>Ga0118677_10015116_pt1 | contig 10764 bp, 11 predicted proteins | sample AliMusrvi5mmetaG_FD_86154 | JGI IMG/M metagenome (GOLD analysis project Ga0118677, IMG submission 86154)
CAACGCGGATCTAACGGCAATCCGCCGCGCCAGCCACCTCCTGGACCACCCCGGCGCAACCGCCGTGCTCGCCCGCCACCACCGCTTGGCGGATGCCCAGGCACCCGCACCCGGAAATCCGCTGAACCCGGCCCGGGCCGCCATCCCCACCACCGGCGAGTTCCCGTTTCCGCCGGACGGCACCTGAGGCACTCCGGGTTCGCGGGACGCCCGCACTTCTTGAGGGACGCCCACGCTCATTGATTTTCAGAAATTCCTGAATTTTCCTGTCACGCGGCTAGCCGCCCGTGCCAACAAGGGGCGATGAATGCATGCCACCCGACCCCGTTTATGATACCCGAATCGACCGCCACCCCGCCAGCCGACCGGCAGGCCTTCGCCATCCTGGCCCGCGAACACCACCGCTGCCTGCTCATCTATGCCCGGGCGCTGGCATGCAATGAGGCGACCGCCGCCGATCTCGTGCAGGACGCTTTCATTTCCGCATGGCGCAATCTCGGCCGTTTCGATGTCACCCGCGACTTCGGCGCATGGCTGCGCGGAATCATCCGCAACAAGTGGCGCGAACATCTGCGCCGCCATGCCCGCGAGGTCGATGTCGATGACGCGACTCTCGAAGCCTGGGAATTCCGCTTCGCCCAATGGGACACCAACCGCAACACCGGAAATGCGGAACTGCTCGATGCGCTCGACGATTGCCTGAAGCGCCTGCCTGATCCGCTCAACGAGACGGTGCGGCGTTTCTATTACCAGGAAGAACCCGGCGAACGGATTGCCGCGGTTCTCGGGATCGACATCGCCACCTTTCGCAAACGCCTGCAGCGTGCCCGCCAGACGCTGCGCGCCTGCCTTGACCGCAAACTCCCAACCCACGCCTGAACCATGAATGCCAATCTCTCCACCCAAGACCTGCCGCTCGACAGTGACGACCGACTGATGGATGCCCTGCTGCGTGAACACGCCCGTGCCGGCACCAACGCGGATGATGTGTTCCTAACAAGACTTGCCGCCTCCCTCAATGCCGAACCGGAAGAGCAGGCAAACGTGGTCAGCCTGCCCGCGCCACCAGTCCGCAAACGCCGGTCGCAGCGGCTCGCGTGGTCACTGGGGCTTGCCGCCATGATCGCGCTCGCCGCAGGACTGCTATGGAAAAACCCGCCAGTCCGCGAAACCCCAACCATCAGAATCCCTGAGCTTGCCCATGCGAACGGGATGCCGCTGCGCACCGCAATTCCACCGGAACTCATCGAGGGAACTCCCAAGCCGATGAAGGTGCCCAACTTGGTGCCGGCTCCGACCAAGGCACCGGAGTTTTTCGTGCCCGCCGGGACGGTTCTGCTATCCAAGGGCAAGAAGGTCACCAGCAGCGATGCGAACCCGATCATCGGCACCCTCGACCTCATCACCGACGGCGACAAGGATGCTGGCGAAGGCTATTACGTCGAACTCCAGGATGGTCTCCAATGGGTGCAGATCGATCTGGAGAAAAAAACCGCCATCCACGCCATCTGGATCTGGCACTTCCACTCACAGAGGCGCGCCTACCACGATGTGATCGTCCAGATCTCGGACGATCCGGAATTCAAGTCCGGCGTCACCACCGTTTACAACAACGACTACGACGGCACCGCCAATATGGGCACGGCCACCGACAACCCCTACGTCGAGACCCGCTTCGGAATGATCGTCAATGGCAAGGGCACCATGGGCCGCTATGTCAGGCTTTACAGCAACGGCAATACCTCCAATGAGATGAACCATTACATCGAAGTGGAGATTTACGGCATTCCCAATTGAATCGCAACAAGCGAGGCGCTTCTAACAAACATACCACCATGAAAACCAAACTATCCATTGTCTATATGATCTCCCTGCTGATCGCCGCCTGCGGTGAAAAAGCCGACAAGCAAACTGCGGAACTCTTTGGTAACGACGATGGTCGCCGCGGCACCTGCGGAGGCGTCCTGCTCACCACGGATCTGCCGCCGGAAGTCATGATTGGAACGCCTTGCCCGGTCATCCTGCCGTTGCCCAAATCCTACATGCAATGAGGATCCGGGAACGGAATGTCGGAATTATCCTTGGCAGGGCGGCGGGAAGCACTACGCTGCCCGCCAGCGATAGCCCACCATGAAACACACATTCGTCCTCACCGCGCTCTTTGCCGGAGCCGTCACCGTCCTCAATCCACCCGCCGCAGCTGCGGAATTCCCCATTCACGATGGCGACCGGGTCGTGTTGCTCGGCGACAGCATCACCGAACAACGCCTCTACACCACGGTCATCGAAGCCTACACGCTCGCCCGTTTCCCGCAATGGCACCTCACCTTCCGCAACATCGGTTGGGGCGGCGACACGGCACAAGGAGGATTGGGCCGCGCCCCACGCGACATGATGCCGCTCAAACCGACGTTCGTCACCATCGACTTCGGCATGAACGACCACGGGTACAGGGCGTTCGACGAAAATATCTTCAAGAACTATATCGAGAAACAGACGGGCCTGGTTTCCCTGCTCAAAAACAGCGGCGCACGGGTCGCGTTGGTGACGCCCCAACCGATCGAGGACAAGCGCCCGGATCCCGACAAGGATGTGCGCAACGAGTCGCTGCGCAAAATGTCGGACGGCCTGCGCGAAGTCGCCACCAAAGAAGGCGTACTCTTCGCCGATCAGTTTGATCCCTACATGGCCGTGATGCTCAATGCCAGGAAAACCACCCCCGATGCCATCATTGGCGGCGGCGACGCGGTGCATCCAGGCCCGGTCGGCCACACGATCATGGCGTGGGCGATCCTGAAAAGTCTCGGCGCGCCCGCCGCCGTTTCGAGTGTGGAGTTGAACGGCACCACCGGCAAGGTCGTTGCCGCGACCGGTTGCAAGATCACCGATGCGAAAGCCTCCGCAGGCGTGCTCAGTTTCACACGCAAGGATGCGGCGCTGCCATTGCCGGTCAATCCGCAGGCCGAGGCGGTGACCAAACTGATTCCGCTGCTGGCGGACCTGAGCCGCTACGAATTGAAAGTGACCGGCCTGAAGGCACCGCAATACCAACTCCTGATAGATGACAAACCTGCGGCCACTCTCACCGCGCAGGAATTGGCGCAAGGCTGCAACCTCACCCTGACCGCCGGACCAATCACCGAACAAACCCGCCAGTTGTGGGCCTTGGTGTCGGAGAAAAACAACGTCTTTTTCAACCGCTGGCGCAGTGTGCAATTGTATGAGCCTCCGGGCTGGGCCAAGACACCTGCCTTCGAAACGGCCCGCGACAAGGAATTGTCCAACCTCGACGCGCAAATCACCCAACTGGAAACCAAGATCAACGCCGCCCGCCAACCGCTGCCGCATTTGTTCGTCCTGAAACCGGCGACCCCTGGATCTAACAAATAGCGTCACTTGCCATGCACTTTTCCGATGATCCGTGAGAGGTCCAAACCTCCCCAATAACGGCTGTCAACGGAATTGGCGACATGGTCGCCCATCACGAAGTACTGGTTCTCCGGCACCTTGTAAGGCAAGGTGACGCTGGTAACCTCGGCCCCTCTCGCCGGCATTTGATAGCCGGGATTTTGGAAACGTGTGGGAAGAGTGACCGGTTTGCCGTTGATGGTGAGTCCGTCTTTGGTGAAGTTCATGACCTCGCCCGGCAGCCCGACAACTCGCGAGCACAACTTGCCTTCTCCCAGGGGCGAGTGAAAGATGATGGCATCCCACCTCGCCGGCGGCGTGTTGGCATAGGCGGAGGTTTCAACCTCGATCTCCTCCCCCGCCGCGATGGTGGGTTCCATCGACGAGGAGCCTGTCTTCATCGTCACTCTGGAACAGGACATCAGCAGGCCGGAGAAGGCCAGGACGAACAGAAAACGGGTGGGGATTCTCATGTGATGGTGGTGGTTGGGGTTAGAAACCTGACAGCACGATCGACCGGCAAGTCGCTTCGCCCGGATGGGAACGCCCGGATTGCATGCTTCCTCAGGTTGACCGATCAGAGGTTTTGTATCCCGCCGCTCAGGCCGTGACAAGCCGCAAGGTGACCCGTGACCGGATTTTTCATGGCCCGGTGAGGGAAACTTCCACCACCTTTCGCGGCGGTGACCGCACCCATTTTCCGGGGAGGTGATTTTTCTCGTTTCCATGCGGGCGGGTCCGGGTTGAAATGGGCGGGCCGTCCGATGATCGGGCGGTGCAACCGTCATCAGATACCATGTGGAAAGGCCGTTTCTCCCAAGACACTTCGTCGCTCGTACAACAGTTCGGCGAATCCATTTCCTATGATTGGCGGCTCTTCCCGCACGACATCGCCGGATCCGTCGCCCATGCCCGCGCCCAACTCGCCGCCGGTCTCCTCACTGCGGCGGAGTTCACCGCCATCGAGCGTGGCCTGCGGGAAATTGAAGCCGACATCGCCGCCGGCACCTTCGAGTTCAAGACCTCCCTCGAGGACATCCACATGAACATCGAGGCCGAACTCACCCGCCGCATCGGCCCGGCCGGCGCCAAACTCCACACCGCCCGCTCCCGCAACGACCAGGTCGCCACCGACACCCGCCTCTATTGCCGCACCGAAATCGACGCCCTGTCGCAAGCGCTCCGGGGCTTGCAACTCGCCCTGGTGGAGCGGGCGGATACCTACGCCGCCACCGTCATTCCCGGCTACACCCACCTCCAGCGCGGCCAACCGGTCACCGTCGGTCACCATTTCCTCGCCTACGTCGAAATGCTCCAACGCGACCAATCCCGCCTCGCCGATTGCCGGACCCGCCTCAACGTCTGCCCGCTCGGCTCCGGCGCCCTCGCCGGCTCCACCATCAACCTCGACCGCCAAGCCATCGCCACAGAACTCGGCTTCGACTCCATCACCCGCAACTCGATGGACGCCATCGCCGACCGCGATGCCATCGCCGAACTCCTCTTCGTCATCGCCCTCTGCGGCGTCCACCTCTCCCGCCTCAGCGAAGACCTCATCCTCTGGTGCTCCGCCGAATTCGCCTTCGCATCCCTCTCCGACGCCCATACCACCGGCTCATCCCTCATGCCCCAAAAGAAAAATCCCGACGTCTGCGAACTCACCCGTGGAAAAACCGGTCGGTTGGTAGGTAACCTGATGAACCTGCTCATCACGCTCAAGGGTTTGCCGTTGACGTACAACCGGGATTTGCAAGAGGACAAGCCGCCGTTGTTTGATTCGGTGGACACGCTGCGGATGGTTCTGGCGGTGAACACGGAGATGATCGCGGCGCTGGAAATGCGGGAGGAGAACTGCCGTGCGGCGGCAGCCGATCCGATGTTGCTGGCCACGGACCTGGCCGACTGGCTGGTGAAAACGGGGGTGCCGTTCCGCCATGCGCACGAATTGGTGGGCAAAGCCGTGGCCGAGGCGATCCGCAGCCGCACCCCGCTCGATCAAATCGACCTGGCGGCCATCGACCCGGCATTCGGCCCGGATGCGCGGGAGATTTTTTCGCTGGACCGGGCTCTGGCGGCCCGCACCAACCCCGGATCCCCGTCGCTCGCCAACATCCAGGGGGAAGTTCTCCGATGGAAAAAATCCTTGACCTGAATTCGCTTTCGTGCATGATTCGTGCATGGCAACAAAGACGATTTCCTTGGAACTGGATGCCTACGAGAGGCTGCGAAGCTCGAAGAAGCCGGGGGAATCCTTCTCGGCGGTGGTAAGGCGCGCTCAATTCCCGGATGCCGCTTCGACGGGGGCCGACCTGCTGGCGTGGATGCGGAAGGGTGGTAGCGGCCTTTCGATGGCTTATCTGGATGAGGTGGAAGAAGCGAAGCGCAACGATTCACCACCCACTGACCCATGGGCCTGATCGTCGATAGCAATTTCGTGATTTGCATGGAACGCGAAGCGAAAAAGCCGGTTCGGGGTCCGGCAACGGCGTTTTTGGAACAACATGCCGGAGAGCGTTTTTTTATTCCATTTACGGTTGCGGGCGAACTGGCCTGCGGCCAATCAGCGGCGGACAAACGCAAGTGGAGACAACTCTGCAAACCCTTTGCGTTGCTCCCTTGGACTCCGGATGTCTTGTGGCAATATGGTGAAACCTACCGTTACCTGAAAGCGAACGGCACCCTGATAGGAACCAATGATTTGTGGATCGCCGCCACCGCTGTCGTGCATGGCATGCCGTTGGTCACCAACAACCTGAAGGATTTCCGGAAAATCCCGGATCTGGTCGTCCTGCCTTTCTGATGGATCAAACTGATCAGATCAAAGACACGGAGGCTTGATACCACCTCTCCTGATAGCGGAAGAAGAAGTTCCAACTAGAAACCAGAGGGTGGCAAGGGTTCCGCCGGAACGGCTCATCCACTGGCAAAAAAGTGGGCGCGCCGAGGCCGTCGCGCCCTACCGGTTGTTCTGGTCTCTGGTCTCTCATTCATTGCTCGCGCCGGTTGAGCCCGTAACAACAACAAATCCTGTCGGGGCCGAATCCGGTCTTGCCAAACGGTGGAAAGGGGGTAAGTTCGTCGGCGAGCAGGTTTTTCCAACCTCCAGAGCCCTAAATCCGGTCGAACGCTTGTTGATCCACGCCTTTCTTGCGGGCGGTGGAATTGATCGGCGGTCGTGGAGACCGGAAGTTCCTGTCTCACGGGCGGCGGCGCAAGCTGGTTTGCTCCGACAAGGTGGGGTTTCTTTCCGCAAGCCGTTGCGGGCCTTCATCCCGGCACCAAAAAGCCGGTTTGTCGGATGCATTCCGGTCGGCACCAGGTGCTTCCAGCACTGCCGGGCTTATTCCATGTCCATCGCGTCGGGCCACCCGAAACCATGACCAAGTGACACCCATGTCAAACGCAACACCAAATTCCCGTCAGTCGGGAGACAGCCAGCGCCGCCGATCACGCGGCGGAAGAAACCGTAACAACCAACAACATGACAACCGGCGCGGCGGCGACCGCGAATCCCGCGATTCCCGCGACGGTCGCGACGGTCGCGAGGGTCGAAACCCGGGCCGTTCCGAAGAGTTCCGGCCGCAGGCGGCGCGTCCCCCGAGGGTCGCCGTGCCAGTCAAACCGAGTTGGTGGCAGAAGCTCCTCAAGGTCCTTAGTTGCGGCCTTTATCAGGGGTCCAAGCCACCTGTCCGCGGCGAGCGGAAACCGGAGGCGTTCAAGCCTCAGGTGGATACGCGCCCGGCCAAGACCAACACCCGCAACGCCCGCACCACCGAAGGTGGCGAAAGGTCCGAAAATCCCGATGGCGCATCCGCACCCCGGGGGAATCGTGGCGGCGAGCGCTCGCGAGGGGGAGACCGGACGACCGTGGAAAGCCCGCGCGTCTATGTCGGCAACCTGTCCTACGATGTGACCGAACAAGACCTCCAAGAACTCTTCAAGGGGATTGGCGGAGTCCGTAACGTCGAAATCGTTTACAATCGCAGCACCCATCGCTCGAAGGGCTACGGCTTTGTGGAAATGCTCCACATGGACGAAGCCATGCGGGCCGTGGAAGTCCTGCACGATCAGCCGTTCATGGGCCGGAAACTCACGGTTTCCGGTGCCAAATCGAAGGGCCAGGACGAACGCGAGGAGCGCGAGGAACGCGTCCAGCGCCCCGTCGTCGTCGCCCCGCGGGCGGCATCTGCCGTGGTGACCGAAACCCCTGTGGACGAAGCACCCGAACCGACGCTCCAAACCATCGTGGAAACGGTGACCGAAGCGCCTGCGAAAGCCGGTCACCACATCGTGCAAGCCCCGGTCGCGGAACTGCGTGCCGTGGCCGAAACCGTGGCCGAAACCGTGGCCGAAAACCCGCCCGCTGCCGCAGTGGAAACACCGGCACCGGCGGTGACCGAAGCGCCGCACGAAGCGGCAGTCGAAGTCGCAGTGGCAACGGCGAACGAAGCCCACGTCACACCGGCCCAACATGCAGGGACGCACAGCGGCGTGGTCTGATCGAACATCCCAGAATCCGTTAACCCGGCCCCCGCCCGATTCATCGTGGCGGGGGTTTTTGCGTAAGGGACTGGGACGTCTCGTCCCTGCTTGAAGGGAGGAAACCTCCCTTCCCCTTAAGCTCACAGAATCCTTGGCGAGAGTTCGGCCAGCCAACTGGCGAGGTCGGTGGCGGCGGGGGATTGCGGCAGGGTGTCGAGGTTGTCTAGATCCCAGCGGAACACGAGTTTGTAGCCGTCCCATGAGCCTTGGGCGCCGCAATCGCGCATCCAGTTGGCCGCGCACCGGTTTTCTGCCAGCGTGTAGCCGACGAGATGTTCCAGGCCCGCACGGAAGGCGCTCAGCCACATCACCGCCAACAACAACGTGCCGATGCCGCGCCGCTGGTCCGCATCGAGCACCATCGCGGAAATTTCCGCCTCCTCTGGAATGGCGGCATTGCGCCACCAGCTCGCACCGCCCACGCCGGGAAACTTCCGCGCCGGATCCAACACCGCCCAGGTCATGTGTTGCGCCGGATTCTGTTTGACCAGGCGGTCCAACATCGCGTCACCGAGCATCTCCCCGGTGCGGGTCCAGAACCGCTGGTAACGCGCCTCCGGCGATAGCCGCCGGTACGCCTCGGCCACCAGCGCGCGGTCCTCCTCCAACAATGGCCGCACGATCACCGGCGTGCCTTCACGCAATTCAAGTTCCAGCCGGTCTTTCATCGCACCCGCAGTTTAGGTGCTCCCACCCGCCGCCGCCACTCCGAAGTTCAGAACCTTTCCCGAAGACGCCATCAGTCTGACCTGTCCGACTTGTCCGACTTGTCCGACCTGTCCGACCTGAACACCTTGCCTGCGAATTCACGCAACGGCCCCGGGACGGATCGGTCGGTGGCGAGCGCCCGCACCCGGGCCACCGCGGTACCACGGTGGAAAAACGTCCCGCGAACCATCCCGGACAAGGCATGACATCTAACAGATTCCGCTTGTTCGGAATCTGTTGTTAGATCCGCGCGGCGGTGCAAAACCATCGCGTCGAGCCAGCCTGCAAAGAGCACCATGAGCGCCAGCAGGCCGGCGAAGGCCGGAACCCGCCATCCGCGGCGGAACACCACCGATCCGGCAATCGCGGCCAACCCTAACAAGAATGCCGACGGTCCCAGGAATGCAAGCATGCGGATGCCCGGCGGCATATTGGGATCGAAGCGCACACCGGCATACGAGTTGTGCATGATCGGTTCGTCCTGCCGCGGTTTTCCCGCATGATCAACCAGCCATCCTGCAACGGGCATTTCCGCCAACGGGTCATCGCGGTCGGCCCGGGTGAGGTGAATGAGCAGGCGGAAATCCTGGCCGTCACATGTCGGCATGATCGAGAGCGGCGTGTGATCGAATGAATTGCGGGCATAGCCGAAAGGCATGATTTCGAGGGTATCCAATTTGAGGGTGGCCCCGCTGCTGCTACCGGAAAACCCCGGTCCGTTCGTGATCACGGAGATTCCGTTCCGGGTTTGGATTTCTCCAGGCTTGCTCCAACTGACAAATTCCCGCGCATCCAGCGTGACCCAGTAGTTGAATCCGCCATATTGGCCCTTGAAAACCAGGATGCCGTTGGCTGCGGACGGCCACTCCAGGGCAAGGCTCTCGCCACACAATGGAAGGAACCGGTCCTGCTCCTTGCTTGCCAGCAATACCGTGCCGATCAGTTTGCAGGGACCAAGATCGATGTGCTGACGATCGGCGGTCGATTTGATAGGGCCCGTGGTCCTGGTCGGCACTTTCACGCACAACGGCGGGCCGGCAAGATCCACCGCGGTTCCCCGCCAGGTGCCGATGCCCACGGCGGTCACCGCCGCGAGGAACAACGCCGCGCCGAGAACCCGCACCACCCAGTGATGGTGATCGGGCCGGACCGGCCGGGCACGAAGCGAGGCGCGAGCAACCCCAATGATCAATCCGAGCAGAACGAGCAGTGCGAGCAATGCGAAGAAGGAGGTTATTACCATGGCGATGAGGGTGGGTGGGTTGGTGGAATTTCTATCAAAATCTATCAAACCTGCGGCGATGAGGTCCGTGCCCGGCTTGCCCGGAAGGCACCGGCGGTGGTTGCATGCGTTCCGCCTGCATTTGCCGCTCACGCATTTCCATGGTTTTGTCCGATCTCACGGCTGCGGTGCGGAACCCAAACAAGGACGTCAGCACGAGGAAAAGCAGGATCACAATGCCGATGATGATCCAGAGGATCGCGGAACCTCCGGTCCTTGCCGCCACACCGGCGCTGCCGGTGGCTTCCTTGCGGAGGTAGGCGAAATGCCCGCCTAACAAAACAAGCACGGCGTTGACAAACAGCGAGGTGCCCGCGAGATAGCCGTTGGTTTCATGCCACAGATAGCCCTAGGGCATCGCTGCGCTCTGCCCTAGGCTATGCTCTGCCGACCCGTTGGGCCGGAAACCATTGAGACGGAAGAAATGGCCTGATACCATCCGCCACCTCGAAAAACCGCCGCCAAAAAACTCCCGGAAAATTTCTTGGCAAGACGGTGCGGCAAACTACGCTCACCGCTAAGGATTTGACGCCATGAATCCCCAAATCCCCCTCTGGAATCCGCCTTCCAGAGAATTCAGGCGTGTCTCTTCCACCGCAACACCGTCCTTCCGCAACACCGAGTGTTTCAGTGTTTCGGTTGCCTTCGGCACGGTGCTTCGGCAAGAGAAGAGAGAAAGAGCGGTGCGGAGCAGCCGATCCTTTCTCTCTTGCCGACTCACCGACTCACCGAAACACCGGCATGACCCCCGCCGTCCGGTCCGTCCACCGGCTTTTCCAACGGCTCTCACCCGAAAAGCAAATTCCTTGGCGCCAGCCTAAGCC
>Ga0118677_10015118_pt1 | contig 10761 bp, 5 predicted proteins | sample AliMusrvi5mmetaG_FD_86154 | JGI IMG/M metagenome (GOLD analysis project Ga0118677, IMG submission 86154)
GAAGGCGAGGACGGGAAGATCACCGTACTCGGGCCGGAGATTGACGACATCGCGGAAGGCAGCGCGCTGCCATTGGCGATATGGGTTGAAGTCGCCGGACGTAAAATGCAGCCGGACTTCGAACCGATTCTCGAACGCCAGTTCCACCACCTCATCAATGGCGCGGAAGGCGTCTGGCACATGGGACAACGCGATATCATCTGGATGCGCATCAGCAAATCTGCGCGCGAGCGGGGATTCAAAATCCGCCACTTCGGCGAAATCCTGCATGCACGCTTGCTCAATGATTATCCGGCCATCGTGGATAAAGTCCAGGTGACGCTGATTACCACGCCTGAGGAAGTGGACAAGCGGATGGCGGAAGCGCGGCATGTCTATCGCGAACGCAATTTGCGCCTGGAATCGATGACCGACGAGAGCGTCGACACCTTCTACTCCTGCCTGCTCTGCCAGAGTTTCGCGCCGAACCACGTCTGCGTCATCACGCCGGAACGCCTCGGTCTATGCGGTGCGTATAACTGGCTGGATGGCAAAGCCGCCTTCGAGATTGACCCCACCGGACCGAATCAGCCATTGCCGAAAGGCGAGTGTATTGATCCCGTGCGTGGGCAATGGGCCAGCATCAACGAGTATGTTTATGCCAATTCGAAGCAGACGCTCGCGCGTTTCAATGCCTACTCCATGCTGGAAGACCCGATGACCAGTTGCGGATGTTTCGAGGCGATTGTCGCGCTGCTGCCCGACTGCAACGGGGTGATGATCGTCAACCGCGAATATGCCGGCGATACTCCGGCGGGGATGAAGTTCTCCACGCTGGCAGGAATCGCCGGCGGCGGCCAGCAAACCCCGGGCTTCATCGGCGTCGGCAAGGGGTATGTCACCAGTAAGAAGTTCATCTCCGCGGAAGGCGGGCATCAGCGCATTGTCTGGATGCCGAAGGAGTTGAAAGAGACATTGCGGGAAGATCTGGAGCTCATCGGCAAACGCCTGGGCATCGAGAACTACTCCGACTTAATCGCAGATGAAACCATTGGCACCGATTCGACGGAGGTACGCGCATATATGGAAAAAGTGAACCACCCGGCACTCAATATGTGGGATGTGACCCAACCGTCTCCCGAAGCAGCCGCGGTAGACGCCGAGAGAGGCAAGCAAGTTGACTCCACTCCTGCTCCTGCGCCTACTCCTGCTCCTACTGCAGTCGCGTCACCAGCGCCGGAAGCACCAGCAGCTCCGGAAACGCCGCCCGCTCCCGCTCCTGTTCCGATTCCTATCACTCCCATCCTGCCCGTACCAGCACAGGCGGCGCCGACTGGCGGCGGCATTGAAGGCCTCTCCTATATTATCTCAACGCTCGATAAAGTGCGCGCCAGTGGATTACCCAACCCGGCTGGGGAAGCTACACCGGAGCAGCAATTGGCCGCACTGCAGATTTCCACCGCGGTGAACCTGCTCACCGCCGGCGCGAACATGCTGCTCATTTACAGCGGCGCCTTCGGGCAGGTGCCGATGACGGTCGCCATGCCACCCGTAGCTCCCGCAGCACCCGTAGCTCCAGCTGCACCCGACACTCCCATTATTCCCAAAGTTCCCGCACCTGCTGTCACGCCCACCCACCCTGTTGCCGTCATCCAGGTCGAGCGTAAACTTACCTCGTCCGCCATCCAATTGCCGGCGTCTTTCACCGTACCGGGCGAGACAATGAACATGGCCATCCGCGAAGTCACGCTGGGCGGCAGCGGCACGCGCACCTCGGCAGTCACGCTCGGTGGTGCTTCGGCGCTCCCCTTCCGCCATTTTGAAGGATCGACCGGACACCGGGCGGTGATCGCCATGGAAGTCTTCGACAGCATATCGCCGAAATGGCCGGACAGCTTTCGCGTGGCCTATGGCGAATTACTGAAAGATCCTGCCGCCATGGCGCGCTATTGCGTTGATGAACTGGACGCTGAAGTGATCAGCGTGCGCCTGGATGGCTGCCATCCCGATAATGAGGATAAATCCGCGGAAGAAGCCTGCAATGTCGTGCAGCGGGTATTGAAGGCAGTCGGCGTGCCGTTGATCGTCACCGGACCATCGCATTTCGAGAAGAACAACACGGTGATGAAAGCCATCGCCAGCACCTTCGCCGGGGAAAACCTGTTGCTCAACTGGGTGGAGACGAATAATTTCAAGACTATCGCCGCGGCCGCCATGGCTTACAACCACTGCCTGGTGGCGCAGTCGCCGATTGATGTGAATATGGCCAAGCAGCTCAATATTCTCATCACGAATATGGGCCTTGCACCGGAGAAGATCGTCATCGACGCGCTCACCGGCGCGTTGGGCTACGGGCTGGAATACACCTATTCGGTGATGGAACGCATCCGCACTGCCGCCTTCACCGGCGACGGCATGCTGGCCCTGCCTATGCTATGCACGCCCGGATATGAAGTGGCGAAGACCAAAGAGAGCAAAGCCCCGGAAAGCGCCTTCCCGCTGTGGGGTTTGGAAAGCGAACGCGGCGCGCTGCTGGAAATCGCCACTGCAATGAGCCTGCTCAACGCCGGCGCCGACCTGCTGATCATGTACCACCCGACCGCGGCAAAGACAGTGAAACGGAAAATCGAGGAAATGACAAAGCTTTGAGGAAACGACGAGTTGTTTTGATGTTTTTAGGAACCACAGATTACGCAGATTAGACAGATTTTGGTTTTTTTAAATCACAATCTCAATCTGTGTAATCAGCGTAATCTGTGGTTTCGAACAACAAATAACTTCTTCCTTTTCCTGGTAGAGGGGATTAGAACATGGCATTAACTGGATTAGACATATTTAAATTACTGCCCAGGACGAATTGCGGGGAGTGCGGCGTGCCTACCTGCATGGCATTCGCGATGAAACTGGCGGCAAAAAATGCGGAACTGGCTGCTTGTCCGTATGCGTCGGATGACGCGAAGGCGAAGATCGGCGCAGCGAGTAAGCCGCCCATCCGCCTGGTGAAAATCGGGCCTGCCGGCAGTGAAGTTGCAGTGGGCAATGAGACGGTGATGTTCCGCCACGAGAAGACTTTCGTGCATCCCACCGCCATCGCGATATCCTTCCCGGACGATCAGCCCGTGGTTGATCTGGCGCACCAGACCGCGGAAGTGCGCAGCTATTGCCTGGAGCGGGTGGGAGAACAGTTGCGCATCGAGCTGGCGCTGGTAGAAAATGTCACTGGCGCGGTGGAGCCCTTTGTCGCCACAGTGAAAGCAGTGGCGGGCGGCACCGGCAAAGCGCTCATCCTGCAGAGCGAGAATCCAGCCGCGCTGGAAGCGGCACTGCAGGCGCTGGATGGGCAACGCCCGCTCATTCACGCCGCAACGCCGGAGAACGCCGACGTGATCGCCGCCCTCGCGCTGAAATACAAGACGCCGCTGGTAGCGCGCGCGGACAACCTTGACGCCCTGGTTGAACTGACGAAAAAACTGGCCGGAATGGGCTTGCAGGACATCGTGCTGGACATCCCCGCGGATAACCCGGCGGCGGTGCTGCAGTGGAATACCATCATGCGTAAAGCGGCACTGAAGAGCAATTACGAGCCACTCGGTTATCCCATCATTAATTTCGTTACCGGGCGCAGCTTGCCGGAAGCGGTGGCGGATGCCAGTACGCTCATCTGCAAGTACGCCTCCATTCTGGTGGTCGACACACTGGCGTTCCAGGCGTTGCTGCCCCTGATGATGCTGCGCCAGAATATTTACACCGACCCGCAGAAACCCATTCAGGTGGAACCGAAGATCTATCCCATCGGCGAACCGGACGAGAATTCCCCGGTGCTGGTCACCACCAACTTCTCGCTCACCTACTTCATCGTCTCCGGCGAGATCGAAAATTCCGGCGTCTCCTCACATCTGGTGATCGTCGAAACGGAAGGCATGAGCGTGCTCACCGGATGGGCGGCCGGGAAATTCAGCGGAGAGAAAATCGCTGCGTTCATCAAAGCCAGCGGCATCGAGCAACAGGTGAAGACGCGCCGCCTCATCATCCCCGGCTACGTGGCGCAGATCAGCGGTGAACTGGAAGAATGCCTCCCCGGTTGGCAAATCGCCGTCGGTCCCCAGGAAGCCTCCGACCTCGGCCCCTTCCTGAAAATGCAGGCGACTGCGGCGGGGTAAGCCCTGGTTGATTATTTTTGAACCACAAAGACGCGAAGACACGAAGGCACAAAGAGCATTTTTAGTAGAGCCTATCCCAAAGTATATGAGTTCCAAAGGAATAATATGTGTTGTGCCTTTGTGCCTTAGTGTCTTTGTGGTTTAAATGAAATAAACATTATGCCTATCGTAACATTTTTACCAGCGGAAATAAGTGTTGATGTGCCGGTGGGCACGTTGATTCATGAGGCGGCGATCAAGGCCGGCATGGAGCAGTTGCATCGCCCCTGCGGCGGGAAAGGCACCTGTGGGCAATGCCTGGTGGAGGTGGTCAGCGGGCAGGCGACACCTGCAAGCAACTCACGTCTCGACGCCGCGCTGGCTGGCCAGGGTCTGGTGATGGCTTGCCAGACGAAGGTGCGTGAGGACCTGGTGATACGCTTGCGCCAGACTCGCGAGGCGACGCTGCAGGTGGTGGGAGACAGCCATTTTCTAGTCAGTCAGGAATTCCTCCCCGACCGCGAGCACTTATCACCGCTCTATCGCACGGAAACCTTCGTGGTGCCACCGGCAACCATCGAAGAGCATTACGGCGACTGGCAGCGGCTGGTACGCGAAGTGAATCGCGGCAATGGGCAGGCTCCCGTGCGCACCCATCTGGCTGTGTTGCGCAAACTGGCTGCCGCGCTGCGCGCGGAAGAGGGGTTGGTCACTATCCTGCTGCAGGAGGATGACGCCGGACTGCAAGTGCTGGATATTCAGGCCGGGCATATGCCGTTTCTCGCCGTCGGCCTGGCCATTGACATCGGCACCACCACGCTGGCCGTACAAATGGTCAGCCTGCACGACGGACAGGTACTCGCTATTCGCACCGACTATAATCCGCAGCTCAGCCGCGGCGCTGATATCATCAGCCGTATTGACTACGCGCGTACTCCGGAACGACTGGCGGAGCTGCGCGATCTGGTGCTGGAAGCGCTGAATGCCATGATCGGGAATATGCGCACGCATGCCGATGTTCCACTGGAGGCGATCCGCACCGTCTTTATGGCAGGCAACACCACCATGATTCATCTACTACTCGGCCTGCCGCCGCGCTACATCCGTGAGACGCCGTATGTCCCCACGGTAAACGCCGTACCGGCACTGACCGCGGGGGAAATCGGCCTGGCGGTCAATCCCGGAGTGGTGGTGACCTGCGCGCCGGGGATCGGCAGTTATGTCGGCGGCGATATCACTGCCGGCGTGCTCTGCACCGAGATCCCTGCTAACCATGATGACGTCTTTCTCTTCCTCGATATCGGCACCAATGGCGAGATTGTGCTGGGCAATGCCGATTGGATGGTGACGTGCGCCTGTTCCGCCGGCCCCGCCTTCGAGGGATCGGGTATCAAGTGCGGCATGCGCGCCACCGAGGGCGCAATCGAATATATCGATATCAGCGCGGATGCCGCAACCATCACCTACGATGTGATCGGCGAAGGGCAGCCTTCCGGCATCTGCGGCTCCGGCTTAATTTGCCTGCTTGGCGAACTGTTGCTGCGCGGCATCATCGACCAGTCCGGGCACTTCAATAACGATCGCTGCGCGAATCGCCTGCTGCAAAGTCAATCCGTTCGCGGTTTTGTGCTGGAATGGGCGGCCAATACGCGCGACGGGCGCGATCTCATCATTACCGAGCCGGATATTGAGAACCTGATGCGCACCAAAGCGGCGATCTATGCCGCCTGCGCGCTCATCCTGGACAATGTCGGACTGAGCTGGGATGCAATCGCGCGCGTCTACATCGCCGGCGGCTTCGGGCGTTATATTCAGATAGAAGACGCCATCCAGATCGGTCTGCTGCCCGATTTGCCCTACGAGAAATTCGTCTATATCGGCAATTCGGCGCTCACCGGCGCCTATATTGCCCTGCTCTCGCACCAACATCGCCAGACTCTCGCCGCACTGGCAGGGAAGATGACTTATCTCGATCTCAGCAGCGACCCGCGCTACATGGACAGCTACCTCGGCGCGCTCTTCCTGCCGCACACCGACATGCGCCTCTTCCCCACCGTGGCAAAGAGATTGGCGGATGAAAAACGGTTTAAATTAACACAAAGACACGAAGACACGAAGACGCAAAAAGAATAAAGAAAATTTGTGTCTTCGTGCCTTTGCGTCTTTGTGGTTCAAAACAAATACATGAAGGAGGATAAAGTTATGAAAGGTTTGCTCGAGCGCATTGCCGCCGGCGAGATTCTGATTTCCGATGGTGCCTGGGGCACTTTTTTACAGGCGAAGGGCCTGCAGCCGGGCGAGTGCCCGGAGTCGTGGAACGTCACCCACCCGGATGACGTGCGCAGCGTCGCTGCCGCTTACGTCGCGGTGGGCTGCGACATGGTGGAGACCGATTCCTTTGGCGGCACCTATTACAAATTGAAGGAATACGGACTGGGCGATAAAGTGGCGGAATACAACACCGCCGCCGCGCGCCTCTCGAAAGCCGCCATCGGCGACAAGGGTTACGTCATCGCCTCCATCGGCCCCACCGGGCAGATTGTTGAAGATGAGGGCGGCGAGGTGAGCGAAGACGATCTGTACCAGGCTTTCAAAGCTCAGCTCATCGCGCTGGCAGAGGGCGGCGCCGATGCCTTCTGCATCGAAACGATGTCCTCCGTCACCGAAGCCGTGCAGGCGACCAGGGCGGCAAAAGATAATACGACATTGCCGGTCATTGTCACCTTCACCTTCGAACCCGGCGCACATGGCTTCCGCACCATGATGGGCGTCACCCCCGAGCGTGCGGCGGAAGAAGCAGTGGCGGCCGGCGCCGACATCATTGGCGCTAACTGCGGCAACGGCATCGCCAATATGATCGAGATCACCAGAGAGATGCACGCCGCCGCGCCGACCACTCCCATCCTCATTCATGCCAACGCCGGCTTGCCCGTCTTCGAAGACGGACAAACGGTGTTCAAGGAGACCCCGGAAGATATGGCCGCCCGCGTCGTCGAACTCATCGCCGCCGGCGCCAACATCATCGGCGGCTGCTGCGGCACCAACCCCAAGCATATTGCCGCCATGGCGAAAGCGGCCAGGAGCGGCGTGGTGTAACTGGTTATTTTCGACAGGATTAACAATGATGTAAATCCTGTTAATCCTGTCTAAAAAGAGGTAATACTATGACCTACTCCGGCAACTGGTACGGCGCCCATCGTTATTTTGGCTTTCATCACGACTTGCACGCCGATCCCACCGACACGCAAATCGGTTTGCACTGCGAGGTGGAAGAGTTAGCCTCAGCATTGCGGATGGCTGGCGCGGAGTTTGTGCAGACTGATAGCAAGGGGCATCCGGGGATGACCAGTTGGTATAGCGAAACACCGGGCGCCACCGTGGCTCCCGGCGTGGTGCGCGATGCGCTGGCGCAGTGGCGGGCTGCCACACGCGCGCTGGGGATTCCACTGCACGCGCATTACTCGGGCATCTGGGACCAATCCGCCGGCGCAAAGCATCCGGATTGGTGCATCCTCACAGCCGATGGCACGGCAGCGGGAGCGCCATTTGCCATAGCCGGATGGCCCACTGGTCCCGGAGCGCTGATGTGCCCGCGCGGCCCATATCTGGAGCAACTCCTCCTCCCGCAGTTGTTCGAGATGATTGACCGCTATGGGATAGACGGTTTCTGGATCGATGGCGATATCTGGGGCATGCAGCCGTGCTATTGCCCGCGCTGCCGCCAGGCCTATGCGGAGGAAACGGGCGAGACTGCTCCCCCAACCTCAGTAGACGATCCGCGCTGGGCGCAGTGGTGGGACTTCACCCGCCGGAGTTTAGAGACCTACGTCACACGTTATTGCGAGGCCGTGCATCAACATAACGCAAACGTGCTGGTCTGCTCAAATTGGCTGCAAACGTTCAAACACCCAGGAGAGCCCACCGTGCCCACGGATTGGATCAGCGGGGATAATACTGCCGTGTGGGGATTGGATGGCTGTCGCTGCCAGGCGCGCTTTATCTCCACGCGCGACAAGCCGTGGGATATTATGCTGTGGGACTTCTACGGCGCGCATAATCTGACCGATGTTGACGCCCCCTGGACGGCCAAACCCGTGCAGATGCTGCAGCAGGAGGCAGCCGTGGTGACGGCGTTAGGCGGGCATGTCCAGGCCTGCGATGCCCCCTGGACCCCATGCGGCTTGCGCACCGGCGAGCATGTCCCGTGGCGCCTGCGCCGGGTGCGCGAGATGGGCCGCTTCGTGAAGGCGCGGCGGGCGCTCTGCCTTGGAACTGACACCATCCCGCAAATAGCGGTGTTGCATTCCGAGCACCATGCACGCGCGAATGTCCGCGGTCATAACCTGCTCTGGAGCATCGATACCAGCGCGGTAGAAGGCGCGGTCTTCAGCCTGCTGGAGAATCATTATGGGGTGGATGTGCTGGATGAATGGGCATTATTCTCACACCTGGAGAAGTTCCCCGTGATCATCGTCCCCGAGCAACACGCCATGTCAGAAGCCATGGTCAGCGCGCTGAAAGGTTATGTGCTCAATGGGGGCAAGCTGCTGTTGAGCGGTGCCGCCATGCTTGACCGTTTCGGCGCCGACTTTTTGGGCGTCACCTCCGGCACCGTGGTGGCCGGCACAACCTACCATCTGCCCGCTGGGGATGGGACAACGCCGCTATACAGCGCACACTGGCGGTTGCTGGAGACGACGACTGCTCGCGGCCTGTTCCAACTCGGCACTACTGCGCTGCCCGATGCCTATTTGCTCCCACATCCCGGCGCCACCTTGCAACGGCGCGGCAAAGGGAAAATCCTGTATCTCCCCGCCGATCTGTTTCGCGATTTTGCCCATAACCGTTATCCCCTCACCCGGACTTTGGTGGGTGAACTGGTGCGGGCGCTTGCCGGACGCCTGCCTATTGAGGTGCATGGCCCGCTCTGCGTCGATGTCGTACTGCGCCGCAAGGGACGCAAAACGATCATCCACCTGATCAACCGCGCCTCCGGCATCCCGAATCAACCCAATAATGGCGCGGTAGACGAGATTCCCCCCGTCGGCCCACTCACCATCAAGCTGCGCGTCCCCGCATCTCCACGCCGCGTGCGCCTCGCATTTGAGCGTACTCCCTTACACTGGGAGCATACTCCAAAGCATGGCGGAACGCACACCATTACGGTTCCGTTAGTGCATATTCATGCGGCGGTCGTGGTGGAGTGATTCCTTTTTTAGACAGGATTCACAGGATTAACAATAGTGTAAATCCTGTTAATCCTGTCTAAAATACCGTTCCCCGGTGTAGCTCCTACGAAAGTATAGCCTTTTGCTTCCTGCTCACACCATCCCCAATATACGCCGGGCTTCGTCAATCGGAACACCTGAAGCGGTCAATCTATTTAAGGCTTGCTGCATAGCCCTTGCTTCACCCTCTGCTATCCCCTCTTCTCGTCCCTCTTCTCGTCCTTTCGCGAGTCCCTTTTCGAGACCCTTCACGAGTCCTTTTTCTTCCGCCGTGCGTAACTCTTCATGATCATCCCGACGCGATTTCAGTTCCGCTTCATAAATTTCCCGCTCCTGTTCGTTAAAACTAATATGGTTCAATTTTTTAAACGCTTTCAGGATGTTTGGTTCCTCTTGTAAGGTTGCGGGCATATCGTTGGAGGAGAGCTTCTGCGCTTTGTTCAAAAAGGCGATCCAGCGGTCCAATAAGGTCATCTGCTCATGCCAGTCCTTGCGGAATTTGCTCATCTCGATAAAATACAACTGCTGGTATTTCAACTCCTCGGGACATTCATTGGTCTCCATGTCCTTATAAACAAAATGGCGCCGGTAGCGTTCATCAGCGAAATAGTCAAAGTCGAGCAGATGAATGCCGATGGTGGGATTGAGCACGGTATAATCCTCTCCCTCGCCTAATTGATCTACGAACAGTTTCGCTAAATAATACTGGGCGCGCTTGCCGTAGAACCCATGCTCGCCGATCTGCATTTCGATATCATACCAGCAGCCTTGCGTATCAACCGCTTTGATATCCACGATGCTGTTTTTGCCGCCGAAATAGGTGGCCAGGCTGTAGGGATTTTTAATGGTAAGATCGGTAATGAGTGGATGGCAGTCCAGTACCCCGTTGAGCAAAGAGATCAACAGGTCTTTATTTCCTTCACTCCCGAATAACTTGCGAAAGACCAGATCGATTTTCGGATTGTAGCGGTGACTTGCTTCCATCCCAGGACTCCTCTCGATAAACACGGTGACTTTATTATACCATCAACGGAGTGACTCTGAGTAGCGTCGACAGGATTAACATGTGTCAAGTGCATAGCCCGGTATCAGATTCAGGATTCACAGGATTGACAAAGACCACCGGGGACAGCCTTAGGCGGGCACCATCGATATAATGGATTACGAGTATCATCCTGCGATGAATGATTCTTAGCGAGCACTCAACGCGAAGACAGTCCCCCATCGGTTTGCATTATTTAGACAGGATTAACAGGATTTGCATTATTGTTAATCCTGTTAATCCTGTCTGAAATACCGCACCAACGCTGCCACCAGCGCGGGAATGGTGTATTCTTCCGCTTCGATATCTACCGGCAATCCCAGTTCGCGCGCAGTTGCGGAGGTGACGGGGCCAATGCAGGCGATGCGTGGGC
>Ga0118677_10015120_pt1 | contig 10760 bp, 9 predicted proteins | sample AliMusrvi5mmetaG_FD_86154 | JGI IMG/M metagenome (GOLD analysis project Ga0118677, IMG submission 86154)
AAATTATTCACATCGATGTAGACCGAGCCGATAACAAACCCGCTGCTCGCGGTGTAGGCGCCTTTGGGCTGGCTGACCCCGCCGACGCTCAGCGTGGTGACCTTGAGGATGCCGCTGGTGCCGGTGTCGACCATGTGGCCGGTTTTGATGTCGAGCCCGGCGATGGTCTCGCTGAAGCCGCCCATTTCCAGATAGAACGCCCCGCTGCTCGAGGTGCTGGTGATGGTCGAGGCATCGCTGATCTGATTGCTTTTGAGCAGTTGGATGCGCACGGTCTGGCTGGTGGCGACCGTGATCGGGCCCGCCAGCGCGTCCACGCCGGCGGTCTTGTTCAATTGGACGCGTCCGGAATTGATGGTGACGCCAGCGGGGCTGTTGGCAAGCGTACCGCCTAACTGGATATCAGGATACCAGGTGGCGTCGCCGCGTCCCTGCAAGCGCAGGGAGCCCGCGCCGGTGAGCGCGCCGGTGTAGGTTTGCGCGTTGCCGCCGCCGTTGTTGAGCGTCAACTGGAACCCGTTGAGGTTCACATTCGCCGCCGCGGTGGTGCCCTCCCAATACGTTGTCGCATCTGCGGTCAAGCGCGCGGAGTTGCCCGCGCCGACGGTCGTGTCCAGGACTTGCGTCAAAGTTCCGCTGATATCGGTCACCGCCGCAGCAGCAGAGGCGGCGGCGGCCAGGGCGGCGGCGCCTAACAACATCAGGCGACGTCCCAGGGTCGGCGTGTTGGCGCAAAGCAAGGCGGATGGGGAGACGGTTGGAGACGCGGAGGGCTTCATCGCAAGGGAGGTCGGGGTTGGACAATGACTACTTTGGCGCCGACGGCAGGGCACGTCTGCGGCGGGTGAGGATACGGCCGGGGCCGGCGCCTGCATAGGCCGCATACCGCGGTTTGCGATATCCAAGGGTTGAATACCCTGCCGCCGTGGACTCATATACAACCCTGCCGCCATGGACTTAAATACAACCCTGCCGCCGTGGACTGCGTGCAGCCCTGCTGCCGCTGTGATGCCCGCAGCCTGCTGCGGCATGTGCCGTGCCGCACCGGGCCGCGGCGCCACTTCCCCCGTGCGCCTGCCCTTGCCTGCGGCAACCATCAAAAAGGCTCCGCCCCCGGGCGAGCGGGAACGGAGCCAGGAGGGCTCAAGGATGGGCCTGAGGCTTATTGGCCGGCAGGGGCTGCGGGCGGTGCTTCACCGCCTTTGCCCGGGCCGCGGCCTTTGCCGCCGGGCCCGCCGGGGCCGCCGGGGCCACCGGCCTTGCGCGCCGGGTGGAATGCTTTGAATTCCTCCAGCGAGATGTCACCGCTGGAGTCGGTGTCGATCTTCTTGAAGAGTTCTTCGGCTTTGGCTTCATCCCGTTTGGCCATGGGCGAGGCTTTGAATTCCTCGAGGCTCAGCTTGCCGTCACCATTGGTGTCGAGCTTCTTGAAGATTTCCTCGGGGTTGGGGCGCTTGCCTTCCGGTCCACCGGGGCCTTTCGGCGGTCCGGCCGGTTTGTCTTGAGCGAACGATAGCGTCGCGGCGATGGCCAGGGCGCTGAGGGTGGCGATGGTTGTTTTCATGGTGGGGGTGGTTTGTTTTTGTTAGGTTGGGCGCGGGGGCAACACGCCGAACCGCGACATAGGGGGAAACTCCGCAAAGCCGCAGGAGTTGCAGCCAATTTCGTTAAGATTACGTTAAGAATCCGACAAAAAAAATCCGCTTACGTTTTGAAATCGCGGGTTTGGAAGGCGGCCCATCCGACGGTGAAGAACGTGACGTCCAGCCCGACGAGGAAGGCGTAGGCCTCGACGAGCTTGGGCCACGACAGGTTGGGTTCCATGAAGAACACCCAGGCACTCATGCGCCAGGTGACGAAATAGCTTTCGTAGGGTTTGAAAAATGGAAACCCTTGCAGGATCATGTCGACGAAGAGAATGGTCAGCGTGATGATGGTCGCCGCGGCGGGCTTGATCTTGAAGCAGGAGAACATGAACGCCAGCGACGACAAGGTGAGCATGCTCACGCCGATGCCCGCGGCGGCGAGCACCAGCCGCGAGGCGCCTTCCCACCAGTCCGGATAGGCGGCAAACACCTTCATGCGCGGCTCCATCACGAACAAGCCGCCGTCGCGGCCGACCGCCAACACCGCCAGCAGGTAGCCGGAAATGCCGACGAAAAACACGAAGCTGAAGGTGTAGAGGGACACGGCGGCGTACTTGACTAACAACAGCCGCAGGCGGCTCACCGGCCGCGCGAAGACCATCCGCAGGTTGCCGTCCTCGTTTTCCTTGGCCACGATGTCGCCGGCCACCAGCGCGAAGTAGATCGATCCCAGCAGAAACATGCTCACCAGCATGATGGTGAAAGTGATGGTCAGCGAACTGTAGTAAGTGCCGAACTCGAGGCCGTTGCGCTCCATCAGCCCGCGCATGTGGCGTTGGCTGCCCTCCAGCTTGTATACGAACAGGATCAACGCCTCCATGATGAAAAAGGCGCCGTAGCCCATCCAGGTGCGGGGGCGGGCGAAGAGTTTGCGGAGTTCGCCGTTGAGTTGTTGGAAAAAGAGCATCGGGATGAAAAATCAGTTAGGCACGGCGGCGGCATGGTGGATTTCCATATACAGGTCTTCCAGCGAGCGGCGCACGGGCGCCAACGCGCGGACGCGGATGCCGGCGCCCACCAGGGCTGCCACCAGCGCCGCGGGGTCCGCCACGGGCGGCAGGCGAATGCGCCCGGGCGCCACCAACTCGCCGCCCATCGCATGCAGCAGGCCGGCCACCCCGTCCCATGGCTCGAAATCGACGTCAAACAGCGGCGCGTCATCATGCAGGCCACCCACCGCGCCTTCATACACGCGCCTGCCATCGCGCAGGATCGCCACCCGGTCGCACATCAGCTCGACCTCGGCTAACAGATGCGAATTGAACAGCACCGTCATGCCGCGCTCGTGGCGCAGTTGCAAAATGAAATCGCGGAACCACTTGATGCCTTCCGGGTCGAGCCCGTCGGTCGGCTCATCCAACAACAACACCGCCGGTTCCGGCAGCAGCGCCTGCGCCAGCGCGAGGCGTTGGCGCATGCCGTGGCTGTAAGTGCGCACCTTGGAATGGATTCGTTTGGTCAGGCCGACGCGCTCGACAATGGCGCGGGCGGCGGGCGCATCGAAACCGCCGGAGTAGCCCATGAGGATGCGCAGGTTGTGCCAGCCGCTGAGGTAATCGTAGAACGCGGGCGCCTCGAAGATGGCGCCGGCCTTGCGCAAGGCGTGTGAGCGGTCCTTGCGCACCGACACGCCGCCGATGGTCACGTCCCCGGCATCCGGCATGACCATGCCCAGGATGATGCCCAGGGTGGTGCTCTTGCCGGCGCCGTTGTGGCCTAACAAACCGTAGATTTCGCCGCGCTCGACCTTGAAGGAGAAGTGGTCGAGGGCGGGTTTGCCACCGAAGGATTTGCACAGGCCGCGGGCTTCGAGCATGGGGATGGGGTTCAGGGTTCGTTGCGGTGGCCGAATTCGTTGCCGCGCAGCCCTTGCACGGTTTCGTTGACCATTTCGATGAGTGGCGCGAGCTTGAGTTTGGTGTCGGCGCTGGAGGACTCGAGGTAGGCGCGCATGCCGTCGACGCTTATTTTTGTTAGCATATCCGCGCCGAGGGCCTTGGCCCGCGCGACATCCTCCTCACTGCCGCCCTGCGCAAACTCCTTGAGCGCCTGCTCGATGAATTGCTTGCGTTGTTTCGGCGGCATCGCGTCGAGCGATTTCATGAACCGCCGGAACGACTCCATGACTGTTAGATCCATGTAGCGGGCCTTTTCCGGCGGACTGAGTTTGCTGAACAGCGCGGCATCGCTGCGGTCGCGGCGGTGGGCATCGCGTTCCTGGAAATCCAACAAATTGACCAGCGCGGCGATTTCGCCCAACTTTGCGGCGCGGCGCCGCGCCTCCGGGGTGTCCGGCACGGTGGTGCGGTCCGACCAATCGGCGAAATCCGCCGCGGCGATGACTCGCGCGACACGTGCCGCCGTGTTTTTCCACGCAGCGGCATAGGCCCGGATGCCCCAGACGCCCGTCCACACGAGCGCCAGGACCAACAAGGCTTTGAAAATGACATGCCACCGGGTCACTGCGCGGCAGTCTAAGTCAAGCCCCGCAAAGGGCAAGGCCAGACATTCTGAGTCCTCCAGGGAATGGAACTTGCCCGTGTCTTCGGCAAGAAACGAGGTCGCTCATTGGGCACGGCGTGAAACAAGCATGCGAGCCTGCGTTGGTCGATGCGGCAGCGACCGCACCGAGCACGGCGCGGGCCGCGTCACGGGGTTAGAGGCAAAGCCGGCGGAACAGCAAGTCGAGGGGCAGTTGCATGCCGATGTAGAAATCGCCGAAGTCGGCATAGCGGGCGGAGACCTCATCGAAGCGCATTTCATAAACGATGGCCTTGACGTCGCTGGTGTCTTTGGCCAGCAGGGTCACGCCCCATTCGTATTCGTCCAGGCCGGTGGAGCCGGTGATGAGTTGCAGGATGCGGCCCGCATAGGTGCGCCCGACCTTGGCGTGGCCGGCCATCAGGGCGCGGCGCGAGGCGAAATCCAGCGCATACCAATTGTCACTGCCGCTGCGGCGCTTGGACATCGGATAGAAGCACACCACCGGCCAATCCGGCAACGTCGGATAGAGGCGGAACTTGCGGTAATGCGCCATGCGGGTTTCGAATTCGGCGAGGGCGGCGGCGAATTCCGGGGTGCCGGCGGTGAGGCCTTTTTCGCCGACGAGGGTTTCGGCGATGTGTTGCTCGCGGGTGGGGGTGTATTCGGAACTCTCGGTTTGGGACAGATAGGAATAGACCGGGCTGAGAATCTCCGGGCCGAGCGACAAGCTCAGTTGCTTCTCAAAGGCGTTGGCCACGTGCAAATCCGGGGTCAGCAACACAAAACCCACGTCGGCCTTGGGGGTGGCGATCGAGAAACTCAACAACTGGGTGTCGGGCGTGGCGCGGATTTCCTGCACCAATTCGGTGAGGTGGGTCTTGGCGTGACGTTTCTCCTCGTCGCTAAAGAGCGCCCACTGGGCGTGATCGACTTGATAGAAAAGGTGCATGACGTGCCACCCTTCGTGCGGCACAAGCGGGGAGATGATGAGGTCGGACATGGTGGGGATGATGGTGGTGGAAAATCAGCGTTTCTCGGCCGAGACGGGCAGCTCCAGGAGTTTTTTGAAATCCTTGCCTTGGGAATTGGCCGAGGGAGCTTCGAAAATGCGCACCGTCCACGGCTTGGTCTGGCCGGTGCGGTAAGCGGTGAGCATGCTGATGTCTTCAAAGCCGTCGGTGGCTGGCAGGATCAGGGTGGTGGTGCCGTCGATTGAGCGGGTGATCGGATCGCCCACCGCGACGCCGCTATCGTTGTAAACCAACGTGCGGATCGCGCAGGGGCCGCCCTGCACGGTGATTTCGGTGACCGGAATGAGCCCCACGCCACGGCGCACGGCCTCGACGTGGTTGCCGGTCTTGATCGGTTCGCGCCAATAGGAGACAACGTTGCTGATGGTGAGATGGACACCGCGCACTGGAAACGAAATTTGCTGCGCCTGCCCTGCTTGGCGCAGCACGCGGCTGAGGGAATGGTCGTACACCCAGTAGCCGCCAGCCAGCAGGACCACGCCGAGTGCCACCAGCGCGATCCCCTCCAGCTTGGAGAGGCCGAGGTGAAACCGCAGCGCCAGCGGCTTGGCGGCGGGCTCGGCGGCACCTTGGTCCGCGGCTTGGGCCGGAGCTCCGGTTTGGGCCTCGGCCTCGGCTTGGGCCTCGGCGATGCTCGGGGTGGTTGGCGCCAGTGGCGCGGGCGCGGCGGGTACAGGCAGGGGGTCAACGGCGCGCTGCGGCACCGTGTCGGGACCCGCCTCGGAGCTGTCGTCGGGAAATTCCGCGGGAACGTCCCAATCGTCGAGGCTGTTGAAGGCGTCCTCGAGCACGTTGGCACTGGCGGGGGCGCCGATGGGCGACAGCGGATGATCCGAGGCATCGGTGTCACGCATGATGCGCACCCGTCCGAGGCGCGCCACATTGGTGCTTTGACTGGTTTGCCGCCGCGGCGTGACGGTCACCGCAAGAACGGGCGCGGGGTCGCCGACGGTGGCGGCCGGCTCGCCGGCAGGCAAGAGAGGGGCGCCGGGCATGCTTTTGCGGGGGAGCACCTGGACGGGCGCGGCTTCCTGCGAAGCGTCGGCCGGTGGCTCGGCGAGGTCCCACAAATCCTCCTCGCGGGAGTCTTTGACGAAGGTTTCGAGACTCGGGCGATGACGTGGGGGCAGCGTGGGTTCTTCTGGTTGGGGCGGAGTCATGACAACGGCTCGGCGAGCCTAAGCGCGGATCCACGCCTTGGCCAGTGTGAATGACGGATTTCAGCGATTGCGAAATCAGCGCCGCACCGTGCCTGCCTGCCGAGGCTTGGCAAATTCCGCTCTTGGGATTTGCCAGCGCGGAAACGCATCACACCCGGCAGCTCGATGGCGTGGCCGAGTCCCGATGTCCGGCGGACGCAGCCTTCGTCGCAGGTGGACTCAGGTTCTAAATCCGGGCAAGGGTACCTGCGCTGGCCCGGCGGCGGCGCAGCAGACCCACGACACCACCCAACGCGCCAAGCAACGCCGCGGAGGGCTCAGGCACAACCGTGGCATGAAGAAGATCGATTGCGGTGAATCTCGAATCGGGAATCCATCCGCCAACGGCGGGGGTGGCGGCACCGATAGGCCAAGCACTCCCGTCGGCACCAATGGTCATCGGGCCCAAGCCTCCGGGTACATCGTCGACCAACGTGTTGATGCCGCCAATCTCATAACCGATGGTGTTGGTACCTGCCACGTATGTCCTGTCCGGGAACCAATAAAATGCAAAATTCTGCCCCGACTCCACGCCATTGGGTCCAAGTGCCAAAAGCAAGACACCCAAAGAGATACCCGCAATACCGACTTGAGCCGTACCATTGAAGGCACCCATGGCGAACACGGTGTCGCCATCGATCACGGATCCGACGGCAATCGATTGCCCGGGGTGGAACGAGTTGGACACCTCCGTCGCCAAAGCCGCGACAATCGAGGCGTTGGTCGTGAATCCGCCTGGAAAGGTGCCATTGGCGTTGGTGTCGCCAACGATCGCCCACATCGCTCCGTCCGGAACCGCTACCCCCTGCGTATCAAACGCGACACCAAATTGATAATTGATCGACACCGTCGCGGATGCCGGAAGAGCGACGGCGGCGAGGAAGAACAAGGATACCAGTGCTGATTTCATTTTGATTCGGCGGTTGGAACTGTGGGCAGGCTAGATGAAAGACTAACAACGGATGCATAGTTTCCCGGCCGCAGATTGGCAAGGATATTGTTTCAGGAATTTTTGTCAGGGCGGCCGCGGAAGCCGATAGGGAGCCACCACATTCTTGTGGTGGTTGTCGAAGCGATGCCCGTGAGAGGGTGCCAAAGGCTCGATTCTTGGGCGATCCTTCCACACGACAACAGGAATGTCGTCGCTCCTCACGACAGGAGCCTTGCCGCTCCCGACGACAAGAGTGTCGTCGGGCCCCGCGTTATGGCGGCGAGGGCTCGGGATTCTCCGGTTCCGCGGCGGGCGGCGGGTTGGCCTTGTCGGGTTCTGTGGCAGGCGGCGGTTCCGTCTTTACGACCGGCTCATGCGTGATTTGAGCCACTTGTTCCTCAAGTTCGGTCCGGACGGCGGGATCGGCCGATTCCAGCATCGTTTCACGCTCCGCCGGCGGCTGCTTGGCGAGAGCTTCGGCCATGGCGTGGCTGGCATCGTTGCGCACGGCCGGATTGGCGAGCTCCGCCAGCCAGGACAGCGCGGCCTGAGGGTCGGCGACGACCCACTGCGAGGCGACGTTGCCGACAACCACGCTGCGCGACTCGCTGGCAGGAAAGGTGACGACCCATGCGGCGGCATCCGCGGGGGCATCCGCGGTCCAGCGCTCGAGGACATACATGATCGGACTCTCAGGCCCTGCATTTGCAAGGCCCGCTTTGGCCAGGTGCTTGGCGGCGCCTGCCAGATCCGCCTCGTGCAGCGAGTGCACGATCAATTCCTTGGCAGCATCGATTTCCTTCTCCGAACCGAGCGAATCGGCCCAGGTCAGCGCCTTTTGCGGATCCTGCGCCACGTACAGCATCGCATACTGCTGGATCAGCGGCATCCTTGCCTCGCTGTCGGTGGTCATTTGTTTGAATGCCGCTGCCGCGATCTCGGGCTCCGACTCGAACGCATCGAGGGCGATCTCCGCCAGCGCTTGGTCGCGCTCTTCGGCGGATTCGATTTTTTGGGCGCTGCCGAGCGACTCACGAAGCTCCTTCGGCGACCTCACCGTGCGCTCATGCGGTGGCCGGACGCCATGCGTGGCGCTGCGCTTGGAGTCGTTGGAAGATGCCGCATCGCCGGAGTCCTGCCGCTTGTCGCAGGAAACCAACAGCACGGCGAGCAAAAGGTATAAAGGAAAGCGTGCGCTCATGGGCCTATACATCCCACAGAACGGCTTCGAACGCAACTCCTTTCACAAACATGACAGCCACCTCCAGACAATAGAAGAGGCGGGCTTGCGCCCGCCTCTTGATTGAAACATTGCCTGTCTTGAAACCGATCCGGATCAGATCCGGCGACGGCGAAGAAGACCCAAGGCACCCAACGCACCCAGAAGAGCGGTCGAGGACTCAGGAACCAGATTCACTGCGGCGAAACGTGAGTTGGGAATTGTCCCGCTCAGGTCTGAATTTGCAGCTCCTGGCGCTGTAGTATTTCCATCTGCAGGGATAACCATTGGATCGGTCCCCGCCACTGCATCTGGAATCAGGCTATTGATACCTCCAACTTGAGTCCCGACGGTGTTGTTACCACCGCTGCTATAGGTTTTTCCTGGGAACCAATAAAATGCAAAATCCTGCCCTGCAACAGCACCATTTTGACCTAGAGTCAATGTTAAAGCTCCCACAGCGAGACCGGTAAATCCGGTATCTGCTGCACCAGTGAAGCCACCCATAGCGAGAATGGTGTCACCACCAAGCACTTGACCTACTGCCAGCGTTTGGCCTGTCGTAAACGCTTGGCTCGCGCCAGCCGAAGCCAACGAGGCGTTTGTAGTAAAACCGCCTGTAAAGCTGCTACTTGCGTTGGTGTCACCAATGATAGCCCATAGCGTTCCATCAGGAACGGCTACACTGCTCGAATTGAAGCAGACCCCAACCTGGAAATTAAGCACAACGGTAGCAGATGCGGGGAGTGCGACTGCAGCAAGCAATAACAGCGGTAGTAATTTCGATTTCATCATGTTTTGTGTTTGTGTTTTAGATTAAGATTGATTTTTAACAGTTTCCGTGTTTTTAGTAGGTTGGTGTGTTGTTCCAGAACGAGGTGGCACCGGTTCCAGACTGATATTTGCGAATCATGAATCCAGCGCCAGCTGGGATCACGTCCATGCCAAAATCCGTATTGCCGCCACCCTGTTTCTTCCAAATTCCGCCGTTATAGTAATAGGTGGCCGAAGGAGCTTTGTTTTGCGCGACAACCGTATTATCGAAGACCATCAACTGATCGCGGCGACCGGAGGCCACCGTGCTCGTGGAAGTTACGAATGCTGGCGTGCCGCCCAAAGCAAGCGAGTTCAAGGTGACGTTAATAGGACGAGGTAACGCGTTGAAGTTATCCTGTGCAATTGCGGATTGAGTAACAAGTGGGACTGTGAGCGCGTACGGTTCCACGGAACCAGATACAGTGTAGGTGGTAGCGGAAGTCACGGCCGCTGGATTGCGAATCGTGAAAAACGTGTCAGGCCAGAGTTGGTCAGTATTGTGAGAATTATTGCCATCACCTTGTTTCTTCCAGATTCCTCCGTGAATATAATAGGTTGCAGCAGCAGCCAGATTGATGCCTACACCAGCAATATTCGGAGTTAAGATTTGAGTGCGACGACCTGAAGCCACAGTGCTTGTCGAAGCGACAATCGCATTGGGGGTGGTCGTCGGGTCCGTGGTGGCGGCGAGTTGGAACGTGGTGGCGCCGCTCGATTTTTGCAGCACGATGGTTTGCGGCGGCGTCACCAGGTAAATCTGCTCCGAAATCCACCCGCCGCCACTCGGCGCCGGCAAGGTGGTGTTGAAGACGCCCGTGACGCCGGTACTGGTAAAGGACAGCGATTGCGGATTGCTGGCCGTCACCGCGTAGGGTTGCGCGAAGACCAGTTTCCCTTCCTTGCGCTGCTGGTCGATATCCGATTTCGTCCACAGCAGTTTCGCGGTGTCCAGCACATAGTGCCCGGAACCCGCGGGCGTCTCGGTGAGGAAATCCTGTCGTTCCATGGGCGGCCAATCCATATAATGCCGGTCATGACGCAAGTCATATTTATTCGTGGTGGAATCGACCACCGTGCCAACACGCAGGTTGCCGGTCGCATCGTAAACCTGCACCTTAAACCCGAACGGATTCGTGCCCAGCGGGTACAGCGGATACGCGGCGCTGATCGCCGCGCCGAAATTCGTCATATCCAACGTATTCAATGGATCGATGCCATAAATCGTCTGCACAGAGACATTCGCGCTGCTCATGCCGTACCAGCCGGATTGGCCGGTCTCTACGAAATCGTCGATCAGCCGGTTGCGCGCGGCGCCCGTGGGCACCGCCGCACCGGCGGCCTGAAGATGCAGCATATCATGGAAGAACTTTTTGAGATGACCGGCGGCAAGGCGGTGGTCGCCACGGATGTCGGCCAGCACCAGATGTGGACGGC
>Ga0118677_10015122_pt1 | contig 10759 bp, 8 predicted proteins | sample AliMusrvi5mmetaG_FD_86154 | JGI IMG/M metagenome (GOLD analysis project Ga0118677, IMG submission 86154)
GTATGGATGAACTCCACCGCCGCGGCGAGCCGGATATGGCCGTTGCCGTCATAGCCGCCGGCATGGGCTGCGGCCAAAGTGAGCATGGGGCGCAGGCGTTTGCCGCCGGATTCGATCAGATGCCGCGCCAGGTCGGGGATCAGTTTTACCGTCGAGCCCATGCCCTTGAGGATCAGCCGGTCGCAGGCCTGCATATCGTCGGCGATCAGGGCGTTGAGGCGTTCCACCGGCGAGATCGCCGCGTTTTCCACCTGTTTGCGTTCGTCTGCCAGCATGTCTTGTCCCGCCACCGGTCCCAAGGTTATTCCCCCAAACAGGCCGGTACAAGCGGCGCGGTTTGCGGTTATAAGCGGCAAATGCGCATGGTCTTGAAAAGCGTCAACCCGGTCCTCCTCAGCTATGCCGCTGATGTGCTGACCCAGGCGGGCATCGAGTCGGTGATCTTCGATACCCATGCCAGCATCATGGACGGCAGCATGGCGATGGTGCCGCGCCGGCTGATGGTGCTGGACGAAGATCATGACCGCGCCGATATCCTGCTGCGCCGGGTGGTGCCGGAAGCCATGCCGTGACGGATGCGGCAGAGACTTTCCTGGACGGCAAAGTCCGGGTGGATCAGCCGGCCACCGGCTTTCGCTCGGGCCTGGACGCGGTGATGCTGGCGGCGGCGGTGCCGGCCCGGCCGGGTCAGGCGGCGCTGGAACTGGGATCTGGGGCAGGTGCTGCCAGCCTCTGCCTGGCGGCCCGGGTGCCGCATGTCACCATAACCGGAGTCGAGGTCGCGGCGGATCTGGCCGGGCTGGCTGGCCGCAACGCCGCGGTCAACGGCATGGCGGCGCGGGTCAGTTTCACCACCGCTGACATCTTCGCCTTGCCGCCGGAGCTGCGGCGGGACTTCGACCACGTCTTCGTCAATCCACCCTTTCACGGCGAAGGCCAGTTGCCGCCCGATGCCGACCGGGCGCGGGCACTGAATGACGGGGGGCAGTTGACGGGTTGGTTGAAGCTTGGGCTACAACGTACCGTTTCTGGTGGATATTTTACTGTCATCTTGCGCGCTGATCGCTTGCCGGAGGCTCTGGCGGCGTTGCCTGTTGCTGGTGTCACCATGCTGCCGCTTTGGCCCAAAGCTGGAGAGCCTGCCAAGCGGGTGCTGCTCCAGGCCCGCAAGGGTTCGGGGGCCGCTTTCGCCTTTCTGCCGGGGCTGGTTTTGCACGACAGTTCCGGGGCTTACACCCCCGAAGCGAATGCGATTTTGCGGGGCGGCGCCGCGCTTGCCCTGACTAGGGGCGCTCTGTAGGTTCCGGCCATCTCCATTAGGTGACTCGTGGCCGGGAAACTGACCTTTCAGGACCTGATCCTGACCTTGCAGAATTTCTGGGCGTCCAAGGGCTGCCTGATATTGCAGCCCTATGACAACGAGATGGGGGCGGGGACTTTCCACCCGGCGACAACATTGCGCGCCCTGGGCCCCCGGCCCTGGAATGCCGCCTTCGTCCAGCCGTCCCGCCGCCCGTCGGATGGCCGCTATGGCGAGAACCCCAACCGGCTGCAGCACTATTATCAGTATCAGGTGATCCTGAAGCCGGCGCCCGCCGATGTGCAGGCCATGTATCTGGAGTCGCTCAAGGCCATCGGGCTGGACCCGGCGCTGCACGATATCCGCTTTGTCGAGGATGACTGGGAAAGCCCCACCCTGGGCGCCGCCGGCCTGGGCTGGGAAGTGTGGTGCGATGGGATGGAGATCACCCAGTTCACCTATTTCCAGCAGGTGGGTGGCATTGAATGTGACCCGGTCTGCGCCGAGATCACCTATGGCCTCGAACGGCTGGCCATGTATGTCCAGAATGTCGAGTTCGTTTACGACCTGGCCTTCAACGGCAAGGTCCGTTACGGCGAAGTCTTCCACCAGAATGAGCAGGAATTCTCCGCCTTCAATTTCGAGAAGGCGGATACCGCGATCCTGTTCCAGCATTTCAAGGACGCGGAAAAACAGTGCCAGGAATTGCTGGCGGGGGACAAACTGCTGCCACTGCCCGCCTATGACCAGTGCATCAAGGCCAGCCACGCGTTCAATCTGTTGCAGGCGCGGGGCGTCATCAGCGTCACCGAGCGCGCCGCTTACATTGGCCGGGTGCGGGCGCTGGCCCAGGCCTGCTGTGAAGCCTGGCTGAAGACAGACATGGGCGCCTACAAGCCGAGGTTTGGATGAGATGCGGTGTGCGAAGCACATGAGCATGTCCGGCGGACATGCGAAAGCAGCGAACGCCCGGAGCGCAAGCGAAGGGCGGGGGGCGTAGCCATGCCGGACCTGTTGCTTGAACTTTTCAGCGAGGAAATTCCCGCCCGCATGCAGGCTGGCGCGGCGAAGGACCTGGAACGTCTGGTCGTTGGCGCTTTGACGGATCGCGGCTTGCTGTTTGAAGGCATCAAGGCCTTCGCCGGCCCGCGCCGATTGACCTTGGCGGTTGCTGGCCTGCCGGCCAAGCAGGGCGACGTCCGCGAAGAGCTGAAAGGCCCCAAGGTGGACGCGCCACCGGCGGCGATTGAAGGCTTTCTGAAAAAGACCGGCCTCAGCAAAGACCAGCTCAAGGTCGAGACCACGCCCAAGGGTGATGTCTATATCGGCGTGATCGAGCGCAAGGGCCGGGAAACGCCGCAGGTGTTGTCCGAGATTTTGCCCGAGGCCATCGCCAAACTGCCTTGGCCCAAATCCATGCGCTGGCGCGCCGGTGATCCAGTGCGCTGGGTACGGCCGCTGCATTCCATCATCGCCACCTTTGATGGCGAAGTGGTGCCGTTTGCTTTTGCCGGCGTGCAAAGCGGCAACAGCACCATGGGTCATCGTTTCCTGTCGCAGGGCGCGCTGACTGCGCGCCGCTTTGACGATTACGAAGCCGCGCTCAAAAAGGCCCACGTCATTCTGGATGCGGACCAGCGCAAAGCGATCATCTTCGAAGGCGTCAAAGGAGCGGCCTTTGTGCATGGCCTGGAAATGATCCCGGACGAGGGGCTGCTGAATGAGGTTGCCGGATTAGTCGAATACCCGGTGATCCTGGTCGGCACTATCGAAGACCAGTTCATGGACGTGCCTGCTGAAATTCTCCAAACATCGATGCGGACGCACCAGAAGTATTTTTCGCTTCGTGATCCCAAGACCGGCAAGATGGCGAACCGTTTCGCCCTGGTCGCCAACATGATCGCGGAAGATGGCGGCAAGCAGATTGTGGCGGGCAACGAGCGCGTGCTGCGGGCGCGCCTGTCGGATGCAAAATTCTTCTGGGACGAAGACCGGAAGATCAAACTGGCGGATCGTGTGAATGCTTTGAAGGGTATCGTGTTTCACGCCAAGCTGGGCACCCAGCATGAACGGGTGGAACGTATTGCCAAACTGGCGGGCGAGATTGCCGGCAAGATTGGCGCCGATCCCAAGAAGGCCGAACGCGCCGCGCGCCTGGCCAAGGCCGATCTCACCACCGGCGTGGTGGGGGAATTCCCCGAGCTTCAAGGCGTGATGGGCCGCTACTACGCCCTGCACGACAAGGAAGACGCCGAGATCGCCGATGCGGTGCGCGATCACTATAAGCCGGTCGGTCCGTCCGATGCGGTGCCGACGGCCAAGATCGCCATCGCCGTGGCGCTGGCCGACAAGCTGGATGCGCTGACCGGCTTTTTCGCAGCGGGCGAAAAGCCGACTGGTTCGGGCGATCCTTTCGCCCTGCGCCGCGCGGCGCTGGGCGTTATTCGGATTGTGATCGAGAATGGGTTGCGGCTGCCGCTGACTGTTGCCGACGATCTGCTGGTTTTCTTCGCTGACCGCCTGAAAGTCGCGCTGAAGGAAAAAGGCGTCCGCCACGACCTGATCGACGCTGTGTTCGCTTTGGGACACGAAGATGATCTGATGCGGCTGGTCGCGCGGGTCGAGGCGTTACAGGCATTCCTCAAGACAGACGATGGAACCAACCTGCTGGCCGGTTACAAGCGCGCCGCCAATATCCTCAAGGCCGAGGAAAAGAAGGACGGCAAGACTTATATAAGCGAAGTTGCGCCCGACCTGCTGGATGCCGCCGCAGAAAAAAGCCTGTTTGCCGCACTTTCCGGGGCCAAAACCGGGATTGCGCCCGCCCTCGAAAAAGAGGATTTTGCCGCCGCCATGCGGCAGATGGCAGCCTTGCGCGGCCCCGTCGATGCGTTTTTCGATGGGGTCAAAGTGAACGACGAAAATCCCAAACTGCGGGAGAACCGGCTGAACCTGCTGGCTTCCTTCCGTGCGGCGCTCCATCAGGTCGCCGACTTTTCGAAAATCGAGGGTTAGATATGACGAAGTGGGTTTACGCATTCGGCGACGGCAAATCCGAAGGCGAGCAGGGCATGAAGAATCTGCTGGGCGGCAAGGGCGCCAACCTGGCTGAGATGAGCAATCTTGGCTTGCCGGTACCACCGGGCTTTTCGATCACCACCGAGTTCTGCACCCATTATTATGCCCATGGCGAAACCTATCCCGCCGACCTGAAGGAACAGGTGGCCAAGGCGCTGCGCGAAGTGGGCGAGCTGGCGGGCGGCACCTTGGGCGATCCCGCCCGGCCGCTGCTGGTCAGCGTGCGCTCCGGCGCGCGCGTTTCCATGCCCGGCATGATGGACACGGTTCTCAATCTGGGCCTCAACGCCGCCACGGCGGAAGGCCTGGCCAAGATCACCGGCGATGCCCGCTTTGCCTATGACAGCTATCGCCGCTTCATCCAGATGTATTCCGATGTCGTGATGGGCGTGGACCATGCCCATTTCGAGGAAATCCTGCACGCCCGCAAGGAAGACAAGGGCGTTGAACTGGATACCGACCTGGATGCCGATGACCTCAAGGCCATCGCCAATGATTACAAGAAGCAGGTCGAAAAGGAACTGGGCAAGCCGTTCCCGGAAAATGTCGAAGAACAATTGTGGGGCGCCATCGGCGCCGTGTTCGGCAGCTGGCGTTCGCCGCGCGCCAACACCTATCGCAAGCTGAACAGCATCCCCGAAGAATGGGGTACGGCGGTGACGGTGCAGGCCATGGTGTTCGGCAATCGGGGCGAGACCTCGGCCACCGGCGTCGCCTTCACCCGTGATCCTGCCACCGGCGAAAAACTGCTCTATGGCGAATTCCTTATCAACGCCCAGGGCGAAGATGTCGTGGCGGGTATCCGCACGCCGCAGCCGATCTCGAAAGTCGTGCGCGAACGCCAGGGCGGTCGCAAGCCTTCGATGGAAGAGGCGATGCCCAAGGCCTATGCCGAACTTCTCGCCATCGGCGAGCGGCTGGAAAAGCATTACCGCGACATGCAGGACGTGGAATTCACCGTGCAGGAAGGCAAGCTGTTCATGCTGCAGACCCGCTCGGGCAAGCGCACTGCGGAAGCAGCCCTCAAGGCGGCGGTCGATATGGTGGGCGAGGGGCTGATTGACAAGAAGATCGCCATCCTGCGCGTGGATGCCGCCGCGCTGGATCAATTGCTGCATCCCACCTTGGATCCCCAGGCGCCCAAGCAGGAAATCGCCGCCGGTCTTGGCGCTTCGCCGGGCGCCGCCACGGGCGAAGTCGCCTTCACCGCCGAGGAAGCGGAGAAGTTGGCCGCCGAGAACAAAAGCGTCATTCTGGTGCGTACCGAAACCAGCCCGGAAGACATTCACGGCATGCACGCGGCGCGCGGCATTCTCACCGCACGCGGCGGCATGACCAGCCACGCCGCCGTTGTGGCGCGCGGCATGGGACGGCCCTGCGTTTCCGGCGCCGGGTCGCTGAAGATCGACATCGCCAAGGGCGAAATGACGTCGGGTGGCGTTACCATCAAGCGCGGCGAAATTATCACCATTGATGGCGCCGCCGGCAAAGTTTTCAAGGGCGCCGTCAAGATGCGCCGCCCGGAACTGACGGGCGATTTCAGCACGCTGATGGGCTGGGCCGATGAGACCCGCAAGCTGAAGATCCGCACCAACGCCGACACGCCCGCCGATTCCGCCGCCGCCCGCAAGTTCGGCGCGGAAGGCATCGGCCTGTGCCGCACCGAGCATATGTTCTTCGACGCCGACCGCATCATCGCGGTGCGCCAGATGATCCTGGCCGACACCGAGGAAGGCCGCAAAACCGCATTGGCCAAATTGCTGCCGATGCAGCGCGGCGATTTCCAGGCCATCTTCAAGGAAATGGCCGGCCTGCCGGTCACCATCCGCCTGCTCGATCCGCCGCTGCACGAATTCCTGCCGCACAAGGAAGAAGACATCGCCGATGTCGCCAAGGCATCCGGCATCAGCCCGGAAATCCTGCGCGCCCGCACCGTGGCGTTGCACGAATCCAACCCCATGCTGGGGCATCGCGGCTGCCGGTTGGGCATTACCTACCCGGAAATCTATGAAATGCAGGCCCGCGCCATCCTGGAAGCTGCCGCCAATGTTGTGGCGGCGGGCGGCGAATCCGTGCAGCTGGAAATCATGATCCCGCTGGTCGGATTCAAGACCGAACTGGACATGCTGGCGGCCCGCATTGCCGCTGTGGCCGAGGATATCAAAAAGGAAAAGGGCAAAGTGCCCGCCTATCTGATCGGCACCATGATCGAATTGCCGCGCGCCGCGCTGCGCGCCGCTGAAATCGCCCAGACCGCCGAATTTTTCTCCTTCGGCACCAACGATCTCACGCAAACGACGCTCGGTGTCAGCCGCGATGATGCCGGATCCTTCCTGAATGAGTATCTCGCCAAGGGTTTGATCGCGCGCGATCCGTTTGTTTCGATCGATGTGGATGGCGTTGGCGAACTTATTCGCATCGGGGCTGAGCGCGGACGCTCCACCCGCGAAAAACTGAAGATCGGCATCTGCGGCGAGCATGGCGGCGACCCCGCTTCGATCCAATTCTGTCACGACTCAGGGCTGGATTATGTCTCCTGTTCGCCCTTCCGCGTGCCAATTGCGCGGTTGGCGGCGGCACAGGCGGCTTTGCGCTCTGACACAAAAAAGCCGTAATCCGTGTACGGACGATACAGGGAAACCTTGGGTTTCCCGGCGTCAAATGACGGTGTGTCAGTTCCGTGAAACTTTTCATTTGACCTTGCCCTTTTTTGCGGGCTAAGCCCCGGCATGCCCGAAAACGGGTTGGGGACCATTCGGAACTTTTTGAGGACGTAGCGAAATCGAAACAGCGTAATCGAAATAGCCAAGCGATCGGCCGAGCCAGGTGAAAGGGCAAAGCAGCGCAAACGCGAATTAGATCAAGCGATATAGACGAAGCGAAACCAAGAGCCGAAAGAGTCAATTTTCCCATGATCAAGACCAAGAAAAGCGACGCGATTTCGCGTTCCGATACTGTGCTGATTGCTGCGCTGGCGATTTTCCTGGCTACGGCCAGCGCCGCCATCGGGTCGGCCATGACCTACCAGCCGCCCAGCGCCCATGCCGCCGTCACTGCGCTGGCGCCCGCCGCGGTTACTGTGATTGCCGCCAAGAACGGTCCGGATGCCGTGTCCACCGAGCTGCTGGCTGAGCATCGCTGTCTCTCGGAAGTGCTGTATTACGAGGCCCGGGGCGAAGGCCGCACCGGCCAGCAGGCCATTGCCGAGGTGGTGTTCCACCGCATGAATACCGGCAATTACGGCCATTCGATCTGCGCGGTGGTTTATGAAGGCTCCGGTCATCCGGGCTGCCAGTTCACCTTCACCTGCAATGGCGAACTGACCAAAGGCAAGGAACAGGATGCCTGGCGTCAGTCGGAACGCCTGGCGGCGCAGATCCTGACGGGCGAAGTGCCGCTGCACAACGCCACCAGCGGCGCGACCAACTTCCACGCCGTCTCGGTCAACCCGGATTGGGCTGACACGATGAACAAGACCACCCAGATCGGCAATCACGTCTTCTATCGCGGCACGATCCTGCACTCGACGGATTCGTAAAGCCGCCTAGACGTCCACTCCGATATCCAGATTCACGGCGCTGTGCGTTATTGCGCCCGAACTGATGGTATCGACGCCGGTGGCGGCAATCTCCCGCACCGTGGCCAATGTGACATTGCCGGACGCTTCCAGCACGGCGCGGCCGTTTGCCATCGCCACAGCCTTTTTCAGCTCCTCGATGCTCATATTGTCCAACAGGATGGTATCGGCGCCCAGGCCAAGCGCTTCTTCCAGTTGCGCCAGGCTGTCCACTTCGATTTCGACCTTGGCCATATGCCCCAGGCCCGCGCGTACCCGCGCCAGCGCCGGGGCGATGCCGCCGGCCGCGGCGATGTGATTGTCCTTGATCAGCACCGCATCATCCAGCCCGAAACGGTGATTGAATCCGCCGCCGCAGCGCACCGCATATTTCTGCAAGATACGCAGGCCGGGCAGGGTCTTACGGGTGCAGATGATGCGCGCCCTGGTGCCCGCCACCGCTGCCACCAGCGCCGCCGTCGCGGTGGCGACTCCCGACAGATGACCGGCAAAATTCAACGCCACCCGTTCCGCCGACAGGATGGCGCGGGCCGGGCCGCTGACCGTGGCCAGAAGGTCCACCAGCCGGAACGCCGCTTCCGCCGCGATCAATCCGGCGATGGTGCCGGATTTGCGCGCCACCAGCCTTGCGGTGGCCTGCGTGCCGGCGGCAATGGTGAGGTCCGAGGTAATGTCACCCGCGCGGCCAAGATCTTCTTCCAACGCCTGACGAACAAGCGGCTCGACCAGCAGCGCAGTGGGGGGGCGGGTGAATGGCAGCGCGACAACACCTATTGTCATCAGGACTGCGCTTGTTGCAGCGGCAGGCTCTCCTGCGCGATGCGTTCGGCATCGGCCAGGGTCAGAAAGCTGCGCTTGCTGTTTTTCGCGGCGCGCGGGAAGTCGCTGCGCCAATGGGCGCCACGTGACTCGGTGCGTACCAGCGCCGCCGCCGTCACCAGTCTGGCCGCCGCCAGCATGTTGAGCAGCTCGCCATCGGCATTGCGCTCCAGTCGCGCGATGGCGGACAAGGCATGGCCCAGCCCTTCTTCGCTGCGCTCAAGCCCGGCATGACGGCTCATGGCGGCGCGCAGCACATGCGGCGGCGCGGCCAATGCCAGCCCCACGGGTGCGGGCGGCAAGCCGTGCGCCTGTCCGCCCTGGACCGTGCCGCGGACATCCTCGGCAACGCGGGCGCCGAACACCAGGCCTTCCAGCAGGGAATTGGAGGCCAGGCGGTTGGCGCCGTGCAGCCCCGTAGACGCGCATTCGCCCGCCACCCACAATCCATCCAATGACGAGCGGCCATTGGCGTCTGAAGCGATGCCGCCCATGTGATAATGGGCGGCGGCGGCCACCGGAATGGGCTGGCGCGCCGGATCAATGCCCGCGCTGATGCAGGCGGCATGGACCGTGGGGAAATGCTTTTCAAATTTCGCCCCGATGGCATCACGGCAATCCAGGAAGGTCTTGTGGCCGCCCGTCATCTGGCGGTGAATGGCACGGGCGACAACGTCACGCGGCGCCAATTCGGCATCGGCATGCATCGCCGTCATGAAGCGATCACCATCCTCATTGATCAGCACCGCGCCTTCGCCGCGTAGCGCCTCGGTGGCCAGGGGGGCCGGATCGCGCCCGATGGCGATGGCGGTGGGATGAAACTGGACGAATTCGGCATCGGCGATCACCGCCCCGGCGCGCGCCGCCATGCCCAAGCCTTCGCCGCGCGATTCCAGCGGATTGGTGGTCACGGCATAGAGTGCGCCCAAGCCGCCGGTGGCGAAGATCACGGCGCGGGCGCGAAACAGCACCAGCCGCGCCGCGCTGCCCGAGCCGTTGCGGGCGAACAGGCCGATCACTTTGCCGTCTTCCATCGCCAGTTCCACGGCGTGAAAGCCTTCCAGCACCTTGATCGAAGGCGTGGCCAAGGCCCGCGCCGCCAGGGTCATGGAGATTTCCGCCCCGGCACGGTCGCCGCCGGCATGCACGATGCGGGGCCGCGAATGGGCCGCTTCCAGCCCCAGCGCCAAAGAGCCATCGGCATTGCGGTCGAAAGGCGCGCCATAGGAGATCAGGTCGGCAATGCGCTGCGGCGCTTCGCGCGCCACCAGATTGACGATATCGGCGTCACACAGCCCCGCGCCCGCCGCCATGGTATCGGCGGCATGGTCGCGCCAGTCATCTTCTGCGTCCATCGCAGCCGCGATGCCGCCCTGGGCCCAGGCGCTGGAGCCGGAGGTGCCGGGCCGCGATCCCGCCAGCACCAGGCAGGGCAGGGGCGACAGCTTGAGGGCCGTGAACAGGCCGGCAATGCCCGCGCCCAATATCAACGCGCCATCCGTCTCGATCACATTGTCAATGCGGGTTTTCATGTGCGGATCGCCAGCATGCGGTCAATCGCAATCTTGGCGCGGGCGGACGCAACCGGATCCACCACCACTTCGGTGGTCATGGTTTGCAGCGATTTGAGAATGCCGGCCAAGGTGATGCGCTTCATGTGCGGGCACAGATTGCAGGGCCGCACAAAATCCACATCGGGATATTCCACCGCGACATTGTCACTCATCGAGCATTCGGTGATCAGTACCACCCGCGCCGGATGATGCTGGCCGACATAGCCGATCATGGCGGCGGTGGAACCGGCGAAATCGGCTTCCGCCACTACCTCCGGCGGGCATTCGGGATGCGCCAGCACGGTGATGCCGGGGTTGGCGGCGCGCAGGCCACGGATTTCCTCGGGCGTGAAACGCTCATGCACTTCGCAGGCGCCGGCCCAGGTGATCACTTTGATGCCGGTCTTGGCCGCGACATTGCGGGCGAGATAC
>Ga0118677_10015123_pt1 | contig 10759 bp, 9 predicted proteins | sample AliMusrvi5mmetaG_FD_86154 | JGI IMG/M metagenome (GOLD analysis project Ga0118677, IMG submission 86154)
TCTTTATACTTGGCCGACTGGTACAGCCGATACCCATGCGCATACATGGCTTCCATCGTCTCGTTCGATAAACCCAAAGCATCTTTGGGAAGAGCCCCTTTCTCAAAAATTTCGGTAAAGGCCTTCTCTATCTTGATCTTCTGCCCTTTACTTAAGTTATACTCAATGGTCTTGGATTCAAACCATTCTACAAGATTCAAGGACCCCGAGCACCATTCGACATAAAGTGCATCATATCCTGTATACATCCTATGAATCATGGGCGATCGCCTCGGCATATACCTTCCGCAAATATCCATCCCCTCATTATCATACCACCATAAATATTCCTTCCAGCCAAAAAAATAAAGGGCATTTTCCGCATCATGGATTGTCTTGGAATTTGAATTACCTGAGATTCCTATGAGGTTGGAGAGTTATTCAGCTTGTGGCACGGGCTTTGCTCTAATTCTATTCGATGCTCGATTTCATCAGCGTTTTACGCCAAGTAGCGTCATAGGATTGTTGCGAAAAACTTGATGTCCATTTTCAGCCGGCGCAGCGATCCGCAAATGAGCTCTATCTAAATACTGACCGACCGGTGTCGGAGGATTTTCATGTCCCAAAAGTATTTCGAAAAGCTGGGTCTTAAAATCATAGCTGTAACACTTGGATTCTCACTAATCCCTCTGTTCGCATTGGGGGCGACAATTTATTATCAGTTCAACAGCACTTTTCAAAATAAGATGATTGAATCTTTACGAAACCTAGCCCAGAATAGAAAAAGCTCCCTCGAACTCTTTATTGATGAGAGAATATCTCAGCTAAACACGATTGCCCAAACTCATTCTTTCGAAAAACTTGCAGATGAACAATTTCTGACCAAGGTTTTTAATGCTATGCAGTCGAGGTCAAAGTCATTTATAGATTTAGGGATAATTGACTCGGACGGGAATCATCTTGCTTACGTAGGCCCTTATCACGACAAACTCATGTCCGTTAACTATGCCCATGAAGATTGGTTTCATGCGGTTCAATCAACCGGAGCCTATGTGAGCGATGTATTTCTCGGATTCAGAAAAGCGCCTCACTTCATAATCGCGGTTACCACGGTTCAGAATAATCGGGTATGGATCCTTAGAGCGACCATCAATTCTGCAATAATAGATGAGATAGTCGCTGGAGCACAGATTGGAAAACGTGGAGACGCTTTTATAGTCAACAGAGGCAACATCCTTCAGACGGCGCCGCGATTCTCTGGAAAATTGCTGACCCATCCAAGTTCCCCCGATTTTTCATCATCACGTGGACTAATAGTTGAGACGGTGAGTTTTCAAGGGAATGAGACTTTGTACGCGGCCGTTCCGATCGTGAATCCGAATTGGGTCCTGGTGGTTTCAGAGGATCCCCAAGAAGAGATGGCGTTGCTCTTCAGGGCCCACTATATTGAAGCGGTGATATTGGCTTTTGGCGTCTTCCTTGTCATCATTGGAACTGTATTAACCACACGAGTCATGACTCGAAGATTGAAGGAAGTCGAGAAAGAAAAATCGAAGAGCGAAGACTTGATCATACAGTCAAGCAAGATGGCGGCCCTAGGTAAGATGGCGGCAGGGATAGCCCACGAAATCAATAACCCTCTTCAAATTATCGGCGACCAAGCAGGATGGATGAAAGATCTCCTCGACTCTGAGGACATGAAACAGACTGAGAATTTTGAGGAATTTGAACAATGCATAAAAAAGATTGAACGTCAGGTTAATCGATCCCGAGAAATAACGCATCGATTGCTCAGGTTTGGCAGAAGGATGGAAACAACCCAGGAACTTGTGGATATTAATCAAATATTGATGGAAACTTTGACGTTTCTTGAGAATGAAGCGCATTTCAGGGACATACAAATACAGACCAATTACGATGACAATCTTCCCAAAGTCTCTACAGACCCGAACCAACTTCAGCAGGTCTTTTTAAACATTATAGATAACGCCATTGACGCCGTAGGACAATCAGGCCAAATTAGGGTTGAAACCTTTACCGACAAACAGAACCATAAACAGATTATGGTAAAGATATCGGACAATGGCCCGGGAATTTCAAGAGAGTTGATATCCAAAATTTTCGATCCTTTTTTCACTACGAAGAGACCCGATGAGGGAACCGGACTTGGACTCTCAATCAGCTATGGAATAATGGAAAAACTCGGGGGACATATTGCTGTAGAGAGCGAGGAAGGGAAAGGGACCACATTCATTATTAGTGTCCCGCAGGGTTCGAGTTCCATGTGAGACCTGATTCCTCTGTTGCATTATAACCAGCTTCTAAGCCAGGAGGCAAGACATGGACCGGTTCAAAGTAATAGTGATAGATGATGAGGTTGATTTTGTAGACACGATGGTCAAGCGACTAAAAGACAAGGGGCTTGAATCCTACGGAGCCATGAACGGGCCCGAGGGCCTGGAACTCGTAGAGTCCAAGGATCCGGACGTGGTCGTGCTTGACGTTAAAATGCCCAAGATGAGTGGGATCGAGGTTCTAAGGGAAATCAAAAAGAAGAAACCATTGACTGAAGTAATCATGCTAACGGGACATGGTTCGGTGGAAGCCGGCATACAGGGGTTGCAATTAGGAGCCTACAATTATGTGATGAAACCTGTTCCGTTTAATGAATTGCTGAATCTTATCGTTCAGGCTTATGACAGGAAATTGATTGAACAGGAAAGAGACGTCTGACAGTAATTAACATTTTTTAATTTCTCGATGAACGAAGTCGTCTTGTTCCCTGTGATTATTAGTTGGTTATAAACATGGATCGGAGAATTAACTACTTAGCGCCAGTTCTATTAGCCGTGACGGGCTTTTTATTCTTCGCGTCAGGCAATATCTTATCTGCATCCATCGTCATAATTTTGTCTTGTTGTGTGTTCTTTCAAATTAGAACTCTATTGAATGCCTCCCAAGGCCGGGACGCCAATCCGGCAAGAGACCCGACATCTAACAGGCCAAAGATATTTTCTTCCCTTGATGAGTTAGCTTCAGGAATAGCCCACGAGATAAACAATCCTCTTGCCATAATTGCTCAAGAAGCCCACTGGGCCAAAAGACTGTTAAATAAGGTTTTATCGCCTCCTGATAACATGAAGGATATTCAGGACTGCACGGATTCTCTTGTTGAGATTGAGAATCAGGTTCATCGATGCAATCAGATTGTCCAGAAACTGCTGAGTATGGCTAGAGAATTGAATGTCGTGATTCAGAACATCGACATTAACGAGATTGTAAAAGTCGTTCACGAAATAATTATTAGAGAGGGCCGTTCTGGCGACATAAAAGTTAATCTTGAACTGGATCCCGGAGCGCCGATTATAAATTCGGACGCCCCACTAATTCAGCAGGTCCTTCTAAACATTGTCATGAACGCCAGACAGGCTATCGGGGAACACGGGACGATAGACCTCAGGACCAAATTCATCAACAAACTATGGGTAGATATAGAGATTCAGGATGACGGTTGCGGAATTCCTGAAGAAAATTTTGACAAAATTTTTCTCCCTTTCTTTTCAACCAAACACGATAAAAATGGAACAGGACTAGGTTTGGCGATTTGCCGAGGAATCATCGAAAAACTTGGCGGTTCCATCACTGTCAAAAGCAGGCCCAATACAGGAACCCTTTTCACGGTCAGGCTGCCAGTGAAATCCGAACTATGAGGTAACAATAACCATGACCAATAAACCTAATGTCCTGATTGTTGATGATGAAGATCGCTTTCGCTCTACCATGCGCAAGCTTCTTACAGCAGAGGGTTTAGAGGCTTCAACGTGCGGTTCCGCTACCCAAGCTTTGGATGAACTTAGAAAAAATCACTATGATGTTGTCATCCTCGACGTGCGAATGCCTGAAATGAGTGGAGTTGAAGCCCTTCCTAAAATCAAGGAAATTGATCCTGACATAGAGGTTATCGTCTTGACTGGTCACGCTTCTGTTGAAACCGCCAAAAGTATTATCAGAAACGGGGCCTATGACTATCTGCTAAAACCGTATTCTATTGAAACTCTGCTGGAAAAGATTGAAAACGCATATGACAGAAAAATGGCAAGGAGAAAGTTGGTCCTTTGAATTATGCTCTTGCCGGAACTCACTGTCTATTCAAAACCTATTACTTAACGATCGTGAGAAGTTAATCCCTGCCAGAACTCCGCGTCCAAACTATAATTGCCGTCAAGAAAACTTTGAGCTATAGCCTGCACACTAGCTTCACTCTGCATAAGCATATCCATTTGTCTTGTAAACTGGAGCAGCCTTCCTACTAGATCCAACTTTTCCTGGATTGCCTCTTCATCATATTTGTAATAGCGAGCGTCCACTCTATCTTCTCTTACTTCAACCTGAAAACCGAGTTCCTGAAAAATCAATCCAATACAGCGAGCCCTCCTGTTTTTTCGTATGTCGTCCGCAGCCCCGCCTTTAAAGGAAAACGTCACAAAATTTTTATTCGTAGATTCGCTGCAGAACGCGTCGAGCACGCTGTAATGATAACCTATCCTTGAGCTAAAATTGAGATATTTGTCCGAGACTATTGCGTAACTTCTGTCACCAAAACGTTCAGAAGGCACGTTTGGAGCAAACATCTGCTCTCTTATTACGGAAAAAAAGCCTCCGAGATCAATCGGTTTGCCTCCATGATGCCTCAAATCCTCTCGTAACATGCCTGCAAGAACTGCTTTGAACGGTATTGATGTTATATCTTCGACTGAGACAAATCTTGCTTTCTCGGAAACATGCGTAAAGCCTCCTCCCAAGTCAATTATGTGCAAATCCAACGGGATAGGAGCCCTAAGTTGCTTGGCTCCGGCCCCATCCGTATCCGAGACTATGTCGCTTATCTTGAACATTTCCCTGTAGGAAAGCTCGTGAACCAGCCGCATAATGTCGTGAAGCGTAGAACAGTATTCCGGCGCAAAATTGGATGCTTTTGGATTGACCAGGCGCAGGGGGATTATTAGATCTGAAACTTTTTTTAGAGCCTGATAGACTGGTGTATCCTTGATGCTCGAATCTTTAGTCCTCTGGATTGAAAGAAGTTCGGGAACTCTGCCACTGTAAATTCTCCCCGAATATGCGTCTACAGTGATTTCCGCTCCCTGCATAATAGTCTTGGTCGCCCCTATTACTCCGAGTAAAGTTGGCGTGCCAAATTCACGCGCCAGGGAAGCCATGTGACCCGTGACACTTCCAGCATCAGTGACAATAGCCGAAGCCTTTTTCATGACTACAACAAACTGAGGCGTCGAGTGTGGCGCTATCAGGACTCCCCCGACCGGAAAATCGAGTAAATCCTCATCGTTTCTTACATGGTGAGCCAGACCGCATCCTATTCCAGGAAACGCAGATGAGCCTCCCTGGAGGATCACATCGTAACCCTCAACTGCAGGGAAAGCCGAAATACCGGCCTTATCAAGGATATCCTCTATACGCAGTGGTCTTGACTGGAGAATCAGCAGCCGACCGGCCCTGTCAAGGGCCCACTCGATATCCTGAGGGCACTGATAATGGTTTTCAAGCCTTAATGCATAACCGGCCAGAGTTCTGACCTGTTCATCTGTGAGACAGGCTTCGTTCCTTTTAGCTTCCGGGATTATAGCCTCCTCAACCCCACCACCCTGTTTAAGTCTTAACTCAACAGGTTTTTCTGATACTATTTTACTGATGATCGTAAGATCCCCGTCTTTGGATATCAAGTACGCATCAGGGTTTACTACCCCATCAACCGCATATGGGCCGAGTCCCCATACCGCGTTAATCAACACTTCGTTTTTGACCATGTCGAATGGGTGTCTGGAGTACATGACACCACTTGCCTCAGAATCTATCATCTCAATGCATGCCACACTCATTGAGATGTCTTCGTCCCTTATTCCTTTCTCCAGTCGGTAAGTCAGAGCGCGGGTGTTGTATAGACTCGCTACAACAGATTTGTAAGCCTCAATGATTCCTTCTTCCTCAACATTCAATAACGTTAAATATTGCCCCGCGAAAGAAAGTGAACTGTCTTCACCTATGGCGCTGCTCCTTAACGCTACTAGCGGCTTATTTCTCTCAGCAGGACAGTTCCGGGCGCCAACCATTTCGCTCAGTTCAGAATAGGCCGACAGGATCTTATCCACCAGGTCCTTTGGCGGCTCGGAGTCCAATATGAGGCCCTGAATCTTTTCGCCGGCAATATTGATCGAAGTTGGATCATCCGGGTCCAGATTTACCCTCAGTCGAGTTATTTGATCCAGTAGGTCATTTGCCCCCAGAAAGTAGTCGCACGCGCTGGTCGTGATCGCAAAGCCCTCTGGGATAATTAACCCAACATTGTTTTTGATTTCCCCAAGATTTGCGTTCTTTCCCCCCACCCAGTCGGACATGTTTTTATTTATCTGAGAATACGGCAGAGTGTAATCGGCGATCCTGAGTTCCTGCCGCCTGTTAAGTTCTTCGTTTATAGAATTATTAATATCGTCGAGGGTCCTGAAAAGCATCGGATAATGGTGACCGGAAAGATCGTCCAGACTCTTGACCATTCTCAACGTGTGAAAGACTGACCGGGTGGCTTGTGTCTTCACGTAAGACATTCCAAATATGTTTTCGCCGCGAAGTCTTTCCTCGATATCGGTGATTATATCCAGCATCTCGGTATTAGAAGCCAGTAAATCTTTGAAACATGAGTATTTGAATCTAAAAACCCGCGAAATCTTGTCATTCGTTCGGGTCTTGTCATTTCTTTGCCAGACTTTTATGCGGTCAATAATTCTGTTCAGGATGCCTGCCATATTACGTACCTTTCTCAGGGGCTTGCTGACATATCACTATTCGAATTCTACAGCATCTTGAGCAATAAATATGCCCCTGAAGTCTATTTCGCTCAACCTCACAAACCCCTTTAAAAGAAGACATTTCGTCCATCCCCGGGATCTGTGGTCTTGATGCCGAAGTGAAAAGGTTTCGATAATTTACACGTTGTAAAGAAATTGGACACCGTGTTAACGATGAGCCGAACCGATTTTAAAAGTTGATTGATACAATGACTTGTTTAGTCACCTGCCGCTTTCAGCAGTAGTCAACATTACTGGCATAAGTGTTGCAGACTAGATCGATGACAGATCACAAACATTTGTAACGCTATGTGATCAGTAATCTCTAGGGAGGTCTAGATAATGAGAAAACGTTTACACACGTTGCTCACGTTAGGAGCGACAGTCTTCACCGTGTTTCTGCCCGAGCTTGTCAGAGCGGCCGGCCCAGCGGCGGAAATGTTGATCGTCGTAGCGGACAGTCGAAGAGTCGACGCTGGCTGGGCACGATATTTCGTCGATTCTTACAACACCAACCCCCTATGGTTCGGACTCGAGGTTACGGTAATAACAGCTGTTTTGGGAGTCACACTCGGGTTAATTACGGATCAATTCATGAAACGGATTGGAATAGACCTGACGTCCAGAAAAATTGTCGAGCATTAACACCTAATTTCATTGAACAACATCTATTAGGAGGATAAACATGTTGGAATGGTACACTATGTATATGCCCATCTCAGGCGTCGACATCTTCTGGCCTGGATTGGTCTTGATAGGCTTCTCTGTGGGATGTATCGGCGGATTCTTTGGTATGGGTGGGGCCTGGATGGTCACTCCCGGTCTAAATATCCTGGGCTTCCCAATGGCATTCGCAATAGGCACCGACATAGCGCACATAGCCGGTAAATCGATGATTTCGACATTTCGGCACTCGAAATTTGGGAATGTTGACTACAAACTCGGATGTATAATGATCATCGGAACGGTTATTGGTATAGAAATCGGCGCTCAGATAGTCATGTGGCTTGAACGTTTAGGCCAGGTGGGTCCGATTGTCCGATGGGCGTATATTATACTTCTCGCCCTAATTTGTACAATGGTTTTCTATGATTATTATAAAGCGGACAAGAAAAAGAAAGCTGGAGACGTCGGGGAGCACGGAGCTGAAGGTATAACGTGGTACAAAACGCTTCATCGGATAAAAATACCCCCAATGGTTCATTTCAAAACAGCGGGATTTACCTGTTCAGCATGGTTACCGATTATGATAAGTTTCCTCACAGGCATCCTGGCAGGTTTTCTGGGCATCGGTGGTGGTTTGATTCGTATGCCGGCTCTCGTTTACCTGATTGGTTGTCCGACGCATATCGCGGTCGGAACCGATCTTTTCGAGGTTATGATTTCCGGACTTTATGGAACATTCACCTATGGAGCTAAAGGTCGAATTGAGATTTACGCGGTGTTCGTAATGCTATTGGGCGCCGCTATTGGGGCGCAAATTGGAACCGTCGCCACCAAATACGCCAAGGGATACGGCATTCGTATCGCTTTTGGGTTGGCCGTCTTAGCATGTATGGTTTCCATAATTCTAAAGCAGTACAAAATTGACCTGGCTGCTACAGTGCTGATTCTAGGCGCGGTAGGAAGCATTTGTATCTACATTTGCTGGATAATGTTTAGCGGCGCCGCTAAAGAATTGCGGGAAAAGAAGGCCGCTTCTCATTAGGCTAACCAAATTATCTTTCCTTGTGAGGTGAGTTAACGATGAAAAAGAGATTTTGCTTATATTATATCAGTTGCGTCCTAACACTGATTTTTCTGGTCACTCCCGCACTTGCAGCGGAAGTAGCGCAGGGCAAGACTGTAACCAATGACATAAAGACGAAATTAATAACCATTGAGGAGTATGGCCTAAAGTTTACTCCGGAGAATAAGTATGGCAATCCAACAGGCAAGACAATGGTTTTCGACCTCTCAGAAGCCCTTATAGGCAAAGAGGCGGTTCCCGGAGACATCGTTAGGATTGCCTATAAAGTTGTAGATGGTAAGAACAAGGTCATAAGAATTATGAACGTTACAAGACAAGACATCATGAAAAAATAACTTTGCATCCAGGGCCTGGGGCGGCTCGCACGGTCGATGCCGTCTAAGGCCCCACCTTCTTTATCAACAAGGGTCGCAATTTTCGTACAGATTCACCACTATTGTCTTGTGTCTTGTTACAGTGACCAGTCCGGGAAATCCTCCCTTAACTTTGGCGACATTGACAGCGTCAGCAAACATGACCTCGACTTTACCAGTATCTTTCAACTTTGAACTTTTGGCCGCTATAGTTGCGCAATGTATTATATCCAGATCTGAAACTTCCCGGGAATCTCTGCAGACAAGAATGACGTGAGACCCCGGAGTGTCCTTTGCGTGAAACCATAGGTCCCCTTTCCTGGCCTTGTTCTTGGTAATAAAATCATTACCTTGGGCGCTCTTCCCAACAAGGATTGGGTAACCGGAAGGGCTCACCAATTCGCGGTAGTTTTTACCACTTCGCGAATCAAGGTCGTTTGTGCGTGAGTTTTTCCTTGGCGCTGCTTTCACTGACTTGCCACTCAGTTCAAATTCTTTCGACAATGATTCCAGATCTTCTGGGCTCTTTGCCTCCTGTACAAAGAACAGCATTTCTTCCAGACATTTCTTTTCTTCGATAGCTTGAGTCAATCTTGACCTGGCTATTTCTATTCCCCTTTTGCCCTTAGCCGACTTAGCGAAAAGTTTCCGCATGTTGGATACAGGATCTAGCGCTGGTTCCAGCATGATGACTTCAGTCTTGCCTGTCTCCCAGTCTGGAGCTTCAACTGAAGATTGTCCTTTTCTTATTTTCTTCAAAACAGTTTTCAACAGCTCTCCCTGCCTGCATTTATCTATAAAACTCTCCAATTTCTCGATATCATTTTTTATCTTTGTTATTCGGTTAACGGTTGATCTGATTCTCGTCTGTATCGGCTTGGAGACCTGTCGTCTAAGATTTTCGAGTAAAGAGTCAACCAGTATGTGGCTGAAGAAAGCATCGGCAAAATCATTGATTTTCTTATCATGCGAATCCTCTTCAGAATCGACAACCGGAGTCTCGGGTTTTGGGTCGCCTGATTCTGTTCGAATTCCTATAAATGAATAACGATCTACCTTTCTCGGTTTTGATCGAGACTGATTAGGGTTTCCCGGTGGGTCCTGATATTCAATACCCGGGATTACGACTCTGTTTCCGAAGTCTTTGTGACGAATATGACACAAACTATCCATAATCAAATTTGTGGTTGCGTCGACCAGCAAGATGTTGGAATCTCGTCCCAAAAGCTCTAGGATGAGATTTCGTTCGACAACCGAATCTGAAATTCTCACCTTACATAAGATGTAGACTATACGATCACTGTCGTGGCGCCAAATCCTACTTATACGAGCGTTCGTCAAGTGAGCCCTGAGATATGAACAGAATCTTGGCGGTCTAGGCGGATTGATCAAACGGAGTTTTGTGAGATGTATCCTGCCAAACTTTGGATCGGAGCTGAGAATAAGCCTTTTTTCACCAAATCCGGGTTGAAATATTTTCAGTCCTATTTCTCGAGGAAGAGGCTGAAGAACTTTTGAAATTATCCCGCCGTGAAGTTCCTGGTTCAACTCTCGGGCAATTTCCTTCATCATGGTAAGATCCATAAGAATTTCTTCACCTCTTTCAATCATTCTTGACCATACAAAATCATTAGTCTACAACCCGGCTCCAGGCTGTTTGACAGGTATAGAAGCGTCTGTTAAAGATTATCGCTAACTAGGAGTCTGTCGGACTTAGCGTGACCGACCCCAATTTATAGAGACCCTGATTGGTACAACATCTTGATATTATGTTATTTAACAGCATTTTGTTCTTGCATAGCGCAGCGGTTATGGGG
>Ga0118677_10011417_pt1 | contig 10758 bp, 7 predicted proteins | sample AliMusrvi5mmetaG_FD_86154 | JGI IMG/M metagenome (GOLD analysis project Ga0118677, IMG submission 86154)
GGTGCGTGCCGTGCTGCTCCACCAGATCGGCCACTTTGCGGACGATGGCGGCATCGAGGACTGGCGTCCCCTCGCCCGCGCTGTAAAAAACGGGCAGCGGCACGCCCCAGCAACGCTGGCGCGAGATGCACCAGTCGGGCCGGGATTCCACCGTGCCGTAGATGCGGTTGCGGCCCCAGTGCGGGAGCCACGTGACGGCGTCGATCTCCGCGAGCGCCTGTTTGCGCAGGGCGTCGATGCGGATAAAAAATTGTTCCACGGCACGGAAGACCACGGGGGTCTTGGAGCGCCAGCAATGGGGGTAGGAATGCGTGTAGGGCTGCTCGCCCAGCAGCGCGCCACAGCCGCGCAGATGCTCGACGACAATCGGGTTGGCGTCGAAAACGTATTTGCCCGTCCAGGCCGGAACCCCGGCGTCGGCGGTCAGGCAGCCGTGCTCATCCACGGGGGAGAGAACGGGCAGCCCGTATTTGCTCCCCACGATGTAGTCGTCCGTGCCGTGGCCGGGCGCGATGTGCACCGCGCCGGTGCCGGTATCGAGCGTCACGAAATCGGCCAGGATGACCTGCGAAAGGCGGTCCAGGAACGGGTGGCGCGCTTGCGTCCCCTCCAGCTCCGCACCGGCGAAGGACTGCGCGGCGGGGTCTTCCCCCTCCACGGCCTGCCAGCCGGTGACTTCGGCGAACTGGGCCAGCAGCCCCTCGGCCACCACGAGCACCTCGCGCCGTCCGCTCGCCGCATGGACGAACGTGCGCACCACGTAGGTAAAGCGCGGGTGCAGGGCGATGGCGACGTTGGCGGGAAGCGTCCATGGGGTCGTCGTCCAGATCACCATGCTCGCTTTGCCTTCGAGCGGGCCGGAGGCGATCTCAAATTTTACGAAAACGGCTGGGTCCGTCCGGTCGGCATATTCCACCTCGGCCTCGGCCAGGGCGGTCTGCGCGCCGGTACTCCAGTAGACCGGCTTCATGCTCTGGTAGACGAGCCCCTTCTCCACAAACGTGCCAAAGGCGCGGATCGTCTCGCACTCGTATTCCGGCGCGAGGGTCAAATAAGGGTGTTCCCAATCGCCCAGCACGCCCAGGCGGCGGAATTGCCCGCGCTGGATATCGATGTATTTGCGGGCGTAGGCCTCGGATTTCTGGCGGATCTCCAGCGGCGAGAGCCCCCGGCTTTCCTTCACCACCTTGAACTCGATGGGCAGCCCGTGACAGTCCCAGCCGGGGATGAACGGGGCGCGATAGCCGAGCATCGTCTTCGATTTGACGATCAAATCCTTGAGCACCTTGTTGAGCGCCGTGCCCATGTGGACATCGCCATTGGCAAAGGGCGGGCCGTCGTGGAGTACGAAGAGCGGGGCGTCCTTGCGGGCCTCCTGGATGCGGGCATACAGCGCCTCCTTCTCCCATTGCGTCAGCCGCGCGGGCTCGCGGGAAATCAGATCGGCCTTCATGGGGAAGTCCGTTTTGGGAAGGTTCAGCGTATCTTTATAATTCGTGCTCATCGGGTCGAAAAGGAACGGAGAACCTATCAGCCCCGCCCGTCTTCCGCAATCCGCAATCCGTAATTCAAGAGCGCCGCTTTTAGAGAGTGCCGGCCATTGAATTTGGGTTTTAGCGCGATATTCAACCTGCAGTTACCCCATGGCAGCTACCTAAGCGGCCCATTGCATTCCCCAGGTGCAGACAAGCCTTCCCGTTCCGCACACGCCACAGGGGTCTCCACCAAAGGCGCGAAGAAAAGTCGCCGAAAAGCGACAACCAGGAAAAATAGCGGGAGGAGAACCCCCACGCTAAGTGGGGAAATGCAGCCATGATAAAACTCCATGCTTTTGGGACCGCAAAGATAAAAAAGCGCCCGCGCGATGCACCAATTAAAGGGTATGATCACAAAGAAGACCATCATGCCCGTAGCGATCACACGGTGCCATCGCCCCACCGCTTGCCGCGCTTCCCATGACATCCAGCCTAAAAATGGGAAATAGAGGAACACGAAAAAATAAGCGCGCTGGACTGACACATTTAACAGACAAAAAACGGCCATGGCACCCGCCAATGTCGCTGCAATCACGGCGCGACGCTCCCCGTTGGATTTTGCGCGGGGCCCTTTCCAATAACCAAAATACAATAAAAGGCAAAGCGCCAGACTCAGAAGAAAATAAACTTTGCTCGGGAAAAAACCAAAGAGGCGAAATACCTCGGAGACCATTCCCTGCCCGACCGGGGCAGTCAATTTGGGTAGTATTTCCAAAAAATACTGCCGATATACTCCAGTTCCCACCCAAAAGAGCAGGCACCCGTTAAGGAGTGCGGTAAAAAAAACCATGGTCAAAAGCGTTTTCCACCGAATAAGTCTTAGTAACAAAAGCGGGCACCAATTTAGGCCTAACGCCTTGAACAACAACAATGGGATCATCGCTGCTCCCACCCCAATTTGCCATCCCCTCATCCAACCGTAGGCTACAAATGCAACCAAGCACCCCAGAATGGGGGTCACGTTTCCATTGGAAACAGCCAGGGGTCCAAACAAAGAGAAAGAGACCAAAGCGGCCATGATAAGGCCTTCAGTATAAGAAGCTCGGCCTCGCAACAAGCGATGAATCCGCGAAGAAAAGTAGGATAATCCAAAAAGAGCAGCCATGGATAAAATCGGCCATAGGTGATTCTCGAGTGTGTCGTAATCGAAATACGCCAGCGGCCATAACAATAAGGGCAAAGGAGGGGGACATATGAAATGGAAACTCCCCGCTAATTCCGGGCAATAGGCCAGCAGCTTGGGTGAAAATTCCCCGCCAACTCCTTCGGCAATGGTGGGATAAAAGCCCATTCTCCCGTCGATCTTCCGCTCATCAAATAGAAATGTTTTATAGACAGGCCGAAATACGGGGGGGTTGTCGTAAACTCCCGGCCTTACAATCGGGTAAAGGGCGTCCCATATGCCGTTTTTCGCAACGGTCGCCCCCGCATAATATTGTCCAAAATCACAAGAGAACACGCGCAAGCTGCCGGGCAGGAATCTCGGGGCAAAATAGTTCAGAACCGGATATACCCCTAAAAACCACACCCCGGATAGAATCAACGCAACCCGAGTAAAAGCCTGTGGCGAGATTTTACGCTGAAACCAGGCGAAAAATTGTTGTAGTCCCAAGGTGTCACTCATCCCGTCCTCTCCCTATCTCTTCATATTTCACATCGATGTTCGCTTTCTTCTCTTGTCACATACTGAGCCGCAGAGGCCTCTATTTATCATAGAGGAAATACGAATCCCCTACCTCCAAGCAATCCCCTTGCGCGCGTTTTGAGATCCGCACTCGGTAATAATGGATGCCGGACATCAGAAGGTTATCAACGATTCCAAGCTTGGGGGATCTGGCAAACGGAGCGCGCCCATCAATGTCGGCTTTTGCGCTTAACCGGATGACAGAACCCCTATCACTATATTTGGGCTCACCCCTCACCCAATCCGAATACTTAATGACCTTGCGATCAAACGTCTCCGACCAACGTTCGTAGCTTTCATAAAAAGCAGGCCCCACATCCGGCATCACCACAATCACACAGTCCCGCTTGGTATTCTTGGCGACAAGATCCCTCAACGAATACAAGCTGGCATCGCACCCATAGAACGCCCCACCCAGCAGAAAACAATAGGTAACTCCTCCAATCATCCACACCGCCGCCCGGCGCATCGACCAATCGAAGGTCCCCCCGTAGAATTGCAAAAGACCGATTGAGAACAGAGCCCCACACAAAACGGCAGGGCCTGCCATCCAGGAATGATGACCAAAAAGATTGCGCATCCCCAGCGCCCCAATGACGGCAATAGCCATGGGAGCGAGCGACAACAAAGCGTGCTTGCGCTGAACATTCCCAAACACACAAAGAGAACCCACCAGGAGAAAAACAGGCAGCAAGGTTACCGTATTCTTCGACACATTCCGCACCAACATTTTCTGGAGAGTCATCCCGTTGCCATCATACCCCTTCGCTCCCCACAAGTAGGACTGCCACAGATAATCGTGCGATTGCCCCGCCACACCGGTTCCGTTGGACACAACCCGGCTCGATACGGTGGAATAGGCGACAGCGGCAAGCCCCACCAGAGCAACGGCCAGCACGAAAAGAACAACGGCTGGCCTTTTGTTAAGCCGAATCATCAGGTAAACCGACGCCGATGCCAGGGGGAAAATCGTCGGCCAATTCAGTTGGGAATATGCCAACATCAAGGCCGCACCCGCGAGGATGGCACCCACGGACCCCGTGCAAATCAACTGGACAGCGAGCACCATCAAGGGAATCCCCATGACAATGGTGATCCCAATCGGATCATAACCTCTGGCGCAGCCTAAATAGCCATAGCACAACGGCACAATGACCGCACAAGCCAGTGCAAGATGATTCCTGCCCAAGAAAAACCAGGTTACTCCTGTTGTTAACGTACTCAACAACAACAGAAACGGAAGAGTGGACTCCCCGGCTCCTCCAAAACAATGGCCAACGAAATAGGACGGAAACAAACACAGGGGACGGTGCCCCACATAGCTCAATGGCGCTTCGCCAGCCGAAAGCCCCCCCGCGTTTCCGATAAATTGATATTTGGAATGGGCTATGCCGTATTGTTCCCAATTCCGCATGACGGTGGTCATGAGCCCGGCGGGCTCGCGATGATCAATAGCGCAGATCAAAAAGGTGCCCAGCCAAACAATCACCAGAGCAAAGACCAACGGAGTCCAATGGATGGCCTTTGGGCGAGCATATTTTGCGACCTCTCGGTCTTTATCTTCAGTTTCCATCGCTGGCTGCCTCTTCATGATATTCCGCATCTGTGTTCACATTCCACGGGTCAAGCGTGCTTCCGGAGAGGCGGCGGGCGGCGATCAATGCGGACATCATGGAGTGATCCATATTATTATACTTGTGCATCCCGTTGCGGCCCACGACCTGAAGATTCTCCAGGTTGGCGATCTGCTCCCGGATCACCGCAACGTCCGCCGCATAGGCAGGACCATAAATCGGGTAGGCCTTGGGCATCCGCACCACGCAACCATCGAAGACGTCGCCCGCTTGGACCAAGCCGAGCTTGTCCACTTCCTTCTTGCCCAGTTCCACCAAGTCCGCATCGGACATGGTCCACATCTCATCCCCTTCGAAACAAAAATACTCCAGCCCCAGGCAGGTCACACCCGGCGCGGGAACCAGCGCGGAACTCCAGTTATTGAAATTCTGAATGCGCCCCAGGTGAACCGACGGGTCGTGAATGTAGATCCAGTTGTCTGGGAAAACAGAGGTGCGGTTCACCATCAAGGCCACCGTCAGAAAGTCGCGATACTCCAAACGGCGGGCAGCCTCCAGCACCGACTCCGCAACCGGAGGATCAATGGCCAGAATCGTTTCGCGCAACGGCATCGTCACGATAAAATGGTCGGCAGCCACTACGCGCTCCCCGCCCGTCGCATTCCGGGTCGTGATCGAGTGCACATGGTTGCCCTCGCGCGAAATTTTCACCACGTCTTCCCCCATGTGGATCGTGGCACCCGCGCAAACAACGTCATCGCGCGTCTTTTCCCACATCTGCCCGGGGCCAAGCCGGGGATACTCAAATTTGTCGATCAACGTTTTTACGACCGCCCCCCCGGACTTTTGCCTTTGGGGCAAAACGGCGTAACAGATCGCCTTGAACAGAGACAACCCTTTGATCCGTTGGGCCGCCCAATCCGCGCTGATCTGCTCGCAAGGCGTCCCCCAAACTTTTTCGGTGTAGGTTTTGAAAAAAATCCCAAACAATTTGCGCCCAAACCGGTTCGTGACCCAGTCCCGGAAGGATGTTTCCGGCCGAATCGGCATAATACGGCTCTTGATGTAGCTGAGCACACACACCGTGCTGGTCCAAATACCGAGCCCGAAGAGGGCATTCATCGCTTTGAGCGGGTAATCGAAAAAGACGCCCCGGTAGAAAATCCGCGAAAGACGCCCCACTTGGATAAAGTCATTGGGCAGGCGATTCTTCCACCAATCGGTGATCTCCTGGCTTTTGCTGAAAAAACGATGCCCGCCAATATCAAACCGAAAACCCTTGTATTCGACCGTGCGAGCGATTCCGCCCACGTAGTTCGGATCTTTTTCAACAATGGTGACAGAAGTCGATGGCTCTTTGCGCAACAACTCTGTCGCACAAACCAGTCCAGCGGGGCCCGCACCCACAATTGCCACCGAAACAGCTTTATTCACCATTGGGCAACTATTTCCGACAAACACCGATCAATCAACAAAATTTCGGCGGTCAATTTTCGGCCATTATCTCCTTGCTTGCACACCCATTTCCCTGCTCTTTCGTACCGAATAAGCGGGGTGGGCTTCCCACGATGTCCGGCCCCCCTTGCCATCCCTGTTTATTTAAGGCACGCTCCCTGAAAATACCCCCTATCCCATGGAACCATCTGCCCAACCAGAGCTCGTCATTGTCATGCCCATTTACAATGAGGCCGCCAACATTTCCGACGTCATCGCCGAGTGGCTTCCCGTTTTGGAAAAAACGGGCGTTCGCTTTGAAATGCTAACGATTAATGATGGCTCCAAGGACTCCACCCTCGAAATCCTCAACAGCCTGGCCGAAAAATATCCCGGTAAAATCACCGTATTAAACAAACAAAACTCCGGCCATGGCCGCAGTTGCCGGCAGGGGTACGAATGGGCCCTGAAAGGCCCGGCCCAATGGGTGCTGCAGATTGATTCCGATGGTCAATGCAATCCCGAGTATTTCCCAACTTTTTGGAGCCAAACAGCAGAGGCCGATTGTATTTTTGGGAGTCGCACAACACGGGGCGACGGCTATGCGCGCAAGATCATTTCCAAAACCTGCGGCGTTTTGTCTTCCCTGGTTGCAGGCGTCAATGTCCAGGATGCGAATGTGCCCTATCGCCTGATGCGGAAAACGGCTTTGGCCGAGGCCCTTACCAAAGTCCCCGCAGATTTCGACGTTCAAAACATCGCATTGACCGTGGCCCTGAAACGGTGCCCGAACCTTCGGTGGAAATACGTTCCCATCCATTTCCGGAATCGCCAGGGAGGCGTCAACAGCATCGACTTGCCGAAAATCGCACGGATGGGCCTGGCGATGCTCAAGGAACTGCGGAGAGTGAAGCCGTAACAGCCTGTTGAAAAGCTGCCCTGTGCGATCTTGGCAGCGCACCCGATTTCCCGCCCTTGCGTACAAAATAAGTGGGACGGGCTCCCCCGATACCCGTCCCACTGCACCGGACCCCATTTCCGGTGAATTGCTCTCTGCTATTAACTTCGCACCAACCCGGCATTCTGCATGGGAAAAGCGCGCCGAGAAACACCCGGACGCCCCCCCGGTGAAAAGCGCGCGCCCGCCTCCGGCTTTTTCGCGTGCCGTCCGATGAAAAACGCTTGAAAATCGGGGCCGCGAGCCTTTTCCTTACGGCCATCGACACCCCCCTCTCTATTTCCCTTGCCGAAAACCTGACGCCGGAGGACCGCGCGGAACTTCTCCTGACGGTCGAGACATTGAAAATGTTCACGGAGGCCAACCCGGACGACGACCAGTCGCTGGAAATCCTCAAGGACGCCTATTGGAAACTGGGCGACCAGGAAGAGGCCCTCGCCGTGACCCGCCGCCTGGCTGACACCTACCTGCGCATGGGCCAATACTCGGCGGCGATGCTGGAATACGAAGGGATGCTCGTCCACCAGCCCGATTCCCCGGAAATCCAGACGCTGATCGCGGATCTCGAAACCAAGCTCAACCCAGGCAAATCGACCGGTGGCCAAGCCGAGATCGCGCTCGACTTTGGGGTGGCGGCTGCGTTGTTTGAAGCGCCCGAAACCGCAACTCCCGGCAGGGAAACGCCGGGAGTGGAGCCAGCTCTGATCGCCACGGCGGCAACCCGCAAGGCAGACAACACCCCCACCAAGGCGGAGCCCACCGCGCTCGCCCAGGATTGCAACGAGCCGTTGGCGCGCTTCCTCATCCAGCACCGGCTCGCCTCCCGCGAGATGGTGGGAACGGCGCTGGAGCGCGTGAAGACGCTCAACGCCAGCATCCAGGCAGACCCCAACACCCCCTCCGTGGCCGCCGGGCTGCTGGACGAACTCATCAAGGCCGGGGTGGAGCCGGAGGAGCTCATGGCCTCCATTCTCAGCCGGACGAAATTCGCCTACGCCCCGCTGGAACACTACGACGTGGACCGGCAGATCGTCCGAATGCTCCCCGAACACCTCACGCTGGGCCGCCGCGTCGTCGCGTTTGATATTGTAAGCCGCACCATGATGGTGGCGCTCGACAACCCGTTTGACACCGTCGTGAAAACACTCGTCCAGCAAACCGTGGACTACCACGTGCAATGGCACCTGGCCATGCCAAACGTGATCCACCGCCTCCTGCGCGAGAGCTACCGCCTCCCCGCGTAAAAGAATGCACCACAGAGGACACAGAGAACCCCGAGAGAAGAAGAGAGGCCACCGCCTCCCTCTCCGCGTCTCCCCGTCTCCGCGTCTCCCCGTCTTTTCCTAACCATGGCCACCAAAACTTTTGGAGAACGCATCGCCGATGTCTTGATGGAAGACGGGCTCCTCCTGCCCAGCCAGCTTGAGGAAGTCATGGAACTGCAAAAGCAGCAGGGCGGGCGCATCGTCAAGCTGCTCACCAGCAAGGGCTACGTCACCGAGCAAGACATGGTGATCTCCATGGGCCGCTGCCTGGACGTGCCGCCCATCAACCTCCCCAAGGTCCACCCGCCAGACGAAGTGGCGAACATCATTCCCAAGGAGATCGCGCGCGGCTACAAGCTCGCCCCCGTCTGCAAACTCGGCTCCAAGCTCTTCGTGGCCATGGCCGACCCGATGAACGTCCTCGCCATCGACGATCTGCGCCAGCGCACGAAGCTGGAAATCGTCCCGATGATCACGACGGAAAAATCCATCGAAGACGCGCTCTCCGGCGTCGGCACGGGCGGCATGGCCATGGATGACATCATGCGCGACGCCGCCGAGGAGGCCAGCGGCGGGGTGGAAGAGGTCAAGGAGAAGAGCGACAATCTCGACCTCGACAAACTGCGCGAACAGGGCGACGAGGGGCCGGTCATCAAAGTCGTCAACATGATCCTCGTCCAGGCGATCAAGGAAAAGGCGAGCGACATCCACATCGAGCCGTTTGAAAAGTCGATCAAACTGCGCTACCGCGTGGACGGCAACCTCGTGGAAGCCAGCTCGCCCCCCAAGGCGCTCCAGCTGCCCATGGCCTCGCGCATCAAGATCCTCGCGGGCCTCGACATCGCCGAGCGTCGTCTGCCCCAGGACGGCCGCTTCCGCATCCGCGTGGCGGGCAAGGAGATCGACCTGCGTATCTCCTTCCTGCCCACCATCTACGGAGAAAAGATCGTCATCCGCTTGCTCGACAAAAGCGCCCTCTCGGGCTCCGTCAAGAGCCTGGGCCTGGACGAGACCACCCAGCGCATCTTCCAAAAAGCCATCGACGCGCCCCACGGGATGATCCTCGTCACCGGCCCCACCGGCTCCGGCAAGACGACCACGCTCTACTCCGTGCTTCAGGAGCTTAACGCCCCGCAATACAACATCGTCACCGTGGAAGACCCGGTGGAATACCAGCTCGTCGGGATCAACCAGGTGGCCGTGAAAGCCGAAATCGGCCTCACCTTCGGCGGAGCCCTGCGATCCATCCTCCGCCAGGACCCGGACATCGTGATGATCGGCGAAATCCGCGACTCGGAAACCGCCGACATCGCCGTAAAAGCGGCTCTCACCGGCCACCAGGTCTTGAGCACGCTGCATACCAACGACGCAGCCGGGGCCATCAGCCGCCTCGACGACATGGGCATCGAGCCCTTCCTGATCTCCTCCTCCGTCCTCCTCACCTGCGCCCAGCGCCTTGTGCGACGCATCTGCACGAACTGCAAGGAAGAGTTCGTCCCGGAAGCGAGCGTTTTTGAAAAACTCGAGCGGCCCGACCTGGTCGGCGAGCGTTTCTACCGCGGCGCGGGATGCGAGCGCTGCAAGGGGCGCGGCTACTCGGGCCGCGCGGCCATCATGGAAGTCCTCCCGGTGACCGAAGCCATCCGGCGGCTGATCGTCAAACGCGCCTCCGCCTCAACGATCAAAAACCAGGCCATCCAGGAAGGCATGAAATCCCTGCGCATGGCCGGCATCGACAAAGCCCGCGAAGGGATCACCACCCTGGAGGAAGTCCTGGCCGTCACCTCGGAGGACCACTAATGGGAAGAAAGGGAGACGCGGAGAAAGGGAGAAGGGGAGACGGGCCTCTCTCCGCGTCTCCCCTTCTTCTTCCTCCCCCCTGGCACCTCTCATGCTACTATCTCTCTTCTTTTCAGAACCTTAACCTCCCTTTAAACCATGGCGCGCATTGACACATTCTTCCGGTTCATGATGGAGCAGAAGGCGAGCGACCTTCACCTCTCCACCGGCAACCAGCCTATCCTCCGCATCAACGGCGAACTCATCCGCATCGACGCCCCGCCGCTGGAAAACGACGATCTCAAGGCGCTTGTCTATGAGATCGCCCCGGAAATCAAAATCAAACAATACGAGGAAACCGGGGACGTGGATTTCGGGTACGAATACCCCGACATGGCCCGCTTCCGCGTCAATTTCTTCAACCAAAAGAACGGCATCGCCGCCGTCTTTCGCTTGATCCCGAGCAAAGTCTATACCCTGTAAGACCTAGGACTCCCCCCGGTGTTGAAGAAGTTCGCGATGCTCCGCA
>Ga0118677_10015124_pt1 | contig 10757 bp, 5 predicted proteins | sample AliMusrvi5mmetaG_FD_86154 | JGI IMG/M metagenome (GOLD analysis project Ga0118677, IMG submission 86154)
ATGGGTATTTCTACGATCGCACTTCAAAATTTAAAATGGAGCGTATACATGCCATTTTTAATAAAAATCCTGTTACCAATAAGTGATTAATGCAATACTTTCATCACCACCCTTCGGTTTTTAGCTCTCCCTTCAACAGTCGAATTATCAGCTAAAGGGGAAGATGACCCATACCCTTTGGCAATAAGCCGGTCCCGCTCTATGCCACTTCCGGTGAGGTAGTCAACAACGCTGTTTGCCCTCAACTGGCTCAGTTTATTGTTTAGACTGGCGCTCCCCTTGTTGTCTGTATAGCCCTGAATTTCAAGCCTTACTAGAGGGTTGTCTTTGAGGAATTGGATCAGCTTGTCCAGATCGGAGGAAACTGTTGTATTCAGAGTTGCTTTTCCAACTTCAAAATAGATATTATTCAGCTGAATAGATTGACCGACCTTAGCTTCTTCAATTCCCAATTCCAGTTTCACATACAGTGTTGCACTTCTGTTTAACCCTTTGGTGGTGATTTTCGCGATGTTGGAGATGTAATTTTCCTTCTTTCCAACCACCCTGAAATCGCTCCCTGCTACCAATTGGGTGCGGAAAACTCCATCTCCTGCCCCACTCTGAATGGTGACAAGGGTTTGGTCAGCTTCATTGGTCACACTCACATCAGCCCCACCTTCGGGAAGGTTCCTGGTTTTATTCACCACAACCCCCGCAAGGGTAAACCGTGGATCATTATGAGTTAAAGTAATATTTATTTGATTTGCATTGGTTGAGAAATTGTCCTTTTTTATGTTTTGAACTGAAGAACTAATTTTATTCAGAATCCCACTGACCGTATAATCCGCCGGATTTAGGGCGGAAAAACTCACCTGCCCAAATTCATTGGTTGAACCGTTAAGTTTTTGACCTTCCGGAGTGCTCAGCACAACAGCAACATAGGGTAACGGTTCACCGGTTGCCTCATCGGACACCAAAACAATAAGATCTTTGGGTAAGAGCACCACCTCTTTTTTCGCGGGCTCTGGAAGCGATACTTTAGCAACAACTTTCGCTGGTTTTGTCCCCTTTTTGCCAATATTGGTAGCGATACCGATACTGTAATAAAGCTGGTTGCTAATGGAATGGCTCAATGCTGCCCGGTATTCAACGGTTGCCAGGACGAATATTTCGTTAAACATATTGACCTGCACCCCGGCACCCGGAGCCAAACTGAATCCGTGCAAATTTTTATAGGATGAATAGTCAGCTTTTGCAATCAGGAACGGACTGAAAATATGCCTGTCGCTCAACAGTTTAAAATGAGCCCCTCCGTTTAAATCGAGCAGAAAATTACTACTCCCGTACAATGTATTACCAGGCAATAAATAATCAACCCAACTCCCGTTCAGGGAGCCGATAAGATCAATATTCTTATTCAAACCCGTGATATAATCAATCCCAAATCCCCCCTCCATATTTTGTGGCTTATTCCACAATTTGTTTTTAAGCACACTGCCCAGACTGCTTGAATGAATCAGCTGAGCTGTTTTAAAATCGTTGTAAAAAAAATGGAGACCCAGGGTTGGTTTTTTTATTTGTAGCGAATCCTGAGCTGAGGCGCTCAAAAGGGAAACCGCGAAAACAAAAAATAGGATAAATATATGTTTCATAAGCTTTAACATTATTATTTAGTTCTTTGACACCATTTTGCCAATTGCCCAAAAGAGAGGTTTGAGTACGTTATATATCTCACAATTTACGCCCAGCCGCACACTCTGCACCTGTATCCCCCTTATCGTGTTTTAACTGGTCACAAACGCCAAACACATGAGGTTCACTACGACCCTGGTTATTCTCGTCCAGTGATGGCACAGGTGTCCCTTTGAGATCGACTGTTTGAACAGTCCAGATAAAAACATGGGGCACACCATCTTTGAAACTAAGCTGAGGGCGCCAAAAATACTGGGTCGTCCCTTTTACCTCTGTTTCCAGAATTGGCTGATTACTTCGGAAAGCCTGCATCGGTTCCTGACCTGCCAGAATTTCAAATACCTGAATCCGGTAAACTACCCCCTCCCTGTTCATCGGAACCAGACTGCTCCATCGAAAGGTAATTAATGATTGGGCGATGTTCGCGTCAAGCCACGATTTGTCAGTGGGGATTAACAAATAGGGTAACTGATAATTAATCTGCACAAATGGGCGGCACACAGGCACCTTGGTGATGCTGACGTCATTAAGACCGCTTAACAACTCCACACAAAGTGTATAATTGTCAGCGGGCAATCTCCCACTGGTTTGTATGCGGTGGACTATAGCTCCATCACTGAACTGAAGGTTTTCAAGCTGCAGGGCTTTATCCAGTGTAAAGGTGGTGGCACCCGAGCGGATTGTATAGACTCTTGCGGTGGCATCTTTGCTGGTGGCAATTATTCCACCGTTCGAATTTTGAAGTTGAGTCCTGAACTTAACCAGCGCTGTTTCCTGTTGTCCGGCAGAATTGAGCACGACCGTCACCATACCTCCCCTGCTGTTATTCCAGTCGCTCAGATAGGTTGGCGCCGGATAATTTATATTTAAGGTTACGGTAACCTGAGCTAAAACAGAATAATTTCCCAGGAAGGTAATTGTTAATAAAAAAAATAATATTTTTTTCATGGTACTTTCTGATAAAAATAATTAGTTCAATTGCCGAATTTATAGAGTAAAGCCGTTTTGAGGGTGCTTTCCATATATCGGGCACTTAAGAGGGTTGCAGGCGGAGCCAGTTCGTTCCCATATTTAAAGATATTGGCAGTCATACTGGTTGTCCACGACAATCTTTTTGAGAGGTTCCAGTCTGCACCCAGCGTAGCCAACAGATTTTTGCTCGCCGTAAACGGATTAATTGTGGTAATATTATATTGCAGCTGCCCTCTCAGATTGATCTTCTGTTTGGGAAAATGATATCCCAAAGAGCTGCTCACGGTATAAATTTTGAGCTTAGTCATCAGCGGAGTAGTCACATTCTGAAAGTACATGGCACTAAAATCGGTGCTGATATTAGGTTTATCAAAAAATGTAGGAACATACATCAGCATCGCCGTATGGCTGTTATTACTTGTGAGGGTATTAGCGGGGAAAACGGTTTCATCATATTTACTCCAGTTGTAGGTTAGACTCATCAAATGGCTCATCGATGTTGTACTCCAATTGTAAGATGGATTAATCCCAAGATCATTACCTACATTTTTTATCCCCGTGAGCCCGGGAGTCTGAAAGCCAAAGTTATTGTAATTGGCATTTACGCTGAAGTGCTCATTAAATTGGGTGAAGATATTTGTATTTGCAATGAGTTGTTTGGTACGGCTGCCCGCATTACTCCAGTTGCCAAATCGCTCACCAATGCTTGCCACGACATTCATCTTCTTTTTCCAGGCATTAAAACGGGTATTCAACGTATAATCAAGCCTGTCGTTCTGGACAAAAGAGTAACCCATGGTATAATACCCGGCTCCAAGCCATTTGGTGGTAATTCCAATGTCCCAGTCTTTCCCCTTTTTCCCAAAGCCAATTTGTGCCGCATGATCCCTGAAACTGCTCAGATTAGTTGAAATATAGGGTTTAAAATCCTTCACCAGCGGATTAGGCCCAAGTGCGGTAATGTCCCTGGTAGAGATGGTCGTTCCAAATTCAGTTTGTCCATACCACCCTTTCTCAGTATTGAACCTGGTCACGAAACTAAGCACAAAATTTTCAGCAGGTTTTGGTGTGGAAGGGATTCCGGTCAAAGGTGTCGCAATACTCCCAACATCGTCATGACTCTTTACCAGGTTAAAGCCGGCAAAGTATCTGTTATCCTGCTCAAAGCCAATCTGTCCCATGGTAATGGTTCGTTTGTAAGATCCTACAAAAGTAGCCGGTGGAACAAGGCTCACAAAGGGCTGATAAGATTGCTGACTCACACCGCTAAAATATTTCAGCCGGATCTTTCCAGGTTTCAGGCTAAAGCCATATCCGAATATCCCAAGATCACCGGTGCTGAGGTCGCTGTATTTTATAAACTGGGTCCCCAATTGCAGTTCAGCCCATTTATAGGTGGGATTCACACCAATACTATTCATTGGATTTGTAAGCCACTGTTTGAAATTTTGTTTTGGAAACCCCGGCAAGTTGCCAAATCCATACGGAGGGGATCCAAAATTATTCCGCATTGGGCTGAAGTTGAAATTAAATGGGAGCTTAAACTCACCAAAGCTCACTACAGGCTGAAACATAAACCGGATTAACGTAGTTGGTTTGCGCGGTGTGAAAAACGTAGGAGTTGACGGATTTGTTGTAACCGAGTAACCCTCATAGGAAACGCCCATATTTCCCGATATGGAAAATTTGGGGGTCTCTTGGGCATTCAATAAAAGTGAAGGCAAAAGGAAAAGGACAATTGCACCTCTTTTGATTGACAGATATTGCCTTTGTGTTTTCATCTTGAAATGAATTTACTTCTTTGGTTTTGCCCGCTCCTTTGTTGCGGCCACTTGTTTTTCAAGATCGGGAAGAAGTTCAACCTCTCCCCTTCTGACTCCACTCTCCCTTAAATTCTTAAGAGTCTTTATCTTTTGCTCCATGTTTTTGATATCAACCTCATCGCTAACAGGTTCGGCTGCAGTTGAAACACCCACACTTTTGGAAGGGAGGTTCTCTGTTGCCCGGCTAGTGGTGCCAATGGCATTTGCAGTTCCGCATGTAGCACATCCCGGATTTGGGGTGGCACTAATTACTGGCAAATCCTTAGGGTTATTATCTGCCGGCACACTTCCCCCCCCGGTGTTTGGCGACGGTGGTGGAATGGTTACGGTAAAACAGGAGATTACCTCACACTCTTTACAATTCCTGTCCCGGAAGGTAAATTTCACGCAGATCCGCGCATACAGCGTACAGCATCCGATTGCAGAAGGATGTGGCAACACAAATTGTATGTTCAGCGATGCGGGCAAAGTAAAGCCACTATAATTACCCCAGATCGTCTCTCTCGGATTTTGCCAGGTATTACCCGGCACCGGAGTAAATTGGGATACAGGTGGATTCGGACCCATCGTTATGCTATCAGCCACCGCAGCATTGGTATTGATATCTGTGGCATTGTAAATACTTCCCCAGGTATAGGGTGAATTTTTACAGCTGATACATTCATTGTTACTGTTATCTGTCAGGTTAAAACTTACAACCTCTGCCCTCACCTGGGTAAACAAGGCACCTGCCGGAGCGCTAATGGTGAACGCCTGGTTATACAACGAGTATTTCGGGTCTGTATCGATAACATTCAGGGAATTCTTACCCGGCTTCACACCCAACTTATACTCGCAAGGGCAGATCGGACAAATTACTTTAAATTTAAAGACGCAACTGTCGCAGGTTTTGTTTCCACACTTACCATAAATATTGACAGTATAATAACCAGCATCATTGGTTGTGAAGGTGGCCGTATTGGTAAAGGTGGAAATGCCCCCCAACGGATTATGGATTACTATTTGCGTAGAACCGCATTTGGGCTTATTGCAAATATAATTGGCGGTGAAATTATAGGTGGTTTTGCATTGCAACGTAATTGAATCCTTTTTACCACAATTCAGTTGCAGTGAGAAATTGCCGATCGGAATAGCTCCGGACTGAGACCCGCCGATTGAATTTGCAGAGGCAGATTGCTTATTCAGCTTATTAACCGGCATTGCATCATAATTATGAGGATTATCGACAATGATCTGACTGTCATTGATATTAATCCCACCCCAATGACTCTGGTCGCAATTGCAGCCGTCATCCAACACCAATCCGATATCCAGGTCGTTGTTATCCTGACAATTGAACTGGAAAGTGGCAGACATCCCGGTATTAGGAATAATATCGCTGTTCAGGGCCGGGTTTGTATTATTCTGAATGGTAAACATATACCCTGCCGGTGGAGTCACCTGTAGATGATATGTTCCTGCCGTCAAGCCACAGAACTGATAATAACCCGGTTGACCGCCAATGTTATTGGTTGAGATATGTGGCAAACCAACCTGGTTGTTCGCACCGTCGAACAGGGTAATGGTGCACCCGTTAATGCCCACTTCACCTGCATCCTGCAACCCGTTTCCATTGGCATCAAACCATACAAAGTTCCCAATACAACCGCAACCCTCATCGACGATGTTAACACAAACTTTTCGTGATTCCGCCCCCAGGGTTGTAACTGTGTTTTGGGATGCGTTTGCAGCAAAACTATTCCAACCAACTGAACCCACTAATGCTCCCGGAGGAACCTGAGCAGAGAAGAAATAAGTCTCGGTCTGGCCCGCAGCAAGTACATAGGAGGCAAAATCAATTCTGATTGCCTTCTGGTTTTGAATAGCAGCCGGAATTCCGGGTATCAATCCATACGAAAGCCAGGTTGCCGCCGTACTGCATGACCCTGTATAGTCGGGAATTATATTCAGATAGGTTCCTCTTAAAGGTGAGAAATTGGTTGAATATTCGATTGTGCTGGCATTCCCTAGCGGCAAGGCACTCGTCAGATAAATTGGTATCGTACTTCCACGACTGGTGCAATTGACCACGTACTTATCACCAGGTGTTGGTAATAAATCCATCATCTTGATTTGAGAAAATGGGACGTTCCCCGAGTTTTTTACCTTTAAACGGTAATAAACCGTGGCACCCGGTGGAACCGAAACACAACTATCCCAGGTTACATTATTCGAACTTACCTCCTTGGTGAGTTCCAGCGGAACCTTCCGTTCACAAATATAAATATAGGCATTGTTGTTCCAGTAGTTATACTCCGGGACCACCTGACTGCTTCCATCGTAACAATCTTCATGATTGGTCAATACACCTGCCGGCGCCAACGTAGTAACAACCGCCTTAAAGTTAATCACATACCAATCACTTCCGTTGTTGCAATCTGCGTTCAAGGCAGGCAGATTCCATTGCAGATTAGTGGTGTTGGATGCCTCGGCATGAACAACAGAGATTCCGGTTGTCAGTTGATTCGTTGCGTTGCATTTGGTATAGGCTGAATACTTGCCAAAAGTGCTGCTATTCGGCACATATTGCAATCCCACAGGTAACACATCTCTGATACTGCCACCGGTGAAATTGCCGGTACCATAATTATGGACTGCAATGGAATACTTAATCGTGTCATTTGGATTCAGGCAACTGTAGTAATTGTAATAATTGCAAAAATCCTTAACCGTTTCAATTTTAGGGAATTTACTGCTTGTGACAAACGAAGGGGTGCAACCATAGCTTCCATTGGTGGAGTTATAGGCAGCGCCTGTCATGGTCACCGTTGTTCCTGCAAGTACCGGAGCATTTGTATTCCAGGTATTTGTAAGAACAGTAAAATACAATTGTCCAAAATCCTGAATCCCATTTCCCGTGAAACCCATATTGGAAGTCAGGTTAAAATTGGTAATCACGCAACCCGCCGGAAGATTAAAAGGGGCGGCATAAAAATTTATTGTCGTTGCCGGCAATGCACCATTAAAGGTCTGTGAATAAGGGCCACACGTTGTATTGACAATAATGGTGACCGTTTTCCCGGCAGGTATTGCTGACATCTTAAATGAATCCACATGCATCTGAACGGGAATCGGGGCATTATAACCAATATTGTTCAGAGTTGTGGTACTCCCTGAACACTGGTTGCTTTGCGCAAGGCTGATATTTAACCAGGCAGGGCATCCGATGAAAAAATAGGGAATATTCGAATAATACTGATTTACATAGTAATATGGCGTATCAAAAGCGCCGCATGCCGTTCCCGGAGTGGCACCGATCAGAGTTATACATTCGGATGCAGAGGTTACCGTTTTTGCGGTCAGGGTACAGACGTTCGTTCCGTTTAAGGTGGCAGAATTACATTTAACCATTCCTAAGTTGGATACCGGGAAGGTAACATGGATGTAATAATCATACGCGTACGAATTAACATCCAGCGTATTAACGCCATTGCCTGCATTCCAGGTTACAGTCCCGGGACCGGTAGTTGATGAAATTAAATTTGCTCCAGTCGTCGGCCACCCTGTGTGAACCCCCACAACAGTCGCACTTGCGGGAAGATTGTCTGTGATCGAAGCACCTGAAAGATTAACACACCCTCCGTTTGAAACGCGAACATGATAATAAACATCCACAGTACTTCCGCATATGGAAACCGTATAAGCAAAAGGACTACCTGCATTAGTGCCATATATCCATTGATTGTAACTTGTTGCGATATACTTGGTAATTGTCCACCCTTCGGTGACAACTGCGGTGAGCGTTAAGGGCGAACTTACTTCGGGTACGGGGTGTTCCTGGGTGGAAATTTTTGCAGTAAGAACACCGCTGGTCCCGTTACAGGTTGTCCCCGGTTTAAACCGAACCTGGTAACTTACACTGTTGGCGCTGGTAGGTTGATTTCCCAAATTAAAGGTTAGTGTTGTCGTTGTTCCCAGGGATGAGGGTGTTCCTCCACCATAATTGCAAACTTCAAACACATTATTTGGAAAGGTACACACAATTGTAGTTCCGGTAGCAGCCAAAATACTGATCGAATACTGTACCGAAATTGTATAACAGACCCCACAGCTGTTGCCTGGATTACCGGATTGGCTTTGGCTAATCCCCAATGTTTGTATTTGTGCCGAAGCTGTTGAGAACAGGAAGAAGGCGACACAGATTGCGAATATATATTTTAGTTTTTTCATCGTCGTATGTATAAGGTATTTGCCATTTTAGTTTTTAGGACAACCGGTAATTTTGTAGGTATAACAATCCAATAAATTGCAAACCGTACAATCCTCAAACGTGATGATATAGCGGATACAAAAATTTAGCGTAGCATTACAACAGCTAACCAACGGGGGTATGTTCAATGAAAATTTTATTGGAATTCCATTGCTGATATCTATATTCCCAAGGGCGTCGAGCTGTGCTGTATGACCAGCAGTAACTCCGCCGGTGAAATTAGTGTTTGTGGTAGTGGCGGTACTGAAATTGCCGAATGTGCTGCTCGATTTATTGCATACCAGGCAATTTTCATCCTCCGCTTTCATGTCAAAATAGACCAGATCTGCCTTAATCCGTTTAACTTTCTTTGGTCCGGCTGAAAGATTAACAGCAAATCCTAAACTTCCATTCCCATTGTTTTTAATTTCACCCGATAACACCGCTGAAATTTTTATATCATCACAGGCACTGCAAGGGCACTGCGGATATTTAAGACTATCAATTTCGTTTCTCGCATTACGGTTCGCCTTATCTTTTAACGCATCGTCAACTAATCCATACCAGGTGAATTGTACGGGTGTATTGGTCGGAGTTAAGAAATCAAATTGGAAATTGTGAATGGAATTTGGGGCAAGCGAGGCCGGTGTGGAGAGTGAGGCCGGAGATGGGGTGATATTCGTGATTGTGCCGGAGCTTGATTCAAGAATATCATTCATGGTCAGCGCCCCGTTGTAGGTACCTGACTTCATGCGGATATTATTCCGAAGATTTAGGCCCGAACCAGGATTCGGGTTTGCGGGATAACCTGCAAAAGTCAAGGCGTCATTCAATAGAATATTATTTACACTACCTGTCAGATTGCTGTAATGGGCAAAGATGTGGTATTTAAACTGCCCGTTTTCTTTCCTCAGGCAAACGGCTGAATCAAGTTTAAATTCGGCATTGGCACCGCCCATCAACATTTGCGGCGAAGGAGGATTGGTGTTGGAACCACCGGTATCACCTATTTTAAAATTCAGCAGCTCACTGGTACCACTATTTCTCCCAATGGCTTTTCCATCACGGCCCAAAGCCTGAACATTCCATACAAAATCGCAGAGATAAGGTGGCCTGCACGGCCCTGTAATTAGATTATTCAGAACAACCTGAGTCAAATTGTCAACATCTTTGGTAACTATTGGCTGATTGGCCTTTATTGCCTGAGTTCCGTTCTGTCCCTGCATAAGTTGCCAAACCGAGACTCTGTATGTCACTGTTTCCTGGGGACGAGGAATGACCGCAATCCATCGAAAGGTGATTGGCTTTGTAATATCCGCCTCACTTAACTTTGTGCCACTAGCCGGGCTGATACCCTGCGGTGGCTGAATATTCAGATCTTCCTTCCCGCGAATGGTAAATGACTTGCATTTCTCCTCACTTAAAGGGGCCATTCCTGTTGTTCCGTAGCCGAAAAACTGAACACATATTTCATAGTCACCCGGATCAAGCATACACTCCTTCCCCAAAAAGGAGAGTGCATTGACACCGCTCCATACCTTTGTAGGAACATTAAAATTGGATTGTAATGCAGATTTACTCGTAAAAGTGCCGCAGACCTTAGCGCCCCCTTTTTTTATCGTAATCAATAATTTACTCTCCATGACTGCCCCATCAACCCGTCCGTTCTGCCCCTTGGAGCTGGCAGTAATCGTCAATAAGGAGATTCCGGTTCCCCAATTAGCGGTATTCGCGTCAGGATTAGCGGGGAGACTAATATTAATAGCCGTGATTGGATAACTTTGTGCAAACATTTGCAGTGAAATTATCATCAGCAAAACGGTTAGGATGTTTTTCATTGTTTGCTTTTTTTGGAATTAGTAAGTTTTAATCGCATAATGGTCATTAAACAGGAAGTGTTATCAGACCTTGTTTAGATTGAAAACAAATAACACACGATTTGGTTCGATATTTTAGGAAAAATACCGGACTAAAACTAAGGCTCGCATTACAATATGATTAATCGAATTTTCTAATAGTTACTTCTAATTAATATTTACCTGACAAAAAATTTCATTAAA
>Ga0118677_10015125_pt1 | contig 10757 bp, 9 predicted proteins | sample AliMusrvi5mmetaG_FD_86154 | JGI IMG/M metagenome (GOLD analysis project Ga0118677, IMG submission 86154)
GCCCGGGGCGACAGCTCGTCATAGAGGTAGAGGATCACTTCGCAGTCCGACAGGGTCTGGAAGTCGTGGGTCTCACGGAGGCCCTGGCGCAGTTCCTGGTGGTTGTAGATCTCGCCGTTGACCGCCAGCACCGTGCCCTGGAGGGTGTCGATGAGCGGCTGGGCGCCGTGCTCCACGTCCACGATGGAGAGGCGCTCGTGGACCAGGATGGCGTGGTCATCGCTGAAGATGCCGCTCCAGTCCGGACCCCGGTGCCGGATCTTTCGGGCCATGGCCAGGGCCTGGCGCCGGAGTTCGGTCGCGTTCGACCGGGCCGGGTCCAGGTTGAGGATGCTGAGGATGCCGCACATGGGAACTCCAATCGAAAAGAGAAAACCCCGATCCGCTTGCGCGAATCGGGGTGGTCCGGGGTGTCAGGATTCTTAGGAGAGACCCTCACCGGCCCACGCGCGATCCGCGCGGGGGAACCGATTGGGATTGCGGTTGGGCCGCAGAGAGGAGAGGGTCATAGATTGCCTTGGGGAATCATACCTGTCTCCTTCACAGATCGTCAAACACTTATCAGCCGGCTTGGTCCCCTATTCCAGGGGGTGGTGAAATGAAGCCTCTGGAGGCGCTCATGAAAGCCTTGCTGAAGACCAAGGGTGAGGAAGGGATCTGGATGGGGGAGGTCCCCGTGCCCGAGATGGGTCCGAACGATGTGCTGATCCGGGTGCACAAGAGTGCCATCTGCGGGACGGACGTCCATATCTACAACTGGGACGCCTGGGCCCAGAAGACCATTCCCGTGCCCATGGTGGTGGGCCATGAGTACTACGGTGTTATCGAGAAGGTGGGTTCCGAGGTGGAGGGCTACCACCCGGGCGACCGCGTCAGCGGAGAAGGCCACATCACCTGCGGCCACTGCCGGAACTGCCGTGCCGGGAAGCGCCACCTCTGTCGCAACACGGTGGGGGTGGGGGTCAACCGCCCGGGTTCCTTCGCGGAGTATCTCAGCCTTCCGGCCTTCAACGTGTTCAAGGTGCCCCACAACGTCTCGGACGAGGCGGCCTCCATCTTCGACCCCTACGGCAACGCCGCCCACACAGCCCTCAGCTTCGACATGGTGGGGGAGGACGTCCTGATCACCGGCGCCGGCCCCATCGGCATCATGGCCGTGGCCATCGCCCGGCACGTGGGCGCCCGGCACGTGGTCATCACGGACGTGAACGAGTACCGGCTGGAACTGGCCCGCAAGATGGGGGCGACCCTGGCCGTGAACCCCACCAAGAAGAGCCTGCCCGAGGTGATGAAGGAGCTGAACATGACCGAGGGCTTCGACGTGGGCCTGGAGATGAGCGGCAACCGCAACGCCTTCGAATCCATGCTGGAGGCCATGCACCATGGCGGCCGCCTGGCCCTGCTGGGCATCCTGCCCGACGACTGTGCCGTGGAATGGAGCCAGGTGATCTTCAAGGGGCTGATCCTCAAGGGCATCTACGGCCGGGAGATGTTCGAGACCTGGTACAAGATGGCCGCCATGATCCAGAGCGGCCTGGACATCACCCCCGTCATCACCCACCGCTTCGGCATCGACGACTTCCAGAAGGGCTTTGATGCCATGCGGAGCGGGCAATCAGGGAAGGTCATCCTGGATTGGGGGGTCAAGTAGACCGGCTTCGATCGGGAATGCGACCCACGCGAGCGTGATTCCCTCCGCGCCGGGTCCCGACTTCGCAGAGCCCACCGGGCTCTGCTTCGTCACCCGGCGAGGAGGGACCTCAACGAATAGGCTCGGGCTGGGGCAGCGCCGGGAAGGCCGGTTCGCTCCAGGGGGCTCCGTCCTTGATGAGGATGTCGGCGGCAAGCCCCTCGCCACCGGGTCGGAGGTCCGTCCCCAGGCAGGCCAGGTAGTAGCCATCGAACTTCGTGTTGAGCTTCTGCTTGACCGGGCCGCGGTTGGCCTGGACGTCCTCGATGGGACGGGAGACGTAGGGCCGGTAGAGGAAGGGGTGCCCCCAGGGGGTCTCGGGCACCTGGTCCAGGTACTCGGGCAGGAGGTCGTTGAGCGAAGCGGGGTATTCGCTCTTCTTGGCCTTGTACCGGATCAGCGCATCGGTGATGCGCTTCATGCCGGCCCGCACCAGTTTCTGGCGGTCCTCCACGTCGCGCTTCACGAAGGCCTCGATGAGGTAGAGGTCCCTCTTGGCCTGCTGGGCCGCGTCCGAATCCGGATAGCGCTCCGTCAACTGCTTCATCATGGCCCGGGCTTCCAGGCTGCGGCCTTCGAGGTTGAGCTTCCGGGCCTCCTCGTAGAGGTTGGCAGGGAGCCGCGGATCTTCGGAACTGCATCCGGCCGACAACACCAGGAGGACCAGGGCAGGGGCGAACCGGGAGGCGGGCATGGCAGGAACCATAGCAGAGGCTGGCCCCGCCTTGAAGTAGGCCATGGTGAAAAACCACCTGTTCCTTCCCCATGGCGAGGACGACCCGATGACCCCTAAGATGGAATGGATCGGGGGGCGCCATGACGGACAGGCCGATGCTGGTGGGCATCGTAGGGGGGTCCGGTAGTGGCAAGACCTCGGTGGCGACGGAACTGGTCGAGCGTCTCCGCAAGGAGGCCGTGGCCGCCCTCCTTTGGGACATGGATGCCTACTACGCGCCGCTGGACGTGGTGAAGGAGCGCTTCGGCAGCCTTCCCGTGAACTGGGACCATCCCCATGCCTTTGACCTGGGGCTCATGGCCGCCCACCTGTCTGCCCTGCACCGGGGGGAGAGCATCCGGAAGCCCCGCTACGACTTCACCCTGTCGGACCGCACGGGCTGGGAGGACCCGCTTCCGCCGGGCCAAGTCGTGGTCCTGGAGGGGCTGCTGCTCTTCGCCCTGCCGGAACTCAGGGAGCAGCTGGACATGAAGATCTTCGTGGACACGGATGCCGACATCCGCATCCTGCGCCGCATCCGCCGCGACACCCGCGAGCGGGGCCGCAGCCTCGAAAGCGTCATGGACCAGTACGAGCAGAGCGTCCGCCCCATGCATCTGGAGTTCGTGGAATCAAGCAAGCGGTGGGCCGATCTCATCGTCCCCACCGGCGTGGAGAACCGCACCGCCATGGAAGTCATCACGCACCACATCACCACCCGCGCCCGGAGCCGGGAAGGGGCATTCCATGTTTGAAGCCGGACCCCACCTCGATGCCCAGGGCTTCCGGGCGCTCGATGCCGCATCCGTGCAGATCCTCGATGTGCGTGAGCCCTGGGAGTATGAACTGGCCCGCATCCCCGGCGCCCTCCTGATCCCCTTGGGAGAGCTTGCGGAGCGGGTGCATGAGCTGGATCCAGGCCGTCCGGTGGCGGCCTACTGCCACCACGGGATGCGCAGCCTCCAGGCCCTGCGGTTCCTGCAGGGCCTGGGCTTCAGGGACTTGGCCCACCTGTCCGGGGGCATCGAGGCCTACAGCCGCTTGGACCCTTCTGTGCCGAGGTACTGATGAGGCTGCTCCACCGGCACCCCGATGGCTTCGATCCTGCAACTCCCTGGGCCCAGGAATCCGAGAGCATCCGGCAGGATTCGAGACTGTTCCAGCAGATCGTGGCGCAGCGGCGCAGCCCTCACACGGGCAGGGGGCACGCCTTCTACCGCTTGACCGGCCCCGACTGGGTGAACGTGGTGGCCTTCACCCGGGCAGGGGAGCTGCTGGTGGTGGAGCAGTTCCGGCACGGCATCGATGCCCCCACCCTGGAGATCCCGGGGGGTGGCTGCGATCCCGGGGAGGATCCGGCCGAGGCGGCCCGGCGGGAATTGAGGGAGGAGACAGGATTCGTGGCAACGCAGTGGGTGGCTCTGGGCTCCTGCACGCCCAATCCCGCCACCCAGAACAACCGCTGCCATACCTTTCTGGCCCTGGACTGTGAACCGGACGGGCCCCTGGCCCTGGACCCGGCCGAGGAACTGCAGGTCTGGGCGTGCTCCTGGACTGAGTGGCTGGGTTGCATGCGGAGCGGGGAGATCCACCATGCCCTGGTGCTGGCAGCCTTCCAGCTCCTCAGCCTCTGGGAAGGCTGGCCAGAGCTACTCTGCCGATTGGAGGCCTGAGGTGTCCCGCGCTCCCTTGCTCATGCTGGCTGCCGCCGCCCTGGTAGCCCAGGCGCCAGCCCCGGGCGTACCTCCTTGTCAGATCGCGGGTGTCCCCAATCCCCGGTTCGAATCCGAGCTGAACGAGGCCATCCGGCTGCTTGGTCCAACAGAGCGCAGGAGCTTCTTCAAGGCCCTCCGCGCCAAGCAGCGGGAGCTCCTGCATCGAATTCTCGAGGTGGAGCTAGGGTTGCACGAGGCCCAGTCCCTGAGGAACACCCTGGAGCGCGAGCACTCCCCGAACCTCCGCCAGGGCCAGGCCCTGGTGGACAGCCAGGCCAGCCTGCTGGCGGCCTTCCGGGAGATGGACCGGGTCATTGCCCGCGTGCGGTGGGCGGAAGACCCCCTCAAGCTCGACGCGGATGAGCTCCGGGTGGATCTCTACGGCGGCTTCCAGTTCTCCAGCCTGTTCAGCGAACAGGACCCGAACGGATCCTTCTTCTCCAAGTCCAGGCCCTTCGTGGCCCTGGACATCCGCCAGACCTTCCGCCACCCGGCCCAGGACACCTGGTGGGAGGTGTTCAGCACCCTCTCCTTCCAGTCCTCGAGCCTGGAGACCTCGGACACGCTCAACGTGATCACCAGCAGTGGCCAGTTCCACGGGGAAGTGGGCCTCTGGTGGATGGAAACCCTCACCGAGCGCGTGAGCTGGGGTGTGCTGGGCACGGCGGGGGCAGTGGGCTACAGCCAGCCCGTGGTCCAGGCGGACCTGACGGGCACCTCCCGGGACGAGTTCCGCAACCAGTTCAAACTGGGCCTCACCACGAGGCAGGAGGAGGGCGCCCTGAGGGGCTCCTTCGCCGAATGCTCCTACCTCCGGGACCCGCTCTTCCGCTCCCAGGACCGGCTCTACCTGCGGGGCCGAGTCGTGCTGACCCAGTTCGGCTCCGAGGGCGCCAGCGGTGATTTCTACATGGAGGGTTCCGTCAACAAGGGCCGCATCGGGAAGGACGAGGCCGTGATGCTGGTGGGCTTCCGGCTCAGCACGGTGTCCTTCTTCCGGAGCCTCGGAGGCGGAGCCAAGCCTTGAGCCGGTGCGAGTCCAGGCTGTAGTCTGAAGGCTGGATTCCAATGAGGAGCGCCCCATGGCCACTGAATGTTCCTTCGATGTCGTGTGCAAGGTGGACCTGGACGAGGTGAAGAATGCCCTTTCCCAGGCCATGAAGGAGATCGGCCAGCGCTTCGACTTCAAGGGCTCGGCGGCCAAGATCGAACTCAAGGACGACAAGGTACTGGTGCTCAGCGCCGACGACGAGACGAAACTCAAGGCCGTCATCGACGTGCTCCAGTCCAAGCTGCACAAGCGGGGCGTCAGCATCCGAAGCATGGTCTACGGCAAGATCGAACCGGCCTCCAAGGGCAGCGTGCGGCAGGAGGTCACCATCCAGCAGGGCATTCCCGTGGAGAAGGCCAAGGGCCTCATCAAGGCGGTGAAGGACGCCAAGATCAAAGTCCAGGCCAGCATCCAGGGCGACCAGCTCCGGGTGAGCGGCAAGAGCCGCGACGATCTCCAGGAGGTCATCGCCCTGTTCAAGAAGGACGACCAGGGTCTGGATCTGCAGTTCACGAACTACAGGGGATAAGAGCTCCTAGCAAAACCCGACGAGGCCGCGATGAACCCAGCCGGGATGCACCGCAAGGAAGGGCCCGCAGGGCAACGTGGTTCGTTGTTCAAGGGACCTGACGCCGCGGGGCGCCCGGCTGGGTTCATCCCTTCGGGCGAGGGGTGGCGGGCGCCGCGATGCAGCGTCACGCTCGTCGCGCGTAGTACCTGCTACGCTTTGACTCACGTTCCTCGCCTCGCTTGCCCGGCACCCCTCGCGCGGCAGCGTGGGGTTTTGTTAGGAGCTCTACATTGAGCCGACTGGACCTCTCCCGCTACTTCCTCCCCATCGCCTCGAAACTGGCTGGCGTCGAGGCGGAACTCCAGCGCATCCTGCACAGCGACGTGCAGGTGGTCCAGAAGCTGGCGGACCATGTGCGGGGTGGCCAGGGCAAGCGGCTCCGCCCCGCCCTGGTGATGCTGGCCTCGCGGTTCTGCGGGGTGGAGAACGACGACGACGTGCGGTTCGGGGCCGTGTTCGAGCTGATCCACACCGCCACCTTGGTGCATGACGATGTCATCGACCATGCCCAGCTGCGCCGGGGCATGCCCACCCTGAACCGCCTCTGGGGCAACACCCTCACGGTTCTCTTCGGCGACCTGCTCTACCTGGTGGCCATGGATGAGGCCATCGCCTGCCGGAACTGGCGGATGATGGAGATCCTGGCCCAGGTCACCACCCGCATGACCGAGGGTGAGCTGATCCAGAACGACGTCCTCTTCAAGCTCGACACCAGCCGCAAGGACTACTTCGACATCCAGGAGCGCAAGACCGCCCTCCTGTTCAGCGGATGTACCGAGACCGGGGCCGTGCTCACGGGGCGGAACGAGGCTGACTGCCAGGCCATGCGGGGCTACGGCCTGGAGGTGGGCCGGGCCTTCCAGCTCATCGACGACCTCCTTGCCTTTTCGCGGCTTGGACGCCAGGAGATGCTCATTGCCGAGATAGACATGACCAAGATGGCGCGCCAGGTTTTCAGCGACCTCAAGCATGCTGAGACAGACAGCACCATCGAGTTCCACGTGGGTGCGCTCCCATCCGCTCCAGGCGACCCCGTCCTCATACGCCAGGCTCTCACCAACCTCATTGCGAACGCGGTCAAGTATACCCGCCCCAGGGAACGCGCAATCATAGAAGTGGAAGGCCAGGACAGCGGTGACGAGCACATCTATTTGATACGGGATAACGGCGTGGGCTTTGACATGAAATATGTCCACAAACTGTTCGGGGTCTTCCAGCGGCTTCATAGCTCGGACGAATTCGAGGGAACAGGCGTCGGTCTTGCCCTCGTCCAGCGCATAGTTCACCGCCATGGAGGTCGCGTCTGGGCCGAAGGAGAGGTCGGGAGCGGTGCCACATTCTATCTCGCTCTACCGGCCTGCCGCTGCACTTCGGCGACACAATCATAGCCTGTCTTTGTAACGGCAATGGAGTTTAACGGCCAATGTATGAACAAGAAAGGTTCGAAGAAATGGTCAAAACCCATGAAGTTGAGGTTTTGCTGGTCGAAGACAACCCGGCCGATATCGCCCTTACGCTCAGGGCACTAAAAAAACGCAACCTCGCAAACCAGGTTCATGTAGTTAAAGACGGGGCTGCTGCCCTGGAGTTTCTTTTCGGGTCGGACGAAGCACCCCGAACGGAGACTTTTCATCCACCAAAAGTGATCCTCCTCGATCTTAAACTCCCAAAAGTGGACGGGCACGAGGTCTTACGAATTATCAAATCGGACGAACGCACCCGGTACATTCCCGTTGTCGTGCTCACATCTTCAAGGGAGGAGCGCGACCTGGTGGAAAGCTATAAACTTGGAGTCAACAGCTACATTGTTAAACCCGTGGATTTTGACAGTTTCATGAATGCAGTTACCGACCTTGGGCTTTACTGGTTGTTGCTAAACCAGGCACCACGATAAGGATTGTGAGTAATGGAGCAGGAACTGCGCATCCTGATTCTTGAGGACAGGATAGAAGACGTGAAGCTCATCGAGCGCACGTTGCGAAATGGCGAACTGTCTTTCGCAACGCGAGTGGTCGAAACGGAAGATGCATACACCAATGGGATCGATGACTTCCGCCCCCATTTGATCCTTGCGGATTATAAACTTCCAGCCTTCGACGGCTTGTCTGCCCTCGACATCGCTAAGGGAAAGTGCCCCGATATCCCTTTCATCATTGTATCGGGGACTCTCGGAGAAGATCTGGCCATCGAATCGCTCAAGCAAGGCGCAACCGACTATGTCCTTAAGAACCGCCTTTCGAGGCTTGTCCCCGCGGTAACCAGGGCTTTGAATGAGGCTGAGGACCGGGCAATCAAGGCACAGACCCAGCAGTCCCTGCACCAAAGCCAAAAGGGCTTCAGGGCGACCTTCGATCTGGCAGCAGTCGGCGTTGCCAACGTGGCCCCGGATGGCCGATGGCTGCGGGTAAACCACAGGCTTTGTGAAATCCTCGGCTACAGCCGTGAGGAATTGCTTCAGCGCAAATTCCAGGACGTCACCCATCCGGACGACCTCGAATCCACCCTGGCGCTCGTCGGACGGTTGCTTGCAGGTGGGATCGACAGATCCTCCATCGAGAAACGCTACCTTCGAAAAGATGGCGGCATTTTTTGGGGTAATCTTGCTGTGACCTTGTTGCGAGATGACAACGGTCAGCCCGAGTTTTTCATCTCTGTTATCGAAGATATCACGGAACGCAAGAGAGCGCGAGACGCCTTGCGGGAGAGCGAGGAATTCAAGGGCGCTATCCTTGATTCGGTGCCTTCCCATATTGCAGTGCTGGACAGGAACGGTGTCATCCTGACTGTCAATAAGTCCTGGGTTCGTTTTGCAATCGCAAATGGCACAGCGGACGGTCTCCCGGCGCGTCACGTTGATCCCGGTATCAACTACCTGAAGATATGCCGAGAAAGCCGGGGCGAGTCGTCGGAAGGGGCCATGGCCGCCCACGACGGCATTCTGGCTGTGTTGGAAGGAATTCTGCCCTATTTTTCCCTTGAGTATCCCTGCCATTCCCCGACAGTGCGGCGGTGGTTCACTATGACAGTGACGCCTTTGGGTATGGGAGAAAAAGGAGCTGTTGTTTCTCATACGGACATCACTGAGCGCAAGAGTGGCGAGGAGGCGCTCAGAGAATCTCAACAACAACTCGCTAACATTATCGACTTCCTGCCCGACGCGACCTTCGCGATCAATAGCGAACAGAAAATCATCGCATGGAACAAAGCCATAGAGAAGATGACAGGGGCTAAGGCCTCGGATATGCTTGGAAAGGGCAATTATGAGTATGCTCTCCCCTTTTACGGTGAGCGAAGACCCGTTCTCATCGACATGGCTCTCAAACCCCAAGAAGATATATTGTCGAACTACACCAACATAGCAGGAAGGACCGCTGGAATTGCGGGTGAGGCATATATGCCCGCACTCAGGACAGAGAAGACATATCTTTACGGGACAGCAAGCGTCTTGCGCGATTCAAACGGCAATATTGTTGGCGCCATCGAATCAATTCGCGACATCACCGAACGCAAGCAGGCAGAGGAGAAGTTAGAGGAGAGTGAACGAAAATACCGCAAACTTCATGAAAGCATGATGGACGGTTTCGTATACGTCGATATGAAGGGCAAAATCAGAGAATTCAATAAATCTTTTCTGCAAATGCTCGGCTTCACGAACGAGGAACTTCTGCAATTATCCTACTTCGACCTAACACCGGAACACTGGCACGAGTTTGAACAAGGTATCGTGGAAGATCAAATTCTTCTTAGAGGCTATTCCGAAGTATACGAGAAGGAGTATCGCAGGAAAGACGGAACGGTCTTTCCTGTGGAGATGAGAACATTCCTCATCAATGACAAAAGCGATAGTCCCCAGGGAATGTGGGCCATCGTCCGCGACATCACTGAGCACAAGCGAGCCGAGAAGTTGATCCGCATACGGCTAAATCTATTGGAATTCTCCGCCACGCATTCTCTCGATGAGCTGCTTCCAAAGACAGTGGATGACATCTGCGCGTTGACCAATAGCCCCATTGGATTTTTCCACTTTGTGGAGAGCGACCAGAAAACCCTTTCCCTCCAGGCGTGGTCCACGCAGACAACCAAGGAATTCTGTACGGCGGAAGGTAAAGGGCTACACTACAGCATAGAACAGGCTGGTGTGTGGGCGGACTGTGTGCGTGAACGAAGACCGGTGATCCATAATGATTACTCGGCATTATCACATCGCAAAGGCATGCCCGCGGGACATGCCCCCGTCATCCGGGAGCTTGTCGTGCCCATCGTGCGATCGGACCGGATCGTGGCCATTCTTGGTATTGGGAATAAATCTACCGATTACAACGACAAGGACGTTGAAGTCGTCTCCTACCTGGCGGATGTCGCCTGGGAAATTTCCGAACGCAAGCGGGCGGAGGAGGAGTTATTTAAGAGTCATCGGGAGTTACACGAGAATGCCCTGGGGCTCGAACAATCCAGGAACATGCTTCAACTGGTTCTAGAATCGGTACCCGTCAGGGTTTTCTGGAAGGACAAGGACCTCCGTTATTTGGGCTGCAATACTCTTTTCGCTCGTGACGCAGGCTTAAGCCGGACGGAACAGCTTCTGGGCCTGGACGACTTTGCAATGGGCTGGAGGGAACAGGCGGAATTATACCAGGCTGATGACCGCAAAGTCATGGAGTCCGGCCTCCCCAGGCTGAACATTGTCGAGCAGCAAGCCACCCCTACAGGCGCCAAGATCTGGCTGAATACCAGCAAAGTCCCATTGTTTATGCCCAGTGGTGAGGTCTTTGGGATTCTGGGGGTATATGAAGATATCACGGAGTACAAACACGCAGAAGAAGAACGGACCCGTATCGAAGCACAGTTGCGGCAGGCTCAGAAAATGGAGGCACTCGGTACGCTGGCCGGAGGAATCGCCCATGATTTTAACAATATCCTCGGCATTATCATGGGCTACACGGAAATGGCCAAGTGGGACTTAGGTGAAGGAAGTCCGATGCTGGAGAAACTCGCGGAGGTGCTCAGGGCAAGCA
>Ga0118677_10015126_pt1 | contig 10757 bp, 10 predicted proteins | sample AliMusrvi5mmetaG_FD_86154 | JGI IMG/M metagenome (GOLD analysis project Ga0118677, IMG submission 86154)
GCCTTTTTCACCGGGGAATGCGGATTCGACCTTCCTGCATAATTCGATAATTTCGTCGTGTGATTTTTTATCCTTGATCGCGTTTTTAAAATCATGGTCACGTAAGGCAAAAGCCAGTCGCGAGAGTAAGTAGAGATGAGACCGCACAGTGGGAGCGACAATGGTAAAAAGACAAAAGACAGGCTGGCCGTCCAGCGAAAGAAATTCAATAGGTTTTTCCAGAAAACAAAGCGTCACGATAGGTTGCTCGACATTAAGCACCAGCGGATTGCGGACATGCGGAATCGCGATGCCGTCGCCGACGCCGGTCGAACCGAGCGCCTCGCGGGCAAGCGCCTCCCGGCCCGCCGTCGGCTCCAGGAGGCCGACCTCTGGGACGGGTTCGGTGAGCGTTCCGGTCTTGTCGATGCAGACGACGTCGACGCGAGCGAGCACCTCCACGGCGGGAAGCTCCTCGATCAGGGCGCCCTGCCTCGCCAGCTTGAGAACGCTGGCCGCGAACGCGATGCTGGTGAGCAGCACGAACCCCTGCGGGATCATGCCGACCAGGGCGCCGACCACCTCAGGGACCACGAGATGCACATCGTGGGAGAGCCGCCAGCTGGAGAGGATCAGCAGCAGTCCTATCGGCACCATGGCGATGGTCGTGACCTTCAGGATGTGGTCCGTGCCACGCCGCAGCTCCGAGGGCGTGCGCCGGAAGTGGCGGGCCTCCTCGGTCAGCCGGCTGACGTAGGCCTCGGCCCCGACGGCCGTCACCCGCATGCGCCCGGTCCCACCGACACAGAACGACCCCGACATCATCGGATCGCCGGCGGCTTTCGCCGTCGGCCGCGACTCCCCGGTGAGCAACGCCTCGTCGATGTCGAGGCCTGCTGACGAGAGCACCTCTCCGTCGGCCACCACCTGGTCGCCGCTGTGCAACTCGATCACGTCGCCGAGGACCACGTCCCCGACTGCGACCTCGCTGCTCTCCGCGTCGCGCACGACTCTCGCCGTGGGCGCGGCGAGTACGGACAGCCGGTCCAGAGTGCGTTTCGCGCGCAGCTCCTGGGTGATGCCGATGGCCATGTTCAGTACGAGCACGATGCCGAACAGCGCGTCCTTCGGCGAGCCCAGCGCCAGGATCGCCACGAGCATCACCGCGAGCAGACCGTTGAAGAAGGTGAAGACGTTGGAGCGGACGATCTCGCCCACGCTTCTGCTGGTCCTGGTCCTGACCTGGTTCGTCTGGCCGGCACGGACGCGCTGCGCGACCTCCTCGGCGCTCAGTCCGTCGAGGGCCGAGCGTTGGACCACGCGGAGGAGCTGATCGGTCTCGTACATGCCGCCCCTGTCAGCTGCAAGCTTCTCGGTGAAGGTTACCGCGAAGCGACGCGCCACACGGCCTCGGCCCAGTAGACCCAGTAGCCGGGTATCTCGCGACCGACATAGATGGGCGTCGCGACGATATAGCGCGAGGTCGTCGCGGGCACCGTGAGCACGTCGAGGCCGTCCAGGGCGAACGCGAACTGCACGCGCGGCAGGTGATAGAACTGGCTCACCGCCAGCACCCTCGTGTCGTGAGCCAGCCGAAGAAGGGGCACCGTGTCGGCTGCCGTCGCAGCCGTGTCGACGCCCCGCCGGTCTAAGACGATGGCGCTCGAGGGCACGCCGAGCTGCTCGGCGCGCGAGCGCATCGACGCGGGCTCGTCGTAGCCCTCCGCGCCGGTCGCTCCCGACATCACCAGGCGGTGCACAAGCCCGGCCCGGTACAGGTCGGCGGAGGTGCGCACCCGGTCTTCCAGCGACTGTGACAGAGCCCCGCTCGGATCGACCTTGGCGCCCAGTACGACGGCCGCGTCAGCGGGCGCCCGATAGTCCACGGAGCCGGCCAGGACCGAGCGCGCGACGGGATAGGCGGCCAGGGTGAGGAACACGACGATGGCGAGAAGGAGTCCGCCAACATTGGGGACGGACCGCTCCCGCCACATGACGTGGGCTGCGGCCGCCAGCAGCAGCGCGACGAGCCCCTCGAGCGGCAGCGGCAGTGCCGGTGCGATCGTTCCGGCGCGCCATGCCAGGTAGAAGCGCGCTGCGCCCACACAGGCCGCGGCGGCGAGCGCAAGAAGGGCGACCGCCGTCGCAGTCCTGCGCCGCTCGGCCGCGCGCGGCCACAGCGCCCTGGCGAGGGAGAGCACCGCCACACACACGTCCACCACGATGGCCACCGCGAGTGGAAGGAACGTGAGGTCCACAAGGCCGAGCACGCTCGCACCGACGGTGCCGCGCAGGAGCGCCATTCCCTGAGCCAGCGACAGGATGCCGACGAGGACGAGGAACCCCCTCGCCAGTGTGCCTCGAACGCGGGCACGCCGCGCAGTGGTCGGGCTCGTCGCATCCGGTGCTGGACTCACGTCAGGTTCCCTCCGCCGGTGGCGACCGTACCATCCTCGGCGCGACCCGGAGTCGGGACGTCGGGCAACGGTTACCGCTCCCCCTCGGCTATCATCGTTCTCGAGCAGCACTGTCTCGAGGGACCGAACGGGGGTGCGCGTGATGACCTGCTACATGCGACAGATGTCGTGGCTCATCGAGGCCATCGGGATGCACGACACGCCCGCCGAGCGTCGCCGCCTCGACCGCGCGATCCGCGACGCTCTTCTGATCCCCGAAGAGGACCATTGCCCCGAGGTCTGGGCGGCGATCAAGCGCCTGGATGACGACGGCCGCGCCCAGCTCATCGAAAGCACAGGAGCGATGCTCGCTTCAGGACCGGACGGCGCCAGCAGCTAGAGAGCGTCGACCTTGGCCAGATAGCGGGCGTAGTCGGGATCCCGCATGAACTCCTTGATCCGGTAGCGTCCGGTCGCGAGGAAGGCCATGGGTCCCCACTTGTACTGGGCTTGGAATATCAACCACCCCTTGAAGCGGCGCCACATCGGCAGGCGCGCGATCTGAGCGCGCTGCGCCTCGCTGAGAAGCCGGAAGCGGAACAGCCCGCGCACGGCCGACGCGACGACCCTCGGGATGGAGTAGAAGCTCTTGTAGCCGCGAACGACCGCGGCCTGCATCTCGGACACCGTCATCCGCTGCGGCTTCAAAACGACGTGCATGCCGTCGTAGAACGCGAGATCGTCGCCGCTGGGGAAGAGGAGGGAGCCCGAGGCCTCGTGCTCCGCCGTCCGCTTGGTGCCCGGCAGCGGCGTCTCGAAGAGATACTGCAGAGAACTGACGCAGCTCTTCGCGTACTCGGTGTTGCGCCGCACGACGTCCGCCGTGTCCTCGGCGAACGCGATGAACATCCCGTGTACGAGCAGGCCCTGCCTCCGCATCGCTCGCAGCGCCCTCGCGGTCTGTGACGCCGGTTCGCGCTTGTGGATACGCTCCAGATCGCGATCGTCGGCCGACTCGACGCCCACGCAGACCACTGTGAGCGCCGCGGCCCGCTTGAGGAGCTTCAGGAACTCGTGATCGATGCGCCCGTCGTGCGTGAAGACGGAGTCCGCGCGCAGCTGAGTCACCAGCGTCCGCGAGAAGCCGGTCTCCACCATCTTGGACAGGAACTCCTTGAAGGACTTCTTGTCGGCCGCGGCGTTGTCATCGATCAGGAACGCAGTGCCGTAGCCCGCCTTCTGCGCACTCGAGATCTCCTCGAGACTGCGCTCGTCGCTTCGGCGCGTGTACCGCGGCCAGATCTCGCAGACCTCGCAGAAGTCGCATCGCGCCGGACAGCCGCGCGCGCGCCACACGGTCGCCACACCGGTCATGTCGGCCTGGTGCACAAGGGAGTGGTCGACGATGGGCAGCGCGTCCAACTCCGCTCGAGTGAGCTGACGCGGCTCGGGGCCGCTTCGAAGCGCGCCCTCTTCACGCCACATGAGCCCTTCGATCCCGGAGAACGGTTCATCTTCGGCGCCGCCGATCGCTGCGAGGAGCCGAGGCAGCGTCAACTCGGCCTCGCCCCGGAGGACGAAGTCGACGCCCAGGTCGAGGCTGCGCTGGGGTGCGCAGGTGGGTTCGGGACCTCCCAGCACCGTGACCGCACGGGGGTTGACCTCGCGCGCACGACGCAGGAGTTCGCCCGTCCGGGGCAGCGTGCATGTGATGGACGAGAACCCCACCACGTCCGCGTCCTTCACGAAATCCCAGTCGGTGCTGTCCCTGCCGCTGACGTCCTCGATGTAGACCCGGACATCGTGTCCCGCGTCACGCACGCAGGTGCCGAGCAACGCGATGCCGCGCCCCATGGCGACGTGCGAGTAGATGTTGAGTCCGGGAGAGCCGGCTTCGATGAGTGCGACACGCATGAAGGTGTACCTCGATCCCTGTACGGCGCGACGTGCGCCGCCTCGCTAACCGATGTCCCGAATCTACCCGAGTCGTCCAGGGCAGCAACCCGGGCGTGCTTCTCAGCTCGGCTCGGCGTCCCTGCGAACGAAGTGTTCCCAGCGCGTGTCGGCCCACGCCTGCACCGCATTCAGCGTCTCCGGTGCCATCGAGCGGAAGCGAGTCTGTGTCGCGACGTATTCGGCGACAGGAGTGCGAGGCTTGCCGCTTCGAGCGAGCGCCGCGCTCCTGCCCGTGAGGCGAAGCACGCCCTCCTCGACCTCGTAGAGCACGACGAGTCCGGTCTCCACCGCCAGCTTGCCCAGGCGCACGGTGTCCTTGGGGTCGAACCCCCACCCGCTCGGGCACGGCGTGTTCATGTGGATGTAGCGAAGACCGCGGATCCCCTTGGCCTTGACGACCTTGTCGAAGAGGTCGGTCGGGAAGGCCGCCGAGGCGGTGGCGACGTACGGGATGCCGTGGGCCTCCATGATGCGCGGCATGTCCTTGGGGTTCTCGCGCTTGCCAGCCCACGTCGTGGTCGTGCGGGCGCCTTGGGGCGTCATGCCGGAGCGCTGCGTCCCGGTGTTCATGTACGCCTCGTTGTCGTAGCACAGGTAGATGAAGTCCTCGTTGCGCTCGGCCGCGCCGGAAAGCGCCTGGATGCCGATGTCGGCGGTCCCACCGTCACCCGCCATCGCGAGCACGGTCATCCCGTCGTCGCGACCCGTCGCGCGGAGGCCCGCAGCGATGCCCGACGCCGCGGCAGCAGTAGAGGGGAAGGCGACGTTGACCCAGGGAACGCCCACAGACGAGATCGGGTACATCCCGCCGAACACCGTCAGGCAGCTCGCCGGGACGGTCATGACCATGCGGCCTTCCAGGGCCGCGGTCACCTGTCGCAGCGCGATGCCGATGCCGCAGCCGGCGCACGCGCGATTCCCGGGCAGGACGAACCCGGAGTCGGGCAGATCGAGGATCTTGGTGGGCATCGTCGCTCAGAGCTCCGGGTGAAGGTTGATCCAGTCGGTCGGCCTGTCGCGCACGCCCGCGTGTCCATCGGCCAGTGCGCGACGCGCCGCGTCAGCGAGCTGGTCGGGCGAGACCTCGCGCCCTCCAAGGCCGCACATCGCGCCCCACACGAGCGGCGCGTCCGGCTCGCCGCACATCGCCGCACGCAGGTCCGTGCAGATCGGGCCCTCGTAGCCGTACGAGAGCGCCTTGTCGAACACCAGCGCCCCCTTTCGGCCGGCGAGCTTCGCTCGCAGGGCGGCGACCGGGAAGGGACGGTACGCGCGCACGCCGAGGACGCCGGCCTTGATGCCCTCGGACCTCAGTGTCTCCGCGGCAACGGTGAGCTGAGTGGCCAGCGAGCCGGCCGCGACGAGAACCAGCTCCGCGTCGTCGAGCATGTGCTCCCACGTGAGGCCGCCCCAGGACCTGCCGATGGCGGCGCCGTACTCCGCATCGACCTCCGGGATGACATCGAGCGCTTCGAGCAGTCCCGCGTGGTGCGAGGCCCGGATCTCCATGTAGCCCGGGCGGAGGATGCCCTCCGCGTCCGCGCGCGTGTCGGCCAGCACCACGGGACCGATGTTGCGTGGGTCGTCCGGGTCGACGACGGTGAGCGGCGCGGCACGAGGAGGCAGGAATGCGTCGACTTCGACGGCAGCCGGGACGGTGACAGGCATGACCGTGTGCGAGAGCAGGAAGCCGTCGTAGCAGACCATGACCGGCAGCTGCAGCCGCTCGGCGATCCGCCACGCCTGGAGCGTCGTGTCGAGGATCTCCTGGTTGTCGCGGCAGTAGAGCTGGATCCAGCCCGCGTCACGCACCGACATCGAGTCCTGCTGGTCGTTGAGGACGTTCCAGGGTGCTGCCATGGCCCTGTTGGCGATGCACATCACGATGGGGAGTCGGGCGCCGGCCGCCCACCACACCTGCTCGGTCATGTAGGCGAGCCCGTTCGCGCTCGTGGCCGTGAAGGTCCGCGCGCCGACGGTCGAGGCCCCGATGCACACCGTGAGGGCGGAGTGCTCGCTCTCGACCGCGACGAACTCGGCGTCGAGCTCCCCGGACTCCACCCATGCGGAGAGCTGCTCGACCACGGGCGACTGAGGAGTGATCGGGTAGGCCGCGATCACCTGGACGCGCGCCAGCCTGGCCGCCGCGGCAGCGGCCTCGTTGCCGGTCATGACCGAGGTGGCTGTGACGTCGCTCATCGCGCCGCCCCGTCGTCGTCCACGGCGCAGACGCCGTGCGCCTGCTCCGGTTCCATCTCGATCGCGCCAGCCGGGCACTCCTGGGCGCAGATGCCGCAGCCTTTGCAGTACTCGAGATCGACCCGCGGCGGCGCGCCACGGGTGATGCAGGCGTCGGGGCACAACGCCCAGCAGATCTGACACGTCACATCACCACGCTTGGCGGTGAGGCACTTCGCAGGATCGAGAACGGGCCTCTTGGCGCGCCAGTCCCCCGTCCGTCCCGCCTCGCCGGCGGCAGGCCTGGAGATGGCTATGCGGGGTCGCGCGGGAGCCGTCACGTCCTCACGCTCCCTTCGCGGTGCACTCGAAGGCGATGCGGGCGGCCTCGATGTTCTTGCGTGCGGCCGAACCGGTGAAGGCGTGCTCGATGGCCTGCTCGACGGCCTCCATCGTGACCAGTCCGGTCGCCGCCGCGACCGCACCGAGGATGGCTGTCGATACCATGGGCTGACCTCCTATGCCGAGGTCCGACGCGCTCCCCGGGGAGTTCACGATCACGAGACCTCCCGGCCGCAGCCCGGCGGTCGGTCCGCCCAGCGCCACAAGAGACTCGTCGAGGACGATCACGATGTCTGGCTCGGTCACCTGCGAGAGGTCCCGTATCGGTTCTCTCGCGAGCCGCGTGGAAGCGGTCACCGGCGCCCCTCGCCGCTCGGCCCCGAACGACGGCTGCGACATGACGCCGGCGAAGCCGGAGCGGAACGCCGCGTCGGCCAGCACCTTCGCACTCGTGACGGCGCCCTGGCCCCCGCGGCCGTGCCAGCGGATGGCGTACGTGTTCTGTTCGCGCATGCGGACGATGATAGCAGCACGCCCTCCGGTCACTGACTGAGAAGCGCGGCCACGCTCAGTGCGGTGAAGGCCAGACCCAGCACGAGTGTCACCGTGGCGGACACGGGCCCCCCGAACCGCTCGATCCACGCGCGCGCTCTCGCGAGACGGGACCGCGCGGTCCGCGGCGCCCAGGACTGCACCAGGATCGGAGCGACCCTGGTGCACATGGCGACGGCGAGGAACACCAGCAGCAGCGCGAGTGAGAGAAGGACCGACATCGGACCGTGAGACTGCGACGCAGCCGCGCCGGCCACGGCCGGCAAGGTCCACGACACGAGTGAGATCCCCACGACGAAGGCGGTCGAGGCGGGCATCGCATCGATGTCCGACAGGGCCTTCTCCACAAGCACGTTCGTCCCCTCGGTCCCGCGGACAAGAGCGAACACCGCCTGGATCACGAGCGCGATCCCCAGCAGCCCCTCGAGCAGCGCTACCGTGTCGGCGCCCTGCGTCACATGCGCGGGATTGATGCGCAGACCTCCGAAGGACCGTACGAGCGCCAGCGCCACGACCGCCACGAGCGCTTCAAGCGCGAGTGAGCCCGCGGCGCACGCCCATGACTTCCCGACGCCGTCCGCCGACCCGAGCATCCGGATGATGAACGCGGGCGCCTGCGGACCGACGGCGACGCCGATCCCCAGCGCGACAACGACCGCGACAATACCGAGGCCCATGACCTGCCTCTCCCCTCGCAAGTGCGCCTGATGACTTCCTGCGCGCCGGCGGCTCCGCGCAGCCCGCGCGCCTACAGCTCGGGCGCCGGGGCCTGTGGAGCCGCGCTCTCCGCCGGGTCCCCACCGGCTCCGTCCTCGGAGCCGGTGCCTCCGGCGAACACGCCGAGGTCGATGCCCAGCTGCTCCTTCGCCATGTCCCGGAGCTTGAACTTCTGGATCTTGCCGGACGCAGTCATCGGATACTCGTCGATGAAGAAGACGTACTTGGGCGACTTGTAGCGGGCCATCCTCGCCCGCGCATACTCCTGCACGTCGCTCTCGGTGATGTCGGAGCCGGCCGCACGACGGATGAATGCGCCCACCACCTCGCCGTACTTCACGTCGGGGACACCGACGACCTGTGCGTCCTCGACCCCGGGCATCGTGTAGAGGAACTCCTCGATCTCGCGAGGGTAGATGTTCTCCCCGCCGCGGATGATCATGTCCTTGATGCGGCCCGTGATGCGGAAGTAGCCCTCCGCGTCCACCGTGGCGATATCGCCGGAGTGCAGCCAGCCGTCCTTGTCGATCGCGGCTGCGGTGGCCTCCGGCATCTTGTAGTAGCCCTTCATGATGTTGTAGCCGCGTGCGCAGAACTCACCGGGCTCCCCCGTCGGGCACTCCACGCCGGTGTCCGGGTCCACGATCTTGCACTCGATCTCCGGCAGCGGGCGTCCCACCGTCTCCGCGCGGATCTCCGGCGAGTCGTCGGTGGACGTCTGGGTGCACACGGGGCTCGCCTCGGTGAGCCCGAACGCGATGGTGATGTCGCGCGCGTGCATCTTCGCCATGACCTGGTTCATGGTGTCGATCGGGCACGGCGAGCCGGCCATGATCCCGGTGCGCAGACTCGAAAGGTCGAACATGTCGAACATCGGGTGGGCGAGCTCGGCGATGAACATCGTGGGGACGCCGTAGAGCGCCGTGGCGCGCGCCTTCTGCACGCCGGCGAGAACGATGACCGGATCGAAGATCTCCACCATCACCGCCGTCGCGCCATGTGTGAGCGTTGCGAGCACACCGAGCACGCAGCCGAAGCAGTGGAAGAGGGGCACCGGCAGGCACACGCGGTCCTCCGGCGTGAAGCGCTGTCGCTCGCCGATCCAGTAGCCGTTGTTCAGGATGTTCCTGCTCGTGAGCATGACGCCCTTGGGGAAGCCGGTCGTGCCCGACGTGTACTGCATGTTGATCACGTCGTCGCTTCGGAGTGAGGCGGTGATGCCCCGCAACTCGTCGTCGGGCATGTGCTCGCCCAAGACGAGCAACTCGGGAACACTGTAGAAGCCGCGGTGCTTCTCCGGGCCCATGTAGATGAGCGACTTGAGCTGAGGGAACTCGGTCGTCTCGAGGTGCCCGCGCTCGCAGCGCAAGGACTCGGGGACCAGCTCCCGGACGATCTGCACGTAGTCCACGTCGCGGAACGCGTCGATGATGACGAGCGCCTTCATGTCGGACTGCTTGATGACGTAGGCCAGTTCGTGGCTCTTGTAGACGGGGTTCACCGTGACGAGCACAGCCCCGATCTTGGCGGTCGCGAACATGAAGGTGATCCAGTCGGGCACATTGCGAGCCCAGATGCCGACGTGATCGCCCTTCCCGATGCCGATGGCCAGCAGTCCCTTGGCGAGCCAGTCGACCCTCTGGTCGAATTCGCCGTAGGTCCAGCGAAGGTCACGGTCCGGGTAGACGATGAACTCATGGTCCGGGGACGCGGCGGCTTGCCGCTCGAAGTACTGGCCGATGGTGAGTTCCGTGTAGGGCATCGAGGCCTCCCTTACGACGGGGTGTAGACGACGGCAAGGATGCGCGCGGGCGCTTCACCGGCGGCCCTCACCTGATGCGGCACGATCGAGTCGTAGTAGATGGAGTCGCCCACGGCGAGCGTGTGGATGCTCTTGCCGTACTCGACCTCGAGCGTGCCGTCGAGCACGTGGAGGAACTCCTCGCCTTCATGACTCGAGAGCTCGTGCTGCTCGCCGGGGTTCACGTCGATGAGGAACGGGTCCATGTGCCTGGCGGATTTGCCGGCCGCCAGAGAGAAGAACTGGAGGAAGCCCGAGCCGGTCCCCGTCTCCAGGGACACGAGGTGCTGGGCCTCCTCGGCCTCGCTTCGACGGGTCACCACCGGGCCGACCTGGGTGTCGTCGTCCAGCAGGGTTCCGAGTCGCACACCCAATGCGCGCGATATCTTGATCAGTGGCGCCAGCGACGGGACGACATCTCCCGCCTCGATCCGCTCGATCACAGCGACGTCGCAGCCGCTGCGTTCCGCGAGGTCCTCGCGGCTCAGACCCAGTGACGTGCGCACAGTGGTGATCTTGCTGCCGATCCGACTATCCGTGGTCATGCCGACCCCCTACGCTTCACGGTTGCGGGTACGCAGGCGTGCGTAGGCGAAGGGTACACCGATTCACTCTCCCGCGGGCGCGCGGGCGCGGCGCGGCCCGCCGGCGGCGGCATCCATCGGCGGGCGGTCCCGCGCAGTGCGCAGGGCGGCCCGGTCATGCGGCGGGGTAGGAACCTCTTCGGAAGCGGGTGACCGAGACCGGCGGCGGGGAGGGCACGATGGCCGAGATCATGCCAGGCGTCCATGTGGTCGACGGCGTGGGGATGCCCGGGCGCCCCGGCACGGTGAACG
>Ga0118677_10015127_pt1 | contig 10757 bp, 7 predicted proteins | sample AliMusrvi5mmetaG_FD_86154 | JGI IMG/M metagenome (GOLD analysis project Ga0118677, IMG submission 86154)
GACAGCGGCACAGAGAGTAACAGCGGCCGCCAGCAACAAGAAAAAAGCCACGGCAAGCGGAAGCGCCGGGCGTCGATGAGCGTAAGTCATTAAGTCCTCCTCGCATAGTCAGCTGATTCATTTTAGACACACTCGTTTCCGGCGCACAACGGGGGGAAGCGTCCGCCCGCGACGTCCCTGTCGTGGCAACCATAGCCACCGCAGTCAGATCAGTAGATCTGAGGAACAGCGTGACGGTGACGAATCTTTCACAGCTTATTCGTAAGTGGTTCTGGCTGTTGTTGATTTCCTTCGAGGTCAGGATTTCTGAAAGTTGATCCGCCTTGCCGCTCACGCCGCAATCTCACGGAGCAGTTCAGGGTGCAGATCTGCAACCTTAAGTAATGTTTTTGCGGCTCCGCTGGGTGCGCGCCGCACTTGTTCCCATTGTTCCAGTGTTCGTTTTGAGACTCCGAGGAGAACGGCGAACTGTGCCTGTGTCAGACCTGTTTTCAAGCGCGTGCGCACTATGGGCGAGGTGGGCTCAACTACAGTCCTTCTGCCTTGGCCGGCTTTGATTTCGGTGGTTTCTACAGCGGGCTCCTCAGAGTCAGAGCGGCTGAACAAGCGGCGAAAGAACGGTGTGGCCATGCTCGCCACCTTAGCCGGTCCGAACCAAAACACAAGCTTATTAAAATGTCAGAAGCGGTTGTCCGCCATGCGGCTGTCGCCATGCGGCTTGACCTTTGCGAGCGCTGGGCATAAAAAGACGGCATGATTAACTTGGGATTACACACCGACAATTGGAGGCCCCTGAGCGTTGGGTTCGAAGCCGCCTGCGAGAAGATCGCCGCCACTGGCCTGAAACACATCGAGTTCGCCGCCCTGCATGGCCAGAACTTTATCGCCGCCCTGGGCTACGACCCGGGCGTCTCGCTCCAGTCCAATCCCCGCGCGATCCTCAAGTTCCTGGACAAGCTAGGGCTCACGGTTTCGCAGATTGACGGCGCTTACCCGATGATGGGCCCGAACGGCTCGGCGTATGGCGTGCAGTATGTCACGCAGTCCATCCGCTTCGCCGCCGAATTGGGCTGCCCAATGGTGGACACGGTGGACGGCGCCTTCGAGATCCCCGGCCTGACGCGCAAGGAGGTCTTCCGCATCACCTGCGACAACTATCGCCAGTGTCTCTCATGGGCCGAGGACTACAAGGTCGTCATCAATGTGGAGCCGCACGGCCCCTACACCAACGACATCGAGTTCATGCAGAACCTCTTCAAGCATTTCGATTCCGAATACCTGCGGTGCAACTTTGACACCGGGAACTCCTTCATCGCGGGCCATAACCCGCTGGATTATCTCAAGGCGCTCCGCAAGTACGTGGTGCACTGTCATATCAAGGACGTCAGCCCGGCGCTCGCGGCCGCGGTGCGCGGAGAGGAAACCGGGATCGGCAGCTCGGAGGTCCCGGTCGGCGGCGGCGTCAATGCCGATAACATCCGCGACTGCATGGCGTTCCTGCACCGGGGTGGCTGGGAAGGCGTCGTTTCCATCGAGTGCAGCGGCACGGACGAAAACACGCGCAAGAGCGTGGAGTGGATGCGCGGGGTGGTGAAGGGACTCGGGAAGAAGGCGAAGCGTGGGGCGTGAAATAACTACTGATAGCAGGAACTTGCTTTTGGCCGTGCCCGCTTGTACCTAACGTTTCGCGGGTGAGGATCGTGTGACAGCTTTGTTTTGATTGCCAGGAGCCTTGCGGGTTCATGTCTCAGGAATATTTGTCGGCCCTCGGTTTGGGTCTTTCATGGGCGCCGAAGTTTGAGAACTCTTGAGAGACTCCCCGAATTCCTTGAATGTTTGATACAAACACCCAAACCGAACCATCGATTGTACGGTAATCTCACAATTCCGCCGGACGCTCCGGTGGGCCAGCCCAAACGCATACCGGGCCGACGTGAAGATGTAATCTGCCAGGAGCATGAGCAGCCACAAAACCTTGCTCCTGGCGCAAACTCCCCTTCGATGCCAGCCGTGTAATTTCACCTCGCCGCGCCCGTACCAATAGCCCCGCCGACGCAGCCTCGGCACCGAACATTCTTTCGTGAGAATTCGATGCAGAACCCTTGCGCCGGGGTAGTAAAGCATCTGGAAGCCGAGCCTTTTCAAAGCCAGCAGAAAGGAGGTCTCGCTTCCCATAATGCGATTCTCTGGACGGGGACCAATTGTTTCGTCAAAGAACGGGAGACGGTCAAAGACAGTTTTCCGGACCCAGTAGTTAGGCCCAAAGGGGCAGGCACGCGAGCTGTATAACATGTCGTCGTTCCCAAGATCGTGGAGGGAATATCCGATTTCCATGATCCAACCCGACGCCGCCCAATCCGGTTGGTGATCGTTCGGCCATTTTACATGGATCCTGCCTCCAAACACAGCAATGTTTGGCCACTTCTTCGTGGCGGCAACGATTTCCTGAAGCCAATTCTCGTTCGGGCTTACATCATCATCAGCGAAAACGACAATGTCGCGCATGGAACACTCCCTCAATGCCTTGTTCAAGGCACAATTCTTTCCGGGGCGCTTTTCCTGCAGAGAAATGAGAGGCAATCGTTGCTTATATTCGGCCAAGACTTGCGGCGTTGAATCGGTGCAATTGTTGTCTATGACCACGAATTCACACGCAATCCCGTGGCGATCCACCCGGTACATTGCCTCAAGCGTCTGCTTAAGTTCCGCGCACCGATTGTGGGTCGGTATCAAAACGGTTATTGCGCTCATCAGGGAGTCATCATCAGGCTCGGGCCACTCGGAGACGGACAAGCCCATCTTCATTAAACACGGCGACAGCAGATTCCGCCACCCCAGGCAGCAAGCGCGCACACAGCCCAGAACTCAACTCCATACGATCGAGTCGAAGACCAAGAGCATTGTGAAAGGCCGCGATCTCATTATTTACTAGAACTGCTGATAGATTTGCTTTTGGGCGCGCTCGCTTGTAATTGACGCTTCGCGGGTGATTCATGTCCGGCCAGGCAGGGTCGAATACAACTTCATGTCGCGGTTGACGCTGCATGGGTGAAGACCGAGCCACTCATTTCTTAGCGGGTGTGAGTTCCCAGTCCTTCGTCCAGATGCGGTCGTCCTTGCGCGGGTCGTAATTGGCGTCATTGGAAAAGATCTTCTCGCCACCCGCGGTTGCCCAGCGGTACCGATAGTCGGATGTATCGGTCTCCACTTCGTGAGTGTGTGGGTTGACGTAGTCCTGCTGGGAGGTGAGGGTCAAATAGTTGTCATGCTGTATCCGCTCGTTGCTCTTGGCGCGGCTGCTCCAGATCTCATGGTCCATCCGCTGGAGTTCCCGCTGGGTTTCCAGCACCTTCTGGTCCCGCTGCTGCTGCTGGTGCTGCTCCAAAGACATCTGCGCCCGTTGTTCTGACGCGCGCAATTCCCTCCCCAGCCAATCCACGTCCAGCCGGATTGAGCGCATGACCGTTTCCAGGATGGGCTGCCAGACCTTGGCCTCCGCCAGCGGGGCTCGCATGAGCATTGACTGGTCGTTCGCCCAAAGGCCCGCCAGCGCTCGATTGTCCGATAGCACCGCCCACGCGGCTTCCTTGTACCGCACGCCCCCTTCGGTGTATTCCACGACCACCACCCCCGCAGTAAAGGTGATCTGCCCGCCTACAGCCGCCAATTCGGCGTTGGCGGATTGATTCAACTTGGCGAACACGGCGGCCAATTCGGGCAGCGCCATCCGTTCCGTCACCTTGGCCTCCTGCGCGCGCGGGTGAACGAACCGGAGCATTTCGTCCAGAAAACCCTGGACCGTCGGCATCGGCTTGACCTGCATTCCCTGGTAGTAGCTGCCAGGGCGAAACATGGCTCCCAGCGTGCCCAGACGCGGGTTGGCCGAGAAGTCCACGTAGTTGTAAGTCGGCACAGACCGCAGCATCACCGTGCCGGCGTCATCCTTTCTCACCGTCAGATCGCATTTGGCCACATAGGAATTGCCCCATCCCCCAACCCGCATCGGATCAATGCGAAAGAGATTGATCTCGGTCTTCCAGTCCGGTGGCGCCAGGAAGGAAAAGGCCCCTTCTTTTGGCTCTTTTACCCGCCGGAATGCGATGGTCTGCGGCGCAATGTTGGCAGCGGCGGCCGCATTGGTCTGGCCGGCCGCCTCGACGCGGGCTTCCGAAAACCCCGCCAGGAGAACGAACTGAACCAGTGTGAAGTTGAGCTTGAATGTCTGCCTCCGTGCCGTCAGGCAGTCGAAACAGCATGGATGTTGGTTTGTATTCATGACCCGATGGGCGTTATCGGCTTTGCTCCGCTCAAAACCGCAGCTTGGAATTCGAGTTGTGCGCAGGGTTCGTCAACCCTCGCCGCTTTACACCCGGATACTCGACTCGCATGGCGCGCGGCATGATTCGCAGAATGTCGAGGTTACCGTCCTCCGTCAAGCATCAAAAAACACCCCTTGTCCCTCTCAGCCCGGCGTATCTGGTGGCTAATCTACGCGCTGGAAATGACAGGCGCCATTCACCGCCCGTCGCGGATGTCGTAAGCAAGCAGTTCGTTAAGGTGCCGGAGGTAGAGCCGCCCGCCACACACGACCGGATGCGAGAGGCAGGGTGGCTTTTCCTCCCACGGCGGCATGAATTTGCTGATGATCTTGCCCCGCTGCGGTGTCACGTCCACCAGCGACACCGAACAATCGTTGCCCAGGCAGTAGAGCAGCCCCTCGGCGTAGGTGACGGAAACCTTCCCGATTTCGAGCGCGTTGTACATCGTTTTGCCCGTCGCGAACTCGACGCACATCAAACCGCGTTTGTAGAGACGGCAGCCGCTGCCGTAAAGGTAGCCATCCAGCAGCAGCACGCCGCCGTGGCAATTGTCGAGGTCGGTGCCAAACCAGTTCTCTTTTACGCTCAGCCCGTCGGGATTGATCGTCACCTTGCGCCCACCGGCCTTGTGTCCGCTGGTCACATAGACGGTGCCGTCGTGGAAGATCGGCGAGGTGACATTCTGATCGCAGGTGCTGGGATGCGGGTGGCTCCAGAGCAATTTGCCGGTGCGCGTATCCACGCTCAGCACGGTTTCGTGGGCCAGCGCAATGAACTCCCGCCGACCTTGGTGCGCGACAATGATTGGCGAAGAGTATGCGGCGCGGTCGGTGATCTCGGTGTTGGCCCAAATCGTTTTACCCGTGCGCTTGTCGAGCGCGACCACGCGGCCCTTCGTTCCGCCGGGCACGCACAGCAACATGTCGCCTTCGACGATCACGTTCTCAGCGAAGCCCCATCCGCCCAGCGGCGCCTCGAACTGCTCGCGCAGGTCCACCACCCAAAGCGGCTGGCCCGTGGCCGCCGCGAAAGCCGCCAGACGGCCGTGAGCGTTAAGTTGATACACTGCGCTGTCGCTGTAAGTCGGCGTGGTCCGCGAACCCGCCTGTGCGCCATTCCAAGCCTTTCCATTTGCGGCGCTCCATTTCAATTGGCCCGCCAAATCCAGCGCCAGCACCCGCTCTTCATCGCCAAAATCACCGGTCGTGAAAATCAGTCCCTCCGCCATCGCCACGCCGGCGTAGCCCCGGCCGCAGTCGGCGTATTTCCAGATCAGCTTCGGTCCTTCCCTGGGCCATGCCTTGAGCAAACCGGTTTCGCGCGAACGGTTGTCGCGGTTTGTGCCGTGAAACTCCGGCCAGAAAGGTACCAGTGACCCGGCGCTCGCCTGTCCCAGCCCCGCCGCAGTGACCAGCGCCGCCAGCGTCAGGCTTTTCCAGAGACTTCGTAATTGCGTGGTTTTCATGGTGTCACTTGATGGCCCATGGCCATCACCAAAGCAAATCGGCCACCGCCACCGTTCGATGCGCACAGCCCGAATTCCAATCTACGATCACCCCTTTCAGATGTCGCGGTTACCGTCCTCCGTCAAGCCTCAAAAAACATCACTAGAAAAACGGGAAGCCGCGGAATTCCTTCGCAGGCTGCGAGCAATTTCGACTATAGCAATACAAGATCCTCATTCCGCACCCTGAGATTTCAACTCATATTTCAAGCTCGCCAGCTTGTCCTGCCTGCATTCCCCGATCAAGCAAATCTGCACCTTGTGTTGGGGCGGACTTGATTTGGCAGCCAGTCCATCCACAATCACCGCATGACAACAAACAGCCTTCAAATTCCTCGTCGGGCGTTTCTCGCGAGCGCCGCCACCGCGACCGCCATCACCGTTCTGAAGCCATCCCTGGTCTTCGGCGCAGAAGCTAATTCAGTCCTGGATATCGGACTGATTGGCTGCGGCGGACGCGGCAGTTGGATCGCCAAGCTGTTTGCTGATTCCGGCAAGTACCGGCTGGTGGCCTGCTCGGATTACTTCCAGGACAAGGCGGATGCGGTCGGTGACAAGTACAAGATAGACTCGTCGCGCCGCTACACGGGTCTGTCCGGTTACAAACGGCTGCTCGACAGCAAGCTCGACGCCGTGGTCATCGAGACGCCGCCCTACTTCCATCCCGAACATGCTTCGGATGCCGTGGACGCGGGCAAGCATGTCTATGTGGCCAAGCCGATTGCCGTGGATGCGCCCGGCTGCCAAACCATCGCCCAGGCCGGCCAGCGTGCCACGGCGAAGAAGCAAGTATTCCTGGTTGATTTCCAGACGCGCGCCGATGCGAACTTCCGGGACGCTGTCGGGCAGGTACACAAGGGAGCCATCGGGCCGTTCGTCATGGCCGAGGCGTGGTATCCGTGGTCGGGCGGGGGTCGAGGCGTGCCGCCGGCGACGCCGGAGCAACAACTGCGGAGCTGGTATTATGTCCTGCCGATCTCGGGCGACTTCATTGTCGAGCAGAGCATCCATTCGCTGGACCTCGTGACCTGGATGATCAACGCCGACCCGCTGCGCGCCCGCGGCACCGGCGGCCACAAGGTTCGTCCGCCCAACAGCATCTACGATCACTTCGCGGTTACCTACTGGTTCCCGGACGACCTGGTGCTCTCATTCTCCTGCATCCAGAGCATTCCGCAGGTCAAGGACGAGATCCGGGCACGGGTGTTCGGGGCGAACGGAGTTATTGATGCGGACTATTACACCGGCGTGACGCTGCGTGGCCCCGAAACACGCGTGGATGCCAAGGTTGCCAACCTCTACGAGAGCGGGACGGTGGTCAATATCAACGAGTTCCACGACGCCATCCTTAAAGGCGACTGCTCCAACCCGACCGTCGTTCCCTCGGTGAGGTCGAACCTGACGGCCGTTTTGGGCCGCGAAGCCGCGTATCGCGGACAGGAATTGACGTTAGCGGCGTTACTGAAGGAAGGTAAGAAGCTGGAGCCGAATCTTAAGGGGCTGAAGAGCTGACCACCCCCGGTAACAGGGTGCAACGGGAAGGGAACTATCGATGGCCATAATCGCCGCAAGCCTCTGGAACCTGGAGGTCGGACCCTGGCATATCGTATTTGCCGGGGTGGCCCTGCTGCTCTGCATAGCTGCCTCGGGTCACGCCGTCCTCTATAAGCGGGATTCACGCTCAGCCATCGGGTGGGTGGGCTTCATCTGGCTGGTTCCCCTGGTCGGAGCGGCGCTGTACTTTATCTTTGGAATCAACCGGCTTCGGCGCCAGGCCGTCCTGCTGCGGCAGCACCTGGAGCGATACCGCGCCCACGAGCAGCAGCCGGAGTGTTCGCCGGAGGAATTGCACCGCCATCTGCCCGGCCACACCGGGCATCTCAACACGCTGGTGCGTGTGGTGGGTGGGGTGGTGAAGCGGCCCTTGCTGCCAGGCAACCGGATCGAGCCGCTCGTGGGTGGAGACGAGGCGTTCCCCGCGATGCTGGAAGCGCTTCAGCAGGCCCGCCAGACCGTCTCTTTCTGCACCTATATCTTCGACCGGGACGAAATCGGGCTCGCGTTCGCGCGGGCGCTGGGCGATGCCGCGCGCCGGGGCGTGGAGGTGCGCGTGTTGATTGACGCGACGGGCACGCGGTATTCCTGGCCCACCATTCTCCGCTCTCTGCGCCGCGAGGGAGTCAGGCATGCGCGCTTCCTCCCCTCCTTTGCCCTGTGGCATTTGATAACGATGAACATGCGCACGCACCGGAAGATCCTGGTTGCGGACGGACGCGTGGGCTTCACCGGCGGCATGAATGTCCGGGTGGGGCACTGCTTGCAGCGCCACCCAAGGAGCCCGGTGCAGGATATACATTTTCGCGTGCGAGGTCCGGTCGTCACGCAGTTGCAGGAAGTCTTTGCGGATGACTGGCTGTTTACGACCGGTGAGTCTCTGCGTGGCGATACGTGGTTCCCCAAACCGGAAGCTGCCGGGCAAGTGCTGGCGCGCGGCGTGCCGGATGGACCGGATGAGGATTTCGAGAAACTACGCTGGACCCTGCTGGGGGCGATCGCCATCGCCCGTCACTCGGTTCAGATTGTCACCCCCTATTTTCTGCCCGACCCGGCACTGGTCTCCGCACTGAACCTGGCGGCGATGCGAGGCGTGCAGGTGGATATTATTTTGCCCGCCAAGAACAATCTGCCGTTCGTCGCCTGGGCTTCCCAGGCCATGTGGTGGCAGGTGCTGAGCCACGGGTGCCGGATATGGCTTACCCCGCCCCCGTTCGATCACTCCAAACTGATGATGGTCGATGACTGCTGGGTGTTGCTCGGCTCGGCCAACTGGGACCCGCGCAGCCTGCGACTCAACTTCGAATTCAACCTGGAATGCTATGACCTGGACCTCGCCCGCCGGTTGCAGGACCTGATCGAAGCCAAGCGGAAGGCTGCCCACCTGGTGACGCTCCAGGAGATGGATGCCCGCCAGCTTCCGGCTCGCCTGCGCGACGGCATCGCACGATTGCTGACGCCCTATCTGTAGAACAGCCAGTAACACCGCGCTTGAGGTTTCACCTGGTTATGCGAAACTCGGCATTAGGCGCAGGCGCTGCGCCTTGAATTGCCGTTGCTTTTTATGAAGTCTGCTCTGAATCGTCGCTCGTTTCTCAAACGCTCCGCGCTCACTGCTGGCGCTTTGTCCACTGCTCGCCTTCTGACGGTCCCGAATATCCTGGCCGCGGCGCGTCCGGGGGAGAAACTCAACTGCGTCCAGATCGGCTGCGGCGGACGTGGCATGACCCATCTCGACTGGGCGGTGAACCAGAGCAAGGACAACCTGGTCGCAATTGTGGACGCCGATGAAAAGAACCTGGCCAAGGTGAAGAAGTGGCTGGCGGGCAAGGGCCAGGACCCGACCAAGCTCCAGACCTTCACGGACTACCGCGTGATGTTCGATCAGATCGGCAAGCAGATTGACTGCGTCTTCATTGCCACGCCCAACCACCAGCACGCGCTGCCCGCTATGCTCGCCATGGAATCGGGCAAAGGGGTTTATTGCGAGAAGCCGCTCACCCATGACATCGCCGAGGCCCGCAAACTGCGCGCCATGGCCCGCGAAGCCAAGGTGCCCACCCAGATGGGCAACCAGGGCCATTGCGAGGACGGCTACCGGCGGCTCTGTGAATTCGTCGCAGCCGGCGTGGTAGGCAACATCACGGAGACCCATAGCTGGACCGATCGGGCCAACGGCGGTGTCGGGCCGCGCCCGATCACCGAACCGCCACCTCCCGGCCTGAATTGGGATTCCTGGATCGGGCCGGCGCGCTACCGCGATTACCATACCGACCTGCATCCGCACGAGTGGCATGGCTGGTACGACTTCGGTAACGGCTCGCTCGGCAACATGGGCTGTCACGTCCTGGACGGGGTGTTTTGGGCGCTCAAGATTGAACACCCGACCTCCATTGAGGTCGAGGAACAGCGCGGCGGCAGCGACGAGCGTTATCCCACCGGCTGCCGCCTGCGCTGGGACGTCCCCGCCCGCGGCAACATGCCGCCGCTGAAGGCTTACTGGTATGAGGGGCTCAAGAAGGATGCGGCCGGCAATGCCAGCGGAAGTCTGAAGGCCGCCAAGGGCGCGGACCGCAACTTCCCCGCTCTGCTGGCAGAATTGCAGAAGCAGTATCCCGATGAGGAGATGGACCGACCGGACAGCGGGACACTCTACGTCGGGGAGAAAGGCATCTTCTACACCGGCACCTATGGCGGCAAGTTTCACATCCTGCCGCTGGAGAAGATGGAGCAGATCACCCAACCGCCCCGCACCCTGCCGCGCCCGAAGAATATCATGGCCGACTTCCTCAATGCCTGCCGGGAAGGCAAGATCGAGACCGCAGCCAGCTTCGAGTACGGGGCCCAGTTAACCGAATTCACTCTGCTCGGCAACCTGGCCCAGCACGCGGGAGCGGGGAAGAAGGTGGAATGGGACGGGCCCAACATGAAGGTCACCAACCTCACCGAGCTCAATCAGTGGGTGACAAGGCCGTATCGCAAGGGTTGGTCGGCTTGAGAAGGCAAGGTGGGGGCGGGCTAACGGCAGCAACCGGCGAGACAAATCCGAAACCCGAAACCCGAAGGCCGAAGGAAGGCCGAAATCCGAAAGCCGAATGAAGGGGTTCTGGGGCACGTGGGCGACTGCGTAGGTGGTGCTCTGTTCGGATTTCGGCCTTCGGATTTCCCGGCCGCAGATGACGACCGGTCGAGCGTTGCAGCCGGCTCGCGGTAAGGCCGAAAGGCGTTCCTGACTACGCAGGGAAGGCCGGGTTTACAGCGGCGCCGAGTGTCCGGGCGCATCCAGGGCGACATAGACCACCTCGGCCTGGGTCACTCGCACGGTCTCATGCGGCGCCTGCCTGCGCCAGGCATCTACTGTCACCCGAACCGTTATAGAC
>Ga0118677_10015128_pt1 | contig 10756 bp, 7 predicted proteins | sample AliMusrvi5mmetaG_FD_86154 | JGI IMG/M metagenome (GOLD analysis project Ga0118677, IMG submission 86154)
GTTTTAGATAGTATTGAAAATGCAGCCCGTTACATACATTTAGGAACAGGAATAGCCAAGGCTTTAAGTTACATTCAGAATAATGATTTGTCAAAAGTTCAGCCGGGCAGGTACGAAATCGAAAATGACAAACTGATAATGCTCGTTTTTGACTTTGAAAGTACCAACACCGACGAATGTAAACTGGAGGGTCATCGTAATTATCTCGATCTTCAATACTGGGTCGAAGGGTCCGAACTCATGGGTCACGAAATTCTGAAATCACAACAGGTATTGGTCGATTACAATGAAAAAACGGATTGCGCATTTTACAATTGCATTGCTTCTTATTCCAGACTGGAACCGGGTATGTTTGTCATCTTCTACCCCACCGATCTTCACACCGCAGTGATTGATCCTTTGGCACACGACCGAGTGAAAAAGGTAGTATTCAAGATCATGGTTGAAGCTTGATTTTTTTCACCTCCCTGCATAGTTCGCCAAGCGATTCAACGACAGTGAATTTTCCGGAACAACCGACTTGCCATCTCCTATCCAGTTGTTTCACCTCAATTTCAATCATTTCCCGGACAAGAAACGTTGAATTTACTTCATAGCCCAGGCGTTCCAGTGCCTTCGTTGCCCATATCAACTCATTACCTGTAGCTGTAAGAAAAATTGTGCCCAGGTTTTCCTTACGAATCCTGAAATCATTTTTCTCCGGATCGAAATAGAGGTGTGGATTATTTGAAAACAGTGATTCAAAATATCCTCCGTATGCCACTTCTTCCGGTATACCATCAATGACACTGTCATTTAGCATCAACCAGATCCGATCAGCCATCGAAAGGGCAGTATTCAGCTCATGGGTCGAAAAAATAATGCATTTCCCTTGTTCTTTGGCCAAATTGTGCAGGATTCGGACAATTTCATATTTATTGGAAATATCCAAAAAAGCAGTTGGTTCATCAAGTATTATGATCCTGGTATCCTGAGCCAGAGCCCTGGCAACCATTGCTCTCTGACGTTCACCGTCGGAAATCCGATTGATCAGCCTGTTTTCGTACCCCGAAAGTCCGACCTGATGTATAGCCTTTTCAATGATCCGATGATCCTCCGCACCTAGCTGCCCAAACCAGTTGGTGTATGGAAACCTTCCCAACCCAACCATTTCCCGTACAGTAAGGTTGGCGACCATGACTATCTCGGTAGAAACAAAACTCATCTCTTTGGCCAATTCATCAGGATTATATTCCGAAACCGACCGTCCACGGATCAGAAGTTCGCCTGAGAGTGGAGTCTGGAATCCAGCTATGGTTCTGAGCAGCGTACTCTTTCCAATGCCATTTCCGCCCAGCAAACCAACCATTTCCCCGCTGAATGCCCGCAGTGACAGATTACTTTTAACCTCTGCAAAAGCAGATGACCGCTCGTGATATCCAATCGATAATCCCTTACACTCGACGAAAATCTCTTCCTTCATTTAAAGTGCACCTATTTTTTTACTCCTGAAAATGATCCATATCACAATGGGTATGCCCAACAAGGCCGCAACAGAGTTGATGGGCAAAGATATTTCATATCCGGGAAGTTGTGAAATCAGGTCACCTGCCAGCATCACTACTGCCCCCAGCATCATGGTAGCCGGAATCAGACGCACGTGCAAAGGGGAACGGAAAAACTTCCTGGCAAGATGAGGTACAATGATTCCAATGAACCCGATTGGACCGCAAAAAGCCGTGATGCTTCCGGCCAATATTGAGGTCGAGGCGAAAACAAGCAGGTAGGCCAGACGTATATTCATTCCCATGCTTTTGGCGTAATTTTCACCAAGCAGAAAAGCATCCAGAAATTTGGCGGAGAGAAATGCAAGGATCAGACCGGCTAGTACGGATGGAACCAACACCATCAGTTGATCACTCGTTGTGCTTCCAAGGCTGCCCATGGTCCACACAATAAAAGATTTGAGCGACGATTCGCTGCTGAAGTATTGCAGCACACTTACAACAGAAAGGATAGCGCTCGAAATCAGTATTCCCAGAATAAGCACTGTCATCAGATCCCGTAACCTGGATGCAATCAGTACAACCAAAAGCATCATGCAACCCGCACCAAGCCATGCTGCCATGACGATGCCCCATGATCCCATCGTGGAGAAAAGCATAGCACCCTTGAAAATCCATCCTGCAGAAAGGACAAATAGGGCAACCCCCAAACTGGCGCCCGAACTGATGCCAAGAATATCTGGTCCGGCAATTGGATTTCTGAAAACCGTCTGCATTTGAAGGCCGGCTACGGAAAGTGCAGCTCCAGCCATTACTGCCGTTATCGCTTTGGGAATTCTAAATTGATGGATGATCGATGTAATCTGAGGATCTGCTGAAGTTGGATGAAAAAAGGATGTAAATGATTGAGCCATTGAAATATGTACTGATCCGGACAACAGATCGAACAGAAAAAAGAGAATCAATACCAGAAAGAGCAGAAAAAATTCCACTCCCGATTTCATCGGTACTCTTCTCATATTTCCCTTTTTCATATTCACTTTTCTAATCCCCGGCTTATTTAAATCTTAATTGTAATGATTAAATTTACACTGAGCCCAATTTTCAAATTCTCCTTCTCTTACTCGACCTTTTTATAATAGTAAAACTCTTTGTCTACAGAAATCTTCGGATGAAATATTTTCACCAGGTCTTTCAGGATTAAGTCAGGATGTACGACTCCACTCTCCCAGTAATCATTTCCTCCTATAGGTGTTGAACGAAGATTGTTGTTGAATACCCTGGAATGAATTACTGCTGGTAATTGGGAAAATCTGGGATCAAATGAGTTCAGCTCATCCATCGTCTGAACGCTGCCGCAATTGATCCAGAAATCGGCTTTTGCCGCCCTCAGAAAAACCTCTTCCAAAGATACTGGAAATGCCTCCGATGAAAGATTATCCTTCCATAAAAATTCAGCACCTGCATCTTCGATCAGAACAGCAAGATTCGATTGCCCGCCCGCGATCCACCAGGTATCCTTGAAAGGCAGTCCTGTCAGTACTTTCGGCCTCTCCTTTTCACTGGAAATTTCTGATTTAATTTTTTCGTAATTGAACCTGATTCTGTCAAAGATTGAATCAGCCGATTGCGCCTTATCGTAAAAAGCTCCGAAAAATTTAATCCATTCGGCCTTGTCCAAAGGACTCCTTTCAAGATATTCTCCCACTAGTACTACCTGAATACCCAAATCGCGAAGTTTATTAATCTGGACGTTAATTTCAGAACCTACGCCATAGGCGAAAACCACATCAGGTTTTAAATGAACAATCATTTCATAATTGAGCCCCTGCTCATTGCCCACTTCCCGAATTTGGCTCTCAGTGACACCTTTCTTCACCTCGGCGTTAGTCAGATAGGCTGTACCCGACAACCCCGAGACCGATGATAATTTGCCGAGTGCATCCAGAAATCCGATATGGGTCGTTGAAAGACAAACTACACTTTTCACCGGTACATGGAATATCTGTTTTCCTGCGAAATTCGCAGGGACAGTTTCCCCTGTTTTGACAAGGAAATATTCAAACACGTTGTTGTTTGATTTTTGCCAGGGATCAATCACAGTGAGTTTTTGACTGGAGCCGTATCGCTGAATGGTAAATCCTGCGGCATGGACAACTTTTTTGTTATGGTCTTCCTTCCCGGTAGTATTATTGTGCTCGGGTCCTGAGCGACAACTGCAGATACAAAGGAGGGCAAGGAGAACTACAACAATTCGGTACAGCATGAAGATGAATTTAATGCTAAAGTGGCTAAAATCTATCTGCTCCGTATTACTCTCACTTTCATGATCTCACGTTTGGAGCTTGTCTCAACTGCAATGCAATAAACCGACGATTCCAGGGCGCTGCAGCTAAGCTCCATGGGAGTGGTAGTCAACATGCGCTCTGTCTCTGAAATTTTGCGTCCCAAAAGGTCATAAAATATTACCCTGCCATACTCCTCTTTACCTGTATTGATCAGATAAAGCAAATCGAGCGTTGCATCTGTGGGATAGTAGACTTTAAACTGATTGTCCCCGGCAGGAGTCGGAATAGGTGGAGTCTGAGCAAATGTGGTACTGCAACCGTAGGCATTGATTAAAAGTGAAGTCTTCAAATTTATCTCAGGAACCCAGTAGAACGGTTGCCAGCTTCCGTTAATAAAACAAAAAGCCTTATTGTTGTCAATACTATACCTTTGGGGCGCATGGTAAAGGGCCACTGAATCACTGATATTGCTGTAATTGATGTTGTATCCTATAAAATATTTTCCCGTAATCTCCAATGGACGATCCAATACAAAGAAATTCATTGACTGTGCTTTCAGAGAACTGATCTGCAAATTGACACTTTTCAGCAGAACACCCGGCAACCCCGTATTTTCATTGATCTTGTAAAATTGAAAATCAACCGTGCTGTTGCCGTTGTTTACGCTTGTAGAAGCTTTAGCAAAACCTGCCGAGAATGCCGATATGGTTGTTTTTTCCGTCTGGTCAAATTCCTGTGCGTAGGATGTTATCCGAAGGGAATTGTGACCAGACACATATCCTTTGCCGTCTTTTATCTTGTCTATCTCATATTTTTCGCCTGGAGTGACATCTGAGATCTGATCGCAAACAGATGCCGATGTGATAGGATCGATCGCCTCAATTCGGGATTCTCCCGTATTGACCGGATCAAGCCATTTTTTCAATTGCTTGGATACTGGAGATGAATAATCCCACTGGTAGTGGAACATAGCAAAATAATCATTGATTGAATTATCACAGGTAGCCGTTCCGCCGGTGAGTGAACCAATAATCATGTTCGCATTATTGAAAAGCGGGCCACCTGAAGAACCTGCTTCTGTGGTTCCAATATCCCATTTTTTGACCAACCAAAAACTGTTGGTCAATCGACCGGTTGCACTGTATGTAGCGATGCCTGGAGGATCATTGTCAATTGAAATTTTTTTGACATCTCCTTTTGGGTGATGAACAGCCCTGGTATAAGGGGATACATTTAAACTACGATCCCAACCTGCATAATAGGGACGGTATTCCGGTGGAGGTGGAATCTCAAGCTCAACCAACGCAAAGTCAAGAGAATCAGATCGGGCTCTCAAAATAGAACCTGTCAGGGATTGATCAACATATCCATTCAAACTGCCATTCTTTCCACAATAGGCACTTTCGTAATTGTAAATAAAAACCGTTTGTTGAGCATCCTTCGCTGATAAAATACAATGTCCTGCCGTAATAAGATAAGGAGTTTTGTCCCTTGCCGTGTTATTGACCATGGTCCCGGTGCAAAGATCCATTCCGGCAATAATCAGTTCAACAACAGCTTGCTTTTCTTTGTTCATCACCATGGCATCCCAGCAATAAACATCCATGTTACAACTGCCTGATTCACCCAAAGGGCGACCTCCAATAACGTTTTTATAATCGTGATTGACCTTTACTATGTGAAGATCTCCATGGTTCGAAACATTCATGGGCTCATCATATTCAACTATAATCTCATCTCCTGGCAGAGGAGAGATTGGCAACATGCCGGAAGACTGCTCATTATTTGCATTGAAAGCGCCCCTGAGAATAGAATGATCGGGAGAATAAATAAAAATGGAGGCACCGGTTGGCAGAATGGCTCGATCAAACAATATATTCAAGGAAAAGGCCCCTTTGGAGAGAATAGCGACCCGCCAGATATTCATTCCATTTGCCTCATCCCAGACTCCAGAATTTTCAGGACTGATATCCACTTCGAAACCAACAGCAAACCTGAATTTTTTATTGGGTTCATTGGATTGCAGATCCCTTTGCTGAAGTTCGAAATTATTAACAGGAGTCATCGAAATGACTGGAAGTGAGGACTTAAGGCTCTTAAGCAAATTAAATGAAGCGGGCAAACCACCATATGACACCTGACCTTTACTTATAGTAGAGAAAATCGGCGCAAACAATAAAAAAAGCATGATGGTTCGCTTCAACATCTAGGATTGATTTCCGCAAATATATAACTTATCATCTAAACATCAATCCTTCCTTGTGTTGAAATAATTGTCGGCGAAATTCATAAAACATTGCCAATCGTAAGGCTTAATATCATGTTTGCCCGGCCGGATATGGTATCCGATCGTACCAACGACAGGCGTTTCCAGCGGTGGCATGGTTGTCCCCGGAAAGCCCTCCTTACCAAGAAACTGATAAACAGGCGAGGCTGAGACACATGCAAGAAATGATCCCTTCGGATCGCCCCAGCGATCTTCTTCAGCAGTTGAAACATACAACGGTCGGGGAGCAATCAGTGAAAGCAACTCATGCTGGTCGAATGGCAAAGTCTCCTCCCTGTTGTTGAATTTTTTGAAATTTCCACAAAACCAATGCGGGAATGCACTATTTGTCCTGGTAATAGTCTCACCAAATTTCCGAAGTGACAAGGCGGCGCCTCCGCTACCCGATTCATTGGAGATAACCATGGCAAACCTCGGATCGGATGCTCCTGCCCATAAAGCCGCTTTTCCAAGTCGTGAATGTCCGAATACAACCACTTTTTTAGAATCGACCTCCTTCATTTTTTCAAGACAATCCATCACCCTGGATAATCCCCATGCCCAGGCGGCAACACTACCCCAGGAAGAACTGTCACGCTGGGAATTAAAAAGCGCATGAACGCCATTTTGAAATCCATCGTCAAAATCGGGATCTACATCCCCATAATAAAGTGTACAGACACCATATCCTCTCTTAATTATCTCATTGACAGGCCAGGATGCTGCATCGGATCCCCTGGCAGCCTCCCTCGAAAGGTTGTTGGTAATACCAAAGTCCGGATTGTTCCGTACCCAGGAGGTAGCAATCTGAATCCCTTTCTCTGCTGAAATGGTATGGTTGCCACTGAAGTTATAACCCAGAAAAAGGGGTTTGCGACCTTCTGACTTCGGCAAGTAGATAAGTAAATTCAAAATAACATTTCGGCTATTCCTGCCAAGTGTCCACCTAATCTCTCTCCTAACAGCAAGTCCATTACAGGCATTTTCATCTAAGGAAACTTCTGAAAACGTACTCGTCACCTTTCCTACCGGTACTTTACCATACATTTCTTTCTCGAAAATGGAATAGAGTTCAATCCTTCTCTTCAACCAATCCTTTGCTGTTTTTACAGGTTTCCCATCATTAAACATCAAGGGATCAGGCAATTTGTATTCAGGGACTTTTGATTCATCATAATTGGCTACAAAAGCCTGGGCAAAGAGCACCGGCGAAAAGAAAAGCAAAAAAGAAAAAATAATAGTTGTTTTCATGGTAACCAATTAAGTGCCTAAAGTTTGGAACTCAGGAAATTTTTCAGCATGGAAGATATTGTAAAATTGATCTTGGTGTAAGTACTTTAGGCATTTTAGGCACTTTAAATACTTTAGGCACTTTTTAGTCAATCCTGTCGTAAACTCTGGGTTCAACTTCACCTCGAGCCACCATCAAAGCATTCATTGCCAATGCTTTGAGTTCGTCCTGCCCTGCATATACCGATACAGGTGCAATGAATTCCACCCGTTCGCGAATGAGCGACATCATTCTACGGTCGAAAGCAATGCCTCCTGTGATGAGAATTCCATCAATCCTTCCTTTCAACACGGTGGCCATTTCACCAATGGCCTTTGAAATTTGATATGCCATGGCTTCATGATAGAAAGTAGCCTTTTCATCTCCTTTTCGAACTGCCAGTTCAACCTCTCTTGCATCGTTGGTACCCAGATATCCAACAAATCCACCGCTTCCAGATATCATTGCCATCACTTCATCATAGGAGTACTGACCGCTAAAACAAACCTTCACCAAATCACCGACAGGCAAGGAACCACTCCGTTCTGGTGAAAACGGTCCTTCACCATCCAATGCGTTGTTTACATCAACAACCCTTCCGTGTTGGTGAACCCCAACGGAAATTCCACCACCAAGGTGAACAACAATCAAATCGAGCTCTTCATAGGGCTGACCAACTTTCATGGCATGCTGCCGTGCTACTGCTTTTTGATTTAAGGCATGAAAGATGGAACGGCGTGTAAACAGCGGATGACCCGATACACGGGCAATCCCATCCATTTCGTCCGTAACGACCGGATCGGCGATGAGTGCCAGCATTCCCGGATGTTCTTTTGCAATTTCAAAGGCAATCATAGACCCGAGATTGGATGCATGGATTCCCATCACACCTTCCCGGCAATGTTGCACCATGAGTTCATTGACCAGGTAGACTCCCGATTCAAGCGGATAGGTCAAACCACCCCTTCCAATTACAACATGTACCTCATCAAGGGATAATCCTTCGATCTCCAGTTGATTCAGTATGCTATTTCTGCGAAAAGTATACTGATCCGTAACCGAATGATAGGCTGCAAGATCATCCAGTGAATGATGCAGTGTTTTGAGATAAATACAAATGGAATTTTCATAAATGGCAATTTTCGTTGACGTAGAACCGGGATTAATCACCAATATTCTGACAAGATCTGAACTGTCCATGAATTCTGTTTTTTTAGGATACGAGGGAGGCAAGAGCAATGGAATATTGTTTGGTCAGGGTCGAGTCTCCACGTGAAGTAAGTACGACGGGAACCTGAGCTCCGACCAACATGGCCGCAGACTCTGCTTTGGCCAGTTTCATGTTTGTTTTGTAGAAAACATTACCGGCATCCAGGTTGGGAAATAGAAGACAATCTGCATCCCCGGCAACTTCCCCCGAAATCCCCTTAACTGCGGCTGCCTCTTTGTCTATAGCTATATCCAGGGCAAGGGGACCGTCGATGATGCATCCGGTGATCTGACCACGCTGGCCCATTTTTGACAATAATGCGGCATCCTTTGAAGATTCGAGCTGAATCAGCACCTGTTCACTCGGGGCAATCACTGCAACTTTGGGAAGATCAATTCCAAGTGTATTTGCGGTTTTTACCATGTACCTGACAAGTTGAATCTTCTGTCCCAAATCGGGTAACGGCAAAACAGCCACATCACTAACTATCATAAATTTATAATAATTAGGATTTTGGATCACTGTAACATGACTCAAAATATTACCAGGTTCAAGCAATCCCTTTTCCTTATCCAGGATCGCCTTGATGAATTTATCCGTACTGATAAGACCTTTCATCAGTATATCACCCTCTTTCTGACGAATCATCTGCACGGCAAGTGCGGCTGCAAGACGCTCGTCAGGCTGGTGAATCACCCGAAAAAGCGTAATGTCGAAATGCAATTCAGAACAAATTACCCCAATAACATTCTCATCTCCAATTAGCACTGCATTTACCAGATCACTTCCGACGGCTTTGCCTGCAGCCTCCACCGAATGAGTGTCGTTGGCACTGACCACAATAAGAGTCCTTTTAGGTCGTTTTAAAACAGCCGGGAATAAGTCTTCCAGATTCTTAATCATCAATGTCTTTTTTAATTTGATATTCCCTGCAAAGGTAATTCATTAGTTTGAATGGTTTGAAAAATTTAGGAGGTTTCACATTTCAAACATTCTAAACATTTCAGACACTACAAACTTATCAATCTAATCAGCACAAATTATTATGCTCTTCTATAATCCTTTGTGTATCAATTGCTATCATCAGTTCTTCGTTGGTAGGTACAACCATTACTTTGACCCGTGAATCGTTTTTACTGATAATGGTCTCTTTGCCCCTTGAACTGTTATTTATCTGATCATCAAGTTCGATACCCAAAAATTCTAGGCCTTCACATATCCCTGCCCTGGTTGTGACTGAGTTTTCACCGATGCCGCCCGTAAAAATAAGGACATCGATGCCTCCCATGGCCGCTGCATAAGACCCGATGTATTTTTTTACACGATAATCAAACATCTTGATGGCCAACTTGCAACGTTCGTCTCCGTTGTTGGCGGCTTCACTGATTTCGCGCATGTCTGATGATATCCCGCTTATACCCAGCAATCCGGAGTGTTTGTTGAAAAGAACAGATGTTGATTTTGTACCTATCTTCTCCTTATCCATGATGAAAGTCACCGCTCCCATGTCTATGTCTCCTGAACGAGATCCCATAATCAAACCCTCAATCGGAGTAAATCCCATCGATGTATCAACCGAAACTCCGTCTTTGATTGCACAAACGGAAGCTCCGTTACCCAGATGACAGGTAATGATTTTCATGCTTTTGCACTGTGTTCCCAAAATCTCGCAGGCCCTGGCGGATACAAACCGGTGGCTGGTTCCGTGGAAACCATAGCGGCGGATACCGTATTTTTGGTACAGCTGATATGGAATTGCATACATATAGGCATGTTTCGGCATTGTTGTATGAAATGCCGTATCAAAAACCGCAACCTGGGGAATGGAAGGAATCAATGACCTCAGTCCGTATATTCCTTTGAGGTTAGGTGGATTATGAAGCGGAGCCAGTTCCGTATATTTCTCCAAAGCATCTATTACATCCTCATTGACCAGTTTACTTTCTGTAAACAATTCACCGCCATGAACAACCCTGTGTCCAACTGCACTGATTTCCTCCAGATTCTTGATACAACCATGTTTCGCACTGGAAAGCACTCCCAAAATGTACTCGATCCCGATTTTATGATCGAGGATCTCACCTTCAAATAATACCTTTTGGCCGTCCTCTTTTTCATGCTTTAGAAAGGATCCCTTCATTCCAATTTTTTCAACTATACCCTTGGCTATCAAAGTATTATTCGGAAGTGAGAAAAATTGATATTTGATGGAAGAACTGCCGCAATTAAGTGCTAATA
>Ga0118677_10015129_pt1 | contig 10756 bp, 6 predicted proteins | sample AliMusrvi5mmetaG_FD_86154 | JGI IMG/M metagenome (GOLD analysis project Ga0118677, IMG submission 86154)
TGATCCTCACGGCGGCCGGCCTGGGCTTCCTGGGGCTGGGCGCCCAGCCGCCCCTGGCCGAGTGGGGCGCCATGGTCGCCGCCGGGCGCCTGTACATCTTCGACCAGTGGTGGGTGGCCGCCGTGCCGGTCCCCGGTCCGGGCGCGGGCACCGTCGGCACGATCCTGACCCTCCTGTCGGGGGACCTGGCCCCGCTGACGGCTGCATCGTGCGGCGCCGAAGCGCTGCCGACGCTGCTGGCGGCGCGCACCCGGGAGGCATGCGACGCGGCTGTTCAGGACCCGCTTGCGCTGAACCGGCCCTCCCTGGCGGTGTCCGCGGCCATGCGTTCGGGCCCGCAGGCCGCGCTGGTCCCCCTGCCCACGGCGCTGGCGACGGGGTGCGAAGGCCGGGTGCTGCTGGAGTCGGCGGCGGTGCTGTGGCGTGCGCGTCCCGGACGGATGGCGGCGCTGGCCTCGGTGCTGGCGGCCCTGCCGCTGTCGATGATCGCCTGGGCGCTGGCCCGCGGGCCCGCCGCGTCGGGAATCGCCGCGACGGCGGTGGTGCTGGCGTGGACAGCCCGGGTGGCGGTCGCTGCGACGTGGGCGCGTTCGATGCGGGGCCCGGGAGCCGCCATCGCGGCAGCCCTGGCGGCCCCCTTGCGGGATGCGGCCATGGTGCTGGTCCTGGGGATCGCGGCCGCCACCACGCGGGTCGAGGCCGGCGGGACCCGGTTCCGGATCCGGCGGGGAGGCGTGCTGGCGCCCACCGGGGAAGGGAACCGGGACGAGGAGTGAACCGGGGACCGCGATGGTCCGCGGGGAGGCGGCATGGAAGCGACGCGACGGGCAGTCATCGGGATCGACGGCGGAAACACCAAGACGGCGGCCGTGCTGGTGACGCAGGACGGGCGCCTGGCGGCCCACGCCCGCACCACGTCGTCGAACTGGCAGACGTTCGGCGAGGACGGGGCCCGGAGGGCACTGGTGCGCGTGGCCCGCCCGCTGGCCGAGGCCGCCCGGGACCAGGGGCTGCAGGTCGCGGGGTTCGCGTTCGGCCTGACCGGCCATGACCGTCCGCGCGATTTCGAGGTGCTGGAACGGGTCACCGCCGACGTGGCGGCCGAGGTGGCCTCCGTGGCGCCCACGCTCGAGGACGCGCCCCGGATCGTCCTCAACGACGCCTTCCTGGTCCTGCGGGCCGGCACCGACGGCGGCGCCGGCGTGGCGGTGTCCTCGGGCACCGGCGGCAACTGCGTGGGCGTCGGGCACGACGGGCGGCGCCTGCAGATCGGCGGCATCACCCACGAACTGGGCGACGGCGGCGGCGCTGGCGAAATCGCCCTGAACGGGCTGCGGGCCGCGGGCCTTGCGCGCGACGGCCGAGGGTGGCGCACGCTCCTCACCGACCTGATCCTGGGGGCCACCGGGCTGGCGGCCATCGAGGACGTGCTGGACTACGCGATCCCCGGGGCCCTGCCCCCCCCGGATGACCCCGAGGCGGTGCCCCCGCGCCTGTGCGACCTGGCGCCGCTCGTGTTCGAGGCCGCCCGCCAGGGGGACATCGTCGCCCGTCGCATCCTCGAGGACGCGGGCTGCGCCCTGGGTCGGCAGGCGGTCGCGGCGGCGCACCGCCTGTTCGGAAGGGAGGAGGCCTTCCCGCTGGTGCTGGGCGGTACGGTGCTGATGAAGGCCTCGGTGGACAATTTCGCCCGGGCGATCATCCTGGAAACCCAGGCGTCCTTCCCCGGGGCGGTCCCGTCGATCCTCGAGTTCCACCCGGTGCTGGGCGCCGCGCTGCTGGCGCTGGACGGTGTGGCGGCGCGGCCGGGAGGCGAGGTCCTGGCCGCGGCCCTTGCGGACGGTTCCCTGCGACGGACCATCGGTCCCCAGGTGACCGACCTGTTCTGAACGCCAGGCAAGCCCGCCTGCTACCGTGCGATGACCTCGACCGACGCCCGGCGCTCGTCCCGCCCCCCGGGCGGCAGCAGCACGATCCCCAGTTTCCGATCGAACGGTTCCTGCGTGACGTGGTCGTCCATGCCCTGCCAGGGTTCGATGCACACGAACGGCGCGCCTGCGTCGGACCAGAGGCCCAGGTGGGGGTAGTCCGGGAAGGCGACGCGCACCCCGAAGGATTCGTCCGGATCCATCAGCATCACGGCCCGGTCCGCGGGGGCCACGGAGGACAGGTCGAACATGTAGGTGAGGTCCAGGCCCTTTTCGCTGAAGGGGAAGTCGCCGCTGCCGTCCATGGGCGCCCGCTGGCCCGTGAGGAAGCAGCGGTCGTCGTTCAGGAGCCGGTCGAAGGGCCTCGCCGGGAGGCGCACGTGGCAGCGCGCCTTGTCCCCCGCGCCGGGGACCAGCGGAGCGGCGAAGCCGGGGTGCCATCCCACCTGGTACGGCATCGGGCGGGGGTCGCGGTTCTGGACCGCGAACGTCACGTCCAGCCGGTCCGCGAACAGCACGTAGGTCGCCTCGAAGACGAACTCCCACGGGTACATCGCCCGGGTGACGTCATCCGCCTCCAGCCGGTAGCGCAGGGCAAAGCCCCCGTCCCTCGGCCCGGCCTCCACCAGCAGGAGGTCCTGGTGTCGGACGAAGCCGTGGAGCCCCCGGAAACGGACGTCCTCCCCGGCGATGGTCCGCGACGCGTGATCGTGCAGGCCGCCCACGATGGGGAACAGGATCGGGGCGTGGCTCTTCCAGAAGCGCGGCGGGTCGTCGACCTCGCCGTCCCGCCACAGCAGGCCGATCCGGCCGCGATGCGGGTCCTGCCAGGCCAGCGAGATCGCCTCCGCGCCCCGGCGCCGGACCGCGAGGGACAGCCCCGGGCCCTGGACCACGTCCAGGCCGGCATCGACGTCGAAATGGTACGTGTGCGGCATGTCGTCCTCCCGGCGGGTGGGGGGATCAGTGCAACGTGCCCAGCGACGCGTCGCGATAGAAGCGGATGTCCCGGACCGCGATCCGGGCCCGCTCCGTGGAACGATCCTCGATCCGGACGCCCCGGGATTCCAGTCGGGAGCGGTTTTCCAGCAGCCCCTCGCCGGCCACGCGGTCCACCAGGACCAGCAGGTCGCCCCCCCGGGCCGCGTAGACCTGCCCGTACGAGATCGGCAGGCCGGGCGTGGGTTCGTCCATCAGCGAGCGCGTCACCGGCCCGGTCTTCCGCGGGCCGCTGGCCAGCACCAGCACGCGCCTCGCCTCGAAGGCCAGCTGGGCTCCCATCGAAACGGCGTACCGCGGGCAATCGCGCTCCGACGGGAAGTGCCCGTCGGCCACCGCATGGCGCACAGTGTCGTCGTCCAGGCGGACCAGCAGCATGCGGCTGCCCTCGAACGGGATGCCGGCCTCGTGGAAGGCCACGTGGCCCCTGCCGCCGATGCCGAGGACCTGCAGGTCGATCCCGCCCGCCTCCCGGATGTCGGCCTCGTAGGCGTCCAGCACGTCGCGGCGGACCGCCCGGAGGACCTCGGACTGCGCGTCCGGGCGGATCACGATGGAGCGTCCGGCGTCGGTCCCCCGCTCCTCCCATTCGGCCGGATTCGCCGCCAGGGCGCGGATCAAGGCGCCCTGGTCCACCAGCTCGCCGCCCGGGATCCGGGTGGACGCGAACTTGCGGTTCAGCAGTCCGAACAGTTCCTGGATCATGAAGAACGCGTAGGACTCGGGGTGAAGGGTCCGCTCAAGAGCGTTCCGGCCCGGCAGGCCCACGTACTCGTCGAGGTTGAAGGTGCGGACGCGGCGCGGGTCCGGGCCGCCGTCCGGCCCGGACGCGGGTGCGCAGCCCGATCCGTCGCGGGCGCATCCGGCGTTCAGCACCTTGGCCAGGTGCCGGTACATGCCCGTGGGCGACGCGCCGGTGGCCAGGCCCAGCACGCACTCGCGCCCGCCAGCCTGCCGCAGCGCGATCTCGGCCTCGACCTCGGCGGCCGCCACCTCGCTGAGGTGGTCGAAATCGCGCGTGACGATCACCCGGATGGGCATGGCGACCTCCCTGGTCCGCGGCAACCGGGCAGCAGGCCCCGTCGGGCGCCGAATGTACCCGAAAACGGCCCGATCGGGCAGGGGGAATCCGCACCGCGTGGGGACGAACCGCCTGCCGAGGCCTGCATTTGACAGATCGCCCCGTTCAGGGTCGAATTCCGTGCGAAACGCCAGCATCGGCATGGCGGACCGTTCTTCGCAAAGGGGGCATTCGCGTGTCGCACAAGCTGTTCGCCCGCAAGCCGCTTTCGCTGCTGCTGGAGGAGATGAAGGGGGAGAACCGGCTGCGCCGCGTGCTGGGCCCGGTCGCCCTGTCCAGCCTGGGCATCGGGGCCATCATCGGCACCGGCATCTTCGTGCTGACCGGCATCGCCGCGCACGACAAGGCGGGGCCGGCCCTGATGCTGTCGCTGGCCACCTCGGGCGTCACCTGCATCTTCGCGGCGCTGTGCTATGCGGAATTCGCGTCGATGGTGCCGATCGCGGGTTCCGCATACACCTATGCCTACGCGACGCTCGGCGAGCTGTTCGCCTGGATCATCGGGTGGGACCTGATCCTCGAGTACGCGGTGGCGTCGGGCACGGTCGCCCACGGCTGGTCGCACTACTTCCAGAACCTGCTGGGCATGGCCGACATCCACCTCCCGAAGGCCATCTCGCTGGCGCCGTTCGACTACGACCCGATCGCGGGGCAACTGGTGTCCACCGGGTCGACCATCGACCTGCCGGCGGTGCTCATCGCGCTGGCCGTCACGGCCATCCTGGTCAAGGGCATCAAGGAAAGCGCCGGCTTCAACGCGGGCATGGTCATCGTCAAGCTGTTCATCGTGCTGTTCGTCATCGTGGTCGGCGCATTCTACGTCGACCCGGCGAACTGGACGCCGTTCGCGCCGTTCGGCTTCGGCGGCCTGAGCCTCTTCGGCCACACCATCGCGGGCCAGACCGGCAACGGCGGCGAGCCCCTGGGGATGCTGGCCGGCGCCGCGATGATCTTCTTCGCGTACATCGGGTTCGACTCGGTGTCGACCCATTCCGAGGAGGCCCGGAACCCGTCCCGCGACGTCCCGATCGGCATCATCGCGTCGCTGCTCGTCAGCACGGTGCTGTACATCGCGGTGGCGGCGGTGCTGACCGGCATGGTGCCCTACGACCAGATCGACATCGACGCACCGGTGTCCGCGGCGTTCGCGCACGTCGGCCTGCCATGGGCGCAGTTCATGATCGCGGTCGGGGCGCTGACGGGCATCACGTCGGTGCTGCTGGTGATGATGCTCAGCCAGCCGCGGGTCTTCCTGGCGATGGCCCGCGACGGGCTGGTGCCGCCCTCCTTCTTCGGCGCCATCCACGAGAAGTTCCGGACGCCCTGGAAGTCCACGATCCTGGTGGGCCTATTCGTCGCCGCGACCGGGGGATTCATCCCGCTGCGCGTGCTGGCCGAACTGGTCAACATCGGCACGCTGCTGGCGTTCGTGCTGGTGTGCGCCGCGGTCCTCATCATGAGGCGGACGCATCCGCACGCGCATCGGCCGTTCCGGGTCCCGTTCTCGCCGATCGTGCCCATCCTGGGCATCCTGTTGTGCCTGGTGCTGATGTTCTCGCTGCCCGCCGAGAACTGGATGCGGCTGGGCGTCTGGCTGGCGATCGGCCTCGTGATCTACTTCGGCTACGGTCGGCATCACAGCGTGCTGGCGAAGCGGCGTGCCGCCGGGATCGCGGACGCGGATCCGCTGGCAGGCCCCCAGGCCGGCTCGAATGCCGGCCAGAAGGCCGGCCAGAAGGCCGGCCAGAAGGCCGGTCCCCAGGCCTGATCCATTTCGCCTCGGGGCGGACGCACCATGGAAAGCGCACCGACCGACCCTCACGACGGCTGGCTTTCGCGCTGGGGCGCGGGCCTGGCGGACTGGTGCGAGCGCTGGTTCCCCGACGCCTTCGTGTTCGCGCTGGCCGCCGTGGTCATCGTCTTCGTCGGCGGGCTGGCGGTCGGCTCGGGCCCGCTGGACATGGCTGCGGCCTTCGGAAAGGGGTTCTGGTCCCTGGTCCCCTTCACGATGCAGATGGCCATGGTCATTGTCGGCGGCTACACGGTCGCCGTGTCCCCGCCCGTGCACGCGCTGATCCGCCGGCTGGCCCGGATCCCCCGAACGCCCCGCCAGGCCGTGGCCTTCACCGCCCTCTTCGCGATGCTCGCGTCCCTGCTGTCGTGGGGCTTTTCGCTGATCTTCAGCGGGCTGCTGGTGAAGGAACTGGCCGCCCGCTTCCGGCGCGTGGACTTCCGGGCGCTGGGCGCGGCGGCCTACCTGGGCCTGGGCAGCATCTGGGCCCTTGGCCTGTCGTCGTCGGCCGCATTGATGATGGCCACCCCCGAGTCCCTGCCTGCCGCCCTGAAGGACGTGTGCGGCGTGCTGCCCCTGGCCCGGACCCTGTTCCTGTGGCAGAACCTGGTGCTGATCGTCGCGCTGCTGGTCGCGTCCGTGGTGGTGGCGTGGTTCTCGTACCCGTCCGAGGCCCGCGTCCGCACCGCGTCGGATCTCGGTGTCCGGTTGGAGCCCCCCACCGTCGCGGTGGAGAGTCCCACGACCCCCGGGGAGCGGCTTGAAACCAGCCCGGTGCTGTCGCTGGCCGTCGCCGCGCTGGGCATCGCCTACCTGGTCGGGGTCTTCGTGGACAAGGGCGGCCTGGCCGCGCTGGACCTCAACACCTACAACCTGGGCTTCCTGATGCTGGCGCTGGTGCTGCACGGGCGGCCGCGGTCGTTCCTGAAGGCCGTGTCGGGCGCGATCCCGGCGACGGGCGGGGTGCTGGTGCAGTTCCCGTTCTACGGCGGGATCTTCGGGATCCTGACGGGGACCGCGTTGTCGGCCACGCTGGCCGGGGCGTTCACGGCGGTCACCACGCCGCACACCTTCCCGCTGTTCACCGCGGCCTACTCGGCCGTGCTGGGCCTGTTCGTGCCGTCGGGCGGCGGCAAGTGGGTGGTCGAGGCCCCGTACCTGCTGGCCGCCGCCAACGCGCAGGGCGCGGATGCCGGCTGGGTCGTCCAGATCTACAACGCCGCCGAGGCCCTGCCGAACCTGATCAACCCGTTCTGGATGCTGCCCCTGATGGGCCTGCTGAACGTCCGGGCGCGGGAACTGGCGGGTTTTTCGATCCTGCAGTTGATGGTTCACGCGCCGCTGGTCTTCACGTTGTGCTGGGCGCTGTCCTACACGTTCTGACGGCAACGGCCGCTGCGCTGCCGCGCCTACGGGAACGGCGCGAAGTGGTCGCCCTTCTGCCGGATCCACGCCTCGCTGACATGGGCCCAGCCGATCGTGTGGCGGGCGTAGGTGTAGGTGATCCACGCGGAGCCGTCGGTCGGATCGGCGGCCAGCGAGGGATACGAGCACTCGCCGCCGTCGCAGCCGGTCACCACGTTCGCCACCGCGCTCCAGGACTGTCCGTTGTCGTCCGACAGCGCCACGGCCAGCGGGATCCGGTCCGTCGGGCTGTTGTCGAAGACGGCCATCACGGCGCCGCTCGGCAGGCGCGTCATGTCCATGGCCCCGCCGGGGTTCGGGATCGGGCTCGCGACCGGCTCGGACCACGTCCGGCCCTGGTCCGTGGACGTGACCTCGATGGCGTGGCCCTTGAACGACACGTTGCCGTTGCGCATTTCAGCGAACAGGCTGCCGTCGGGGCGCTCGATGACGGACGGCTGGATCTGGCCCAGGTAGTAGACCAGCGTGGCGTCGGGCGGCGTGATTTCGTCCCACTTCGACGTGAAGCCGTCGCGGCTGGCCAGCCAGCTGGGCGTGAACAGCGTTTCGTTGTAGCAGGGCAGCAGCACCTCGCCGTCGGACAGGCGCAGCGGGTGGTTGCGGGTCATCCACTGCAGGTCCGCGCGCAGCGTGGCCGGCTGCGACCAGGCCAGGCCGCCGTCGGCGCTGCGGATCATCATCACCTGCCCGTCGTTCCAGGAGGACCCGACGACTCGGATGTAGAACAGCCACAGTTGGCCGGTGGTGTCGTCGACCCAGATCACCGGGTTGCCTTCGGGGACGTTCGGCTCGTCGAAGAGCACCGTCCAACCGGTCCAGGGCTGGCCGGGCGCCTTCCGGGACCCCACGATCCGCGAGTCCTTCGAGTACTCGCCGAGGCCCGTGTACCAGGCCGCCAACACCGTGCCGTCGGGCATCACGGCCACGGAGGAGCCGTGGTGGTTGCAGGCGTTGGTCGGCGTGCCGTCTGCGGCGGTGCAGGGGATCGAGTCCGGCGGGATCACGAGGCCGGTTTCGAACAGCGGCGGCAACGTCGGCAGATCGTGCCCGGGGTCGGCCGGGAGATCGGCCGGGGCGTCGGCCGGAGCGTCGGCCACCGCGTCGGTCGGGGTGTCCGCGGGGGTGTCGACCGGGACGTCGGCGAGGGCCTCCGGCGGCGTGTCGGGGTTCCCGCCCGTGTCCGTCCCGGTGTTCGTGCCGGTTCCGGTGCACGTCGCAACGCCAGACACCGTGAGGGCGACCAGCACTGGCAGAAGGCGTCGACGCATCATGCTCCCCGGGCAACGGACGGCCGAGGATAGCCAATGAAGGGGCCGGCGGCCAGGACTACCGGGATTCGTCCGCGGTGCCGCGGGCCCGGGGAGCCTGCCGGACCTGGTGGGCGAAGGCCTCCAGGCGGTTCACGTTGTGGGTGGACTGGAGCCCCTCGTAGACCAGCGTGGTCGTGGCCATGCCGCCGTGATCGCGGCGCATGGCGGGGAGCAGCGCCGCCGTGACGGTGCCCAGCATGCAGTTGTGGCACATCGCGTTGATGACGCCCGAGGCGCCCGCCTGCTGCAGCTCCTCGATGCGGCTGAGGTTCAGCGACAGGCACTTGTCGATCCAGTGGCTGGCGTACGTGTCGGCCACCCGGGACACGTCCGGGAACTGCCGCTCCTGGGGCGTGCGGATGGTGTCCGGGAAGTGGCGATCCACCAGCGCGCGCAGGGCGGCGACCGCGGGGATGGCCGCGCGCGCGGCGTTGCCGGTGACGGTCTTGCCCTGACGGATCATCTCGGCGTGCAGCTGCTCGCCGCCCAGCAGGGACACGTCGACCAGGCTGCACGAGGGCCACACCTCGAAGCCCATGTCGCGCAAGCGGCCATACAGGCCGTCGTTGGCGTGCTCGTTGATGCGCGTGTAGGTGTCCCCGATCACGCCGATGCGCGGGCGCGTCCCGGACGCCTTCGACAGCCGGACCGCGGCCATCCCGGCGATCGCCTCCCGCAGGGCCGGGAACACGCGCCGGCGGGCCAGGCCGTCCTCGACCAGATCGATGCCCCGGGCGTAGGCGATCGCCATCGCGCCCGTGTCGTCGTAGGGCTCCGATTCGACCTTCCACTTGTACAGGCGGTCGATCGCGTAGATGCCCAGCGCCAGGCGTGCCACGTAGCCGCGCCCCAGCGGCGCCATCGTCGGCGGGTCCGCGATGTTGACGATGCTGACGTCGGCCAGTCCGATGCGGTCCAGCACCAGCTTCATCGCCACCATGAACTGGGGCAGCAGGCACGGGCCGAAGTAGGACGGGCCGTAGTAGCACGCCTCGGCGGGCACGAAATCCGGCCGCCTGCTGGCGCGCACCAGGTCCCCCAGGAACGACACGTACGGGTGGCACTCCCGGCCGTAGGCGTGCGTCAGCCCCAGCTGCCAGGACTCGTCGTCGGTGGGCGGCAGCAGGTTCACACGGCACCCGGCCGACTTGAGGGCGCCCACGAAGGCCCGCGAGTGGTCCGACAGGAACGGCACCCAGTACGTGTAGTCGCGCAGCGCTTGCGTCGGCACCCCGGGGGGCGTCCCGCGGCGGCGTTCGGTGCGGCCCTTCGGGCCACCGGGTTCCCGCTCGCGTCGCACCGTGCGGGCAAACGCCTCCAGGCGGGTCACGAGGCCGGCCTCCGCCTGGTGATCGTCGAACTCCAGCACGATGTGGGGCGTATCGGTCAACTCGTCTTCCAGGTACTGGTCGATGAAGGCGTCCGGGCCGCAGCCGAAGTTGGTCACGATGACGGCCGACAGCGAGGGCGTGCGACGGACGATGCGGGCCGCCTGCAGCTGCTCGCGGCCGAATCCCCAGCGTACGCGGGCCCAGAAGTCGGGCAGCGGCTCGTCTTCCATCGGCAGGAAATCGAACGGGATCGGCTCGATGCCCAGCGTGGCCAGCCGGCGGGCCAGGTTCAGGTTCAGCCGGCGATCGGACGTGTTGTAGGGTCGGCCCAGCAGCACTGCGCCCGGGCGGTTCTCGGCGGCGAGGCGGTCCAGCAGCCGGCGCCCCTCGTCGCGACAGGCGGCGCGGAAGCGGTTCTGCGCGGCCGTGGCGTGATGGAAGGCGGCGTCGACCTCGCTGCGGGGGACGTCGAGGGTCTTCGCGGTCAGCGAGATCCAATGGGCCTCCTCCCCGGGGACGGGCGTCTCCAGGCTGACGACCTCGACGCCGGGATGGGACTCGGCCAGTTGGGCGCGGACCACGTACGGCGCGGCCTGCGTATAGGGGCAGGCGTAGCGGTTCGCGGTGTCGGCCGGCGGCTTGAACTGGCGCAGGTGGGGCAGGAACAGGCGGGTCGCGCCGTGGGCCACCAGGTCGTGGACGTGGCCGAACAGGATCTTGACCGGCTGGCAGAACTCCTCGGGCACCCGGGCCAGGCCCTGGGCGGCCTTCTCGCTGTCGGTGTGGCCGGACAGCGTGACGCGGTAGCCCAGCGACGTCCAGAACGTCCGCCAGAACGGGAGGTCGTCGGCGAGGCTCAGCGCCGAGGGGAGGGCGATGGGGCCGCGATC
>Ga0118677_10015130_pt1 | contig 10756 bp, 4 predicted proteins | sample AliMusrvi5mmetaG_FD_86154 | JGI IMG/M metagenome (GOLD analysis project Ga0118677, IMG submission 86154)
AGCCCACCGAAATGGTGACGGCCATCAGCGAAAGGTTGTCGATGCTGAAATGGAACAGATACATGAATGCGAAGGTTCCGGCCAACGCCAGCGGCACGGTGATGCTGGCAATGAAGGTGGGCCAGAACCGCCGCAGGAACAGAAAGATCACCATCACCACCAACGCGATGCTCACCATGAGCGAAGTGCGCACGTCCTGCACCGAGGCGCGGATCGTCGTCGTCCGGTCGCTCAGTTCGGTGATCTTCACCGACGGCGGAATCCATTTTTCGATTTGTGGCAGGACCGCGCGGATCCGGTCCACCGTTTCGATCACATTGGCGTCGGATTGTTTGAAAATGATGACGAGCACCGAGCGTTTGGTGCCCGCCCAACCGGCGACCCGCTGGTTTTCGACATCCTCGACGGCCTCGCCGAGCGTGCCCAATCTGATAGGCGTGCCGCGCCGCTGGGTGAGGATGAGATTCTGATAGTCGTCAGCCTCGTGGATCTGGTCGTTGCTGACAATCGTGTGGGAAAGTTCGGCACCGTCGAAGCTGCCTTTGGGCAGATCCACGTTGGCCTGGCTGAGCAGGGTGCGGACGTCCTCCAGGCTGAGTCCGGTGGATGCCAGCGGCCCCGGTTGGATCCGCACGCGCACGGCGGATTTGTCCGCGCCGCTGATGATGGCCTGGCTGACACCCTCGACCTGGCTGAGTCGCTGGCCGATGATCGAGTCGGCACACTCAAACACCTTGGTCGGCGCCATCGACTCCGAACGCATCGCAAGGATCATGATCGGCGCGTCGGCCGGATTGATTTTCCGATAGGTCGGCGGATTCGGCAGGTTGGCGGGCAAGTCCGCCGCCGCGGCATTGATGGCGGCCTGGACGTCGCGGGCCGCGCCATCGACCGGGCGGTCGAGGTCGAACTGAATGGTAACCGAGCATCCGCCCGGGGTGCTGGCGGAGGTGATTTCGGTGACCCCGGAGATTTGGGCGAGGCGGCGTTCGAGCGGGGCGGCGAGCGACGATGCGACGGTGGCGGGATCCGCGCCGGGCAGTGACGCATTGACGCTGATCATCGGGAAATCGACCCGCGGAATGGCGGCGGTCGGCATGAAATGATAGGCCACGATTCCTAGCAAAAACAGCCCGCCCGCCAGCAGTGAGGTGCCTGCCGGCCTGCGGATGAATGGTCCGGAGACATTCATGACACGGCGGCACCTCCTTCATTCATGGCGGATGCCGGTTCGGGGGGGTCCTCGTCCTCCCCGGAGATTTGCGCCAGCGGGTGCCCGCGCCGCGCCCAGGTACCGAGGCGGTCCAGATAGAGATAGATCACCGGCGTGGTATAAAGGGTGATGAATTGCGAAAGCAGCAACCCGCCGACGATTGCGATGCCCATTGGTTTGCGCAATTCGGAGCCCGTGCCGGTCTGCAGCGCGAGCGGCAACGCACCGAACAACGCGGCGAAGGTGGTCATCATGATCGGCCGGAACCGCAACAGGCACGCCTGATAGATCGATTGTTCCGGCGGGAGTCCTTCGTTGCGCTCCGCGTCGAGTGCGAAGTCGATCATCATGATCGCGTTCTTTTTCACAATGCCTATCAGGAGAATGATGCCGATGAGGGCGATCAATGAGAGATCCTGATGACACAGCAATAGGGCCAGCAGCGCGCCCACGCCTGCCGATGGCAGACTCGAAAGAATCGTGATGGGGTGGATATAACTTTCATAGAGCACGCCGAGCACGATATAGATCACCACGATGGCGGCAAGGATCAGGTAGGGTTCGCTTTTGAGAGACGATCGGAATTCCGCCGCGCTGCCGGAAAACGTCGGCACTACGGTATCCGGCAGGGCGATTTGCTTTTCCGCGGCCTGAATCGCCGCTACCGCATCCCCGAGCGCGATGCCGGGGCGCAGGTTGAAGGACAGCGTCACTGCCGGGAACTGCCCCTGATGGACGATGGTCAGCGGCGAGGTGCCGATTGTCGTGGTGGCGAACGCGCTCAGCGGCACCATCTGGCCGGTGGTGGATTTGACATATATTTTGTCAAGCGACTCCGGGGTGAGTTGATATTGCGGTTCCGCTTCCAGCACCACGCGATATTGGTTGAGCTGGGTGAAGATGGTGGTCACCTGGCGTTGGCCGAAGGCATCATAGAGCGTGTCGTCGATGGCTTGTGGCAGCACGTTGAGCCGCGATGCCTTTTCGCGGTCCACATCCACCCTGACCTGGAGTCCGCCGGATTGTTGGTCGCTGGCGACATCGGCCAATTCCGGTTTATCGCGCAAGGCGGCGAGGAGTTTGGGTGCCTGTTCGGACAATTCGGTGACGTCGGCGTCCTGCAAGGTGTATTGGTATTGGGTTCGGCTGATGCGACTGTCGATCTGCACGTCCTGCGCCGCCTGCATGAAGAGCGAGATGCCTTCGACGGAATCGGTCGCGGCACGCAGACGGTCGATCACCTCGCCGGCGCTGGCCTGGCGTTGGCCGCGCGGCTTGAGATTGATATAGAGGCGGCCCGAATTCACCGTGGGATTGACCGTGCCGGCACCGACAAACGAGGCCACGCTGGTGACATTGGGATCCTTGCGGACGATTTCCGCGATGGTCCGCTGGCGTTGGACCATCGCCTTGAATGAGATGGATTGCGCGGCATCGGTGACGCCGATGATCAGGCCGGTGTCCTGTTGTGGCAACAGGCCTTTGGGTACGATGACATATAACCAAATGGTGCCGACCAGCGTGACCACCGCCACCATCAGGGTGAACAGTTGATGGCGCAATACCCATAGCAAGCTGCGGTCATATGCGTTGAGCAGGCCTTTGAACATCCGGTCGGTGGCCTGATAGAGGGATCCGTGGCGCGACTCGCTTTCGGGTTTGAGCAAGCGCGCGCACATCATCGGGGTGAGGGTGAGCGAGACAATGGCGGAGACCGCCACGGCGACGCTCAAGGTGATGGCGAACTCGCGGAACAGGCGGCCGACCACCCCGGTCATGAAGAGCAGGGGAATGAACACCGCGATCAGCGAGACACTGAGCGAGATGATGGTGAAACCGATTTGGCGCGCGCCCTTGAGTGCCGCCTGCATCGGTGTCTCGCCGGCTTCGATGAAGCGCACGATGTTTTCGATCATGACGATGGCGTCATCGACGACGAAGCCGGTGGAGATGGTCAGCGCCATCAGCGACAGGTTGTCCAAGCCGAAGCCACATAACTTCATGATGCCGAAGGTGCCCATGATGGTGAGCGGCAGCGCCACGCTGGGAATCACCGTCGCCCAGAATTTCCGCAGGAAAATGAAGATCACCATCACCACCAGACCGATGGTCAGCAACAAGGTGAACTGCACGTCATTGACCGACGCGCGGATGGTTTCGGTGCGGTCGGTGAGGATGGAAATCGCGACCGATGGCGGGATGGCAGCGCGCAGTTTGGGCAACAACGCCTTCACGCGGTTGGCGGTTTCAATGATATTGGCGCCGGGTTGGCGCTGGATGTCCAGAATCACCGCGGGCCGGCCGTCCACCCACCCGCCCATGCGGACGTTTTCCACGTTGTCAATGACGTCGCCGATATCGCCGAGGCGGACGGGTGCGCCATTCCGATAGGTGATGATCACATTGCGGAATTCCTCGGCGGAAAAGATCTGGTCGTTGGAGTTGATGGAATATGACTGACGCTTGCCGTCGAAACTTCCCTTGGGCGCATTGACGTTGTTCTGCACCAGGGCGGCCCGCACATCCTCCATGCTGATACCCTGCGCAGTGACAGCCGCCGGATTGATGCGGACGCGCACGGCGGGCTTTTGGTTGCCTTCGATGGTGACCAACCCGACGCCGCTCACTTCGCTGAGCTTCTGCGCGATGACCGTGTCAGCCAAATCATTGACCTTTTCCAAAGGCAATGAGTCGGATGTGATTCGCAAGGTGAGAATCGGCGCGTCCGCAGGATTGACTTTGTTATAGGTCGGCGGGTTGGGCATTTTCGGCAACACGCCGCCGGCCGCATTCATGGCCGCCTGGACATCCTGCGCAGCGGCGTCGATGTCACGGTCAAGCTCGAATTGCAGGGTGATGCTGGCGTTGCCGAAGGAACTGATGGATGTCATTTGCGCCAGGCCGCTGATTTGGCCGAACTGGCGTTCGAGCGGGGTGGTGACGGAGGACGCCATGACGTCGGGGCTGGCACCCGGGTATTGGGCCGATACCTGGATGGTCGGGAAATCCACCGGCGGCAATGAGGAGATCGGCAATAACAGATAGCCCAGGGCCCCCATCAACAACACGCCAACCATCAGCAACGAGGTGGCGATCGGGCGTTGGATGAAGGGTTGGGAAATGCTCACGGTTTTGACTTTTTGGATCCCCGTGTGCCACTGTCATTTCCCGCGCCGGCTGGTTTGGAAGGACCGCCCGCATGATCGCCGCCAGCCTCAGCGGTTCTGACATGCGAGCCGGTCTGCAATTTGTACTGGCCATCGACCACGACTTTCTCGCCGGGTTTGAGGCCCTCCTCTATCAACGCCTCGCTTTGTTCGATCTGCAATACTTTTACCGGCCTGATTTCCACGGACTGATCGTTTTTGATGACGAAGGCGAACGCGCCATCCGGCCCGCGTTGCACGACTGAGGCGGGGACCACCATGCTATTTTTGCGCACGGTCAGGAGCAGGCGCACGTTGACGAACTGGCCCGGCCAGAGATGGAGATCGGTGTTGGGAAAGGTGGCCTTGAGTTTGATGGTGGCGGTGGTGGGGTCGATCTGGTTGTCGATGACGGCGAGTTTGCCTTCACCCAGCACCGTGGCGTTGTCGCGCTTTACGGCGAGCACCGTGAGATCGCCGGCCGCCGCCTGAGACTGGATTTCACCGAGTTTTTGTTCCTGCAGGGTGAACACCACCGAGATCGGTTGCAGTTGGGTGATGACGACCAATCCCGTGGCGTCGTTGGCATGCACCAGGTTCCCTTGGTCCACCAAACGGATGCCGGAGCGCCCGTCGATGGGCGAAGTGATGGTCGTATAGGCGAGTTGCACCTTGGCGCTTTCGATCGCCGCCTGGTCCGCTTTCACGCCGGCTTCCAATTGGTTCACCAGCGCCTTCTGAGTATCATATACCTGCTTGGTCACACCTTCCTTTGCCAACAACCCGGAGTATCGCTCCAGATCCACCCGGGCGTTCTCCAACAATGACTGGTCCTGGTTCTGCTTCGCCTTCGCCTGATCCAGCGCGGTGCGGAACGGGTCCGGATCGATTTCCGCCAGCAAGTCGCCGGCATGCACATCCTGACCTTCCACAAACGCCACCTTGCGCAGTTGGCCGTCCACCCGGGCGCGCACGGTGACCGTGTTGAACGCCTGCACCGTGCCCAGCCCCGTCAGATAGATCGGTATGTCCTTTTGCGCGACCACGCCGGCCATGACGGGAACCGGCGGCATTTCCCCCCGCACCACGGCGGCAGGTTTCCGGGCGAGTCCCGCCAGATGGGCGTTGCCCCACATTGCCGCCCATGCGAGCAACGCGCATACTAGCAGAATGCCAATCCATTTGCCGATGGGATGTTGGCGTTTGGGCTGTTGCGCAGCCGCGGGAGTGGCGGCGCTGCCAGTTAGATCCTCTGGAGTTATCATGGGCCTTTGCTTGGTCGAGGGGTTGGTGGTTCAAGTGATTCACTCGCGTTTTTCCTGCACCCAATGGGCCATGGCCATCAGGCGGCTCACACCGGCCGGACCGGTGGCACCGCTGAGGACGGATGCCTGGTCGGCGATTTCCACCCGTCGTCCCTCCGACCACAAGCCGGCGCGTTCGCGAAACAAAGCCATGGCCCGCGTTTCATCTGCGGTGAGTCCCACGGGAAGCGGCACCGGGGTGATCGGCGGGGGCGCGACCACCACCGGCAGCGGCGGCACCCGGTCGTAAATGACCACCGTGCCGGCCGCCAAATCCCCGAGCCGCTGGAATCGCCTCGATGCCAGGCAGCTCGTCATGCCGAACGCGTAGGTGAAAAACGGCATGCCATCGATGACGCGCAGGAAATTCCGCACCACCGCCTGGCCCATGGTGATCGGCGAACCGGTGGCTTGAACCACCCGCAAGCCAGCCAGGCGCTTGCCTGGAGTCGCCCCGCGACGGCCCGCCTCGAACATGACCGGATAGAGCCAGTCCAACAAGAACCACACCAACAGCGTCAGGCCGCTTGCCACCCGCATGCCGATCGCCAATCCCGCCAGCGAAAGCAGAAGGCCCCCGGCGATCAGCACCCCAAGACGGATCAGCAAATCGACCAGATAAGCCCCGGCCCGCGGCAAGGGACCGGCAATGCGCAGGCGGATTTCCACGCCTTCAGCGAGTTCCACCGCTTGCAGGGTGTCGAGTTTTCCGGTTTCCTCCATGGTGGTTTGGCTGGCATGAGCTTACCCGGATGCACCCAGAGGTAAACCTGGAAAATCCGATTCTTTGCTGGCTGCGGTGCAAAATACCGCGATGGGATTCGACCCGCCTGTGGGAAAACTCCTGCGGATGCATCTGGAGGTGAAACGCCGCCCTGGTGGCGACGTGGAGATCCAGGCGGTGATCCCCCTGAAATCGACCAAGGCGGTGGATGCGCCGGCGAGACCCCCGTAGTTAGTTCAGAGTCCACCGCGCCGACGCATCACCTTTGACGTTGCAATAAAATGCCAACAAATTTGTCTCGCATAACCGCTGGTGGTTCGCAAGGTGGTGGTGTCATGCGGAAGTTATTGGATGAATTGCGGCACTATTCACAGTGGGAGCGCGATGGCGTGATCGTTATGCTCGCAATCCTGGGCTATCTCATATTGCTGGCCATCGGCCGTTGGTTGAAACGGCGGATGGACTTGCCGCTGGGCTTGGCCTATCAGGCGGCGGCCGCCGCCACCGGCCTTTATCTAGCCACCGGGCTGATCGAGCCGGGACTGTCATGGCGGCGCGAATTCGCGACGGTGGCGGTGTTGGCCGGGGTGCGGGCGCTGCTGCCGCTGGTCAACCGGGTCCTGGTTTTCCGGCTTGCCGGTGAGAGGCGGGCCGAGCCGCTGCCGAAGTTCCTGCGGGAGGTGCTGTCGCTGTTCATCTTCATTGTGGCGGTGTTGCTCGTCCTGCAGTTGGGTTATCACGTCCAGATCCCCGGGCTGATCGCGGGATCCGGCATCGCGGCCCTGGCGATCGGCCTGGCGGCGCAGGATCTGCTCGGCAATATCATCGGCGGCTTCACCCTGCATTTCGCCCGACCGTTTCAGGTGCATGATTGGATCCTGCTGGACGGCCAACATGTGCAGGTCATCGAAATCAACTGGCGTTCTACGCGTTTCCGCAACAATGACAACACCCGGATCGACGTGCCGAACAGCCACATTGTCAAACAGACGATCATCAACTATTACGGCCATGACCGCAAGGCGAAGGAATACACCCGCCCGCACGCCATGCGCCTTGAGGTGGGCGTTGACTCGGGCGCTCCGCCCAACCGGGTCAAGGAGGTGCTCGCCAAGGCGGCGGCCAGCGTGCCTCGCGTGATGTCCCAACCCGAGCCTGACGTGTTTCTGAAGAATTTCGGCGACTCCAACATCATTTACGAAGTCCGGTACTGGCTCGCGGATCACGCCGAGCACCAGCGCGTTTCCGAGGGCATTCGCACCAATATCTGGTACGCGCTACACCGGGAGGGAATCCGCATCCCGTTTCCGATCCGCACGCTCAAAATCGAGCCGCGCGCCACACCGGGGACTGGCCGCCACGGCCACCGCCACGACGCGTTGCTCGGGATGCTCGGGAAACAACCGGTTTTCGAGGCCATCACTCCGGACCACCTCGGATTTTTGTTAGATCACAGCCGGATGCAGTGGTTCGGCAGCGGCGAGAGGATCATTGAGGAAAAGGCAGCGGGGGATTCCATGTTTGTGATCACCAACGGGCGCGCGGCGGTCATCATCAGCGGTGTTGCCGCCGCGCCATCGCAGGTTGCGGAACTTGCGGCGGGAGAATGTTTCGGCGAGATGTCATTGCTCACCGGTGAGCCGCGCAACGCCACCATCCAGGCCATCGGTGATTGTGAGGTGCTGGAAATCACCAAATCCGTGTTCGGGATGATCATCGAGCGGGAGGAAAACCTGTTGCCACGCTTGAGTGAATTGCTGGCCCGGCGCAAACTCGAAACCGAGGGGTTTGCGACCCGCCTGCGCGATGCGGCCCACGAGGCGGCCACCGGTGCCAAAGGCACGAATGCGGATCGGGAAAGCGAGTACAAGGCACGCGTGCTCAAGATGATCCGGTCGTTCTTCGAGCTGTGAGGAAATCCAGATAATACACCGCCAAGACGCCAAGGAAAGCAAGGTTTTCCCGTTAGCAAACCCACCTTGGCGAACTTGGCGACTTGGCGGTAAATCTCCAAGTTATTCAGAAGGATCAATCGGGCAGGAAGCGGCGGAGAATGCGCAGATAGGGTGTATCCACGCCGGTGTTCGCCAGTCGCACGGCGCGCAATTGTTTTTGGAGCGCGAGCCAGTCATCCGGCTTGATCGATTCAAACTCTCCGTCCGTCTTGAAGCGCGTCTGGGCAAGGTAGCGCAGGAAGTCCGCGAACCAGACGGGCGGTTGGCCTGCCGCGGTCGGCAGGATGTCCCATAGTCGTGCCGATTCATCCTCGGGCGAGGCGGTCACGAGGTGGGAGCCGTCCGGACTGAACCCCACGCTCCACACGGTGGTCTTATGACCGGTGAGCGAGGCGATCATCTGCCCGGCCGCCGCATCCCACAGCCGCACGGAATGATCCTCCGAAGCGGTCACAATGCGCGATCCGTCCGGGCTGAACTGGGCATCGGTCACAAACAGTTTGTGGCCCGCGAGTGTGACCAGGCAGTCGCCGGTCGCGGCATCCCACACGCGGGCGGTTTGGTCCAATGACGCCGTAACGACCCGCGTTCCCTGCGGGTTGAACCGCGCGTTCAACACATCCGCCTCATGGCCGACGAAGGTGGCGGTGATTTGGTTCAAGGCAAGGTCCCACACTCGTGCGCTATTGTCCTGCGAGGCGGTGACGATACGTGTTCCGTCCGGGCTGAACTGGACACACCTTTCGATGCCTTTATGCCCTTCCTGGACGGCAAGGCACTTGCCAGTCCCGGCATCCCAAACCCGTGAGGTGTCATCGTAAGCGGCCGTGAAGACATGATTGCCGTCGGGACTGAATTGCGTGCTGATCACACCGCCCTCATGCCCCTCAAGGGTGGCAAGGCAATGACCTGTCGCGGGGTCCCAAACCCGTGCGGTTTTATCCTCGGATGCGGTGACGATCCGCTTGCCGTCCGGGCTGAACCGCACGCCGAGCACGCTCCCTTCATGCCCCGTGAGAGTGGTGAGACACTGCCCTGTCGCGGCATCCCAGACCCGCGCGGTTTGGTCCCTTGACCCCGTGGCCAGGCGCTTGCCGTCCGGGCTGAAGGTCACGCTGGTCAAGCCAAGTTCATGCCCCGAAAAGGTCATCGGTCGCAGCCGTGCGGCGACATTCCACACGCGCGCGCTCCGGTCCCACGAGGCAGTCACGATGTGACTGCCGTCCGGGCTGCACCGCGCGTTGGTCACACCGCCCTCATGCCCGGCGAGGATGGCCAGATTCCGGCCTGTGGCGGTGTCCCAGACGCGGGCGGTTCGGTCCAATGACGTCGTGACGATGAAGGTGCCGTCGGGACTGAACTGCACGCTGGTCACGTTGCCGGCATGCCCGGTGAGGGAGGCGAGGTTTTGGCCGGTGGCGGCATCCCACACCTGTGCGGTTTTGTCCTCTGCCGCCGTGACGATGAGCGATCCGTCCGGACTGAAGCACCCGCTTGTCAGACCGCCGGAATGCCCTGCAAAGGTATTCAGGCAGCGGCCCGTCGCTGAATCCCACACCTTTGCGGTCTTATCCTCCGAAACCGTGACGAGGTGCAGGCCATCCGGACTGAAATGTGCGCCGCGCACAGTGCCCTTATGCCCCTTCAACGTGACAAGGCTCTTGCCTGTCGCAACCTCCCAAACCCGGGCGGAATGGTCCTCGGATGTGGTGACTATGCGGGTGGCGACCGGGTCAAACTGGACGCTGGTCACGCCCGCCTCATGCCCAGCGAAAGTGACGAGGCACTTGCCTGTCACGGCGTCCCAGATGCGGACGATATTGTCCAAGGACGTGGTGGCGATGCGCGTGCCCTCGGGACTGAACTGGGCGCTGGTGATCCCACCGTCAAACGCCGAAAGGGTGACCAGGCTCTTCCCCGTGGCAGCGTCGCACACCTGGGCGGTTCTGCCACGTGATGCCATCAGAATGCGGGTGCCGACCGAATTGAACTGCGCACCCACCACTTCGCCGCCGTGACCCGCGAGCGTGGCCAGACAGGCACCCGTTTCCACATCCCAGACCATGGCGGTTTCATCCCAGGAAGCGGTCACGATGCGCTTGCCATCCGGGCTGTAGCAGGCGTTCGTCACTCCGTCCTTGTGTTGCGCGAGGATGGTTGCAGGGAGCAGATACGGCCAGTCGTTGAGCGCCACCACGACCTTTTCCGCAGCCAGGGTGGAACCCGGGTCGTATTCGCAGGCGCGGGCGAGATGAGCGAATGCCTCACGCTTCAATCCCGCTTGGAGCTTTTCCTCCGCCACAAGCCGGTCGGAGCGCGCGGCCTCGATGAGCATCGCCCGATACTCCGTGTTTTTGCGATCCACTTCCTGCTTCTTCACTTCGACTTCGGCCAGAGCGGCGGCAGCCTTGCGT
>Ga0118677_10015131_pt1 | contig 10756 bp, 6 predicted proteins | sample AliMusrvi5mmetaG_FD_86154 | JGI IMG/M metagenome (GOLD analysis project Ga0118677, IMG submission 86154)
ATACAAATACTGGCGGAGCACATGGCGTAATGGTTCCGATGCAAAAAGCACTCTTTCACAGAACAAGTCATAATTACGCCGGGTTTAATACGAACATTCCTGATCAGTACCGGATGGATCAGTTTGAAAAGGAGTTTACCGCCAGATGGATCAATGGGAAAGAAAAAATGGCCTCATTCATAGCAATGCAGGTGCCAAATGACCATCTCACTGGTATCCGCCCCCAGGATGGCTATTATTATCCCCATGGCTATATGGCCGACAACGACCTTGCGGTAGGCCGGATACTCCATTTCCTCTCAAGGACGAAATACTGGAAGAATATGCTGGTTATAATTACGGAAGACGATCCTCAGGGTGGCGTTGATCATATTGATGCACACCGTTCTGTATTAATGATGGAGGGGCCCTACGTGAAGAAGGGATATGTCTCTCATACCCATGCCAATTTCGGGTCAATCCTGAAAACTATTTACAACATTTTGAATGTCAAATATGTCAACCAGTTTGATGTGACTGCCTCGCTGCTCCAGGATTTTTTCACACCAACCCCTGATTATACCCCATATACCCTGGAATTAAACGATTCGCGTGTCTATGATGCTGGGAAATCGATGAAAAGGTACAACAAAACGATTGACTGGCGGAAAATTGAGAAGGGGCCTGAAATGGATGATGAAGATATTGAACGGGAAAAGCATTCCAAAAAATAAAATAAAAACCGATAAAAACCAACTATTGTGAACTATAAATGGCTGATTGTACTCCTGACTTTAGGAGCCTGCACCTCCTCTGAATCGTTTTTAAAGGAGATCCAACTCACGAAAGATTTCTCGAAGAACCACGATCTGGATAATAACGACAACTTCTCACCCGATGGGAAGTGGCTGGTTTATGATACCCGGACCGGTATCGGGGGTATCGGCGGGTCTCCTTCGGTGGAGAGGGTTAATGTTGAGACAGGTGAAAACCAGCTCCTTTTCGGAGTTTCAGACAATCACGATTACGGACCCGGAGCGGGTGCTGCAAGTTATCATCCGATTGAAAATAAGGTGATTTTTATCCATGGATTACCAGTGTGTACCGAAAAGAATCCCTATCAGCAATGGCGCAGGACCGGGGTGATCGTGTATGACAATCAACCCAATATCCCTATTTTGATGGATGCCCGGGACGTGACTTTCCCATACACGGCAGGTGCATTAAGGGGAGGAACTCACCGGCATGAATGGAGTCGCGACGGCAAGTGGGTGGGTTATACCTATAACGACGCGATCATGAAGAAGCTGGAGGACTCAACGGGCGTTAAATGGAACCTGCGCACCATTGCCGTATCCAATCAACGCCATCGGGTGGTGGTTGATAAGGATGAGGCAGGTGAAAACGTGGCCGGAACCTGGTTTAGTGCTGTTGTTGTCAGGGTGGTCCCCAATCCGAAACCGGGGAGCGACGAGATCAGCAATGCAGCCTCAGATAGCTGGATCGGAACAACGGGATATCAGAAACCGGATGGGACCATGCAGGTTGCCAGGGCTTTCATCGGGAAAGTGAATGACAGCAAAGGGAATCCGGTAGACGAACTTTTTGTGGTTGATATTCCCGATTCGATTAATGTCCCGGGAGAATATGGACCGCTTGAAGGGACTCCGACAACCTTTCCGATGCCACCCAAAGGGACAGTTCAACGGCGGCTCACCCATACTGCCGAAACTAACTTTCCGGGATGTGGAGGGGTCGTCCGCTCTTCAACCGACGGAAAATATATTTCCTACCTTGCCAGGGATAAAAAGGGGGTTCAACAGATATTTCTGATCTCCCCGGCAGGGGGAGAACCTGTTCAGATTACAGCGCACACCACCGATGTCCAAACCGGGGCCAGATGGAGCAGCAATAATAGCAGGATTGCCTATATTTGGGACAATAGTATTGTCATAACCCAAATTTCGGAACAACCCTTTGAGAATAGATTCAAAAGAGTTACAGCCAGGACAGCTTCCGCACCTTCCGGTTTGGTTTGGTCGAATGACGAAAAAACGATTGCCTTCAACCGGTTGATTAAATCTGAAGGTAAGAACGGACAAAAACAGCAGATCTTTGTTATACATTTGGATTCTAAATAAATAAACCATGAAATTATTTTCACGTTTTCTTCTCCTTTTCCTTTTGACATTACTTTGGAAATCAGGATTTTCACAAAACCAGGTGGATATCCTGGCGGTTCCTGCAGGAGATAAATTTGCAGTGATCAATGAGACCGGGACAACAATCCTGCCCAGCGGACGGTTCCTAACCCCTGCGGGGAAAATTGTCCGGATTACCAATGATCCTTTTGGAATGGCCCTCTCACCCGATGGAAAAAAATCGGTAACACTCCATAACGGGGTGTTTACCATTGTTGACCTCCAATCGATGGGAACGACAAGGGTTCCGAGCTACGATAAAAAGATTAAATCGCCCTTATCGCACGGATCTTACCTGGGTGTTGCCTTTTCAAAAGACTCCAGAACGGTCTTTTTGAGCGGGGGAGACAATGGAGCCGTAATTATTTACGACATTCAAAGCTTAGCCCGTCTTGACTCCATATCATTGGATGGCGTCGTTGATGGAGTGAAGTTTGTGGACAGTTTCACCTCCGATCTGGTCTTAAATGAATCATCCAATGAACTTCTCGTACTTGACCGGGGGAATTTCAGAATGGTGCGTATCGATCTGAGCTCCAGGAAAATTACCGCTTCAATCCCCGTGGGCCGTCAGCCATTTGGGTTGGCGCTTAGTCCCGATAAAAAAACAGCCTTTGTGGCCAATGTAGGGGTTTACTCCTATCCGCTGATTACCGGTGCAACCCCGGCAAATATTGACTCGTTGATGATTTCGCACCACCCGTACGGTGATAATACAAAGGAATCGATCAACGGGACAGTTGTTGAAGGTCGTAAGGTTCCGGGTGTGGGCAGCCCGCTCAATCCCGACGCAATGAGTGTATTCACGATCGATCTGACATTGAATAAGGTGGTTGACAAATTCAAAACAGGCCACCAGATTGGTCACATGATTGAGGGAGCTGAAGTAGTTGGCGGTGCAAGTCCCAATTCAATCGTTGTCGGTGAGCATTTTGCCTATGTCTCGAATGCCTCCAATGACAATATTTCGATTATCGACTACAAAAATCATAAGCTATTGGGTGATATTCCAATTAAGGTCGATTCACGGATTGATAAATACCGCGGGTTGCTCCCCTTTGGCCTGACCCTGAGTAAGGATGAGAAAACACTCTATGTTGCCCTGCTGGGTTTTAATGCTGTTGCCGTAATCGATATCGAATCAAAAACCACCAAAGGGTTAATTCCTTCGGGGTGGGGACCTACACGGGTTCAGCTATCAAAAGATGATAAAGAGCTCTACATCATCACCTGCCGCGGACTCGGTGCCGGTCCGAACGGGGGTAAGGGTTTTGTCTCTCCCCCACAGGGATATTACATTGGCGATATTCAATTAGGGAGTTTTCAAAAGGTGCCTACCCCTGACGCTGCCCAACTTGCCCTTTATACCAAACAATCGATCGGCAATACCTTCAAAAGCATCCGCATTACCGATGATATCAAAAACCCGTTGCCCCCTCTGCCAGGTATCAGGAAATCACCCATCAAATACATCGTATACATCACCAAGGAGAACAGATCGTATGATGAGGTTTTTGGTCAGCTTAAAAATGCATCGGGCGACAGCACAATTGCCCGTTTTGGGGTGAATAACGAATATACCCTGCCCGATTCATTGAGAAAGAAATTTCCCCATCTGCGGGTTAGTCCAAATCACATAAAGGCTGCCAAACAGTACTCATTTTCTGATAATTACTATTGCGATAGTGATGCCTCCATCCATGGACATCATTGGTTAGCTGGTGTGATTCCCAATGAATGGGTTGAAGCGAATTCCAGCGTATCAAAGACCGCTAAACTCTTTTCTTCCGCCCCCGGCCGGCGTAATCCGGGTACTACCGGAAGTATAGATCCCGAAGATTATGCCGAAATCGGTGGATTATGGGAGGCACTCGACAGGGCCAAAGTCTCGTTTTATAACTTTGGGGAAGCAAATGAAACTGCTCACGTCAGGGAGGAGTGGTACGATACCAATACAGGAGCTGCCCACGGGGTAATGGTCCCGATGCAAAAGGCGCTCTTCAACAGGACCAGCCATGATTACGCAGGTTTTAATACCAATATTCCCGATCAATACCGGATGGATCAGTTCGAGAAGGAGTTTACCGATAAGTGGATCAAAGGGAAGGAGAAATTACCTTCGCTGTTGACCATGCAGGTGCCAAATGACCATGGTGCAGGAATCCGTCCGGAAGACGGATACTACTATCCCCAATCCTTTATGGCGGATAACGATTTGGCCGTGGGGAGGATTTTGCATTTCCTCTCCAGGACGAAATACTGGAAGAATATGCTGGTTATCATTACCGAAGATGACCCTCAGGGTGGCGTGGATCATATCGATGCGCACCGCTCTGTCTTAATGCTGGAGGGGCCCTATGTGAAGAGGGGATATGTCTCGCATACCCATGCCAATTTCGGGTCGATCCTGAAAACTATCTACAACATATTGAATGTCAAATATGTGAATCAGTTCGATGTGACCGCCTCCTTATTACAGGACTTCTTCACATCAAAACCCGATTATACCCCTTACACCCTCGAAAAAAATGATCCCCGCGTTTTCGATGCCGAAAAGGCAATGAAGAAGTACAACCGAACCATCGACTGGCGTAAAATCGAGAAAGGACCAGACATGGACGATGAAGATGTTGAACGGGCAGTTCATTATAAGAAATAAGATTAACCTGGATTAAAATTTAAAGTAATCAATAACATCAGAATAAAATTATGAAAACATTCTTTAAGGCATTGGCCTACATTCTCCTCGGATTAATTGTGCTCATCGTCTTTTGGGCCCATTCCAATCTTAAAGACCGGAATCCGGGATATAAGGCCGATCTTAAGATTTTAAACCATAAACCTTCCGCGCTAAAGGCCGGTTTTGCCGCCTTTCCTATTACTCCGGAGGTTCCCGACAGGTGGATCGATAAAAACAAAGATGCCGAATATCACCCCGAAGACGGGGACACATTCACCGATGGAAACGGGAATGGGGTTTTTGATGGGGTGTGGATTGCGGGATTCGGTAACAGCCGGGCCGCAAACGGAATTCATGATGATGTCTGGGCCCGCACCATGGTGATTGATGATGGTACGACACGCATGGCCATAGTCGTTCTCGATGCAATCGGTTTTATGAATGACGATATTATCGATATCAGAAAACGGATTCCGGCTGATTCAGGACTCGCCTATACGATTATCACCTCAACACATACCCATGAAAGCGCCGATCTATTGGGCCTCTGGGGCGATTCCCATTTCAGAAGCGGGATAAATGAGAAGTATATGGAATATGTGAAGACACAGGTTGTAAAATCGGTTCTGGCAGCCGTAAAAAATATCCGGCCCGCACGACTGGAAATATCGCAGGATCTTACCGGGGCAGCTGATCTGGTTATTGATACACGAAAACCGGAGGTGTTCGATTCCGGCCTTAGATTAATTAAGGCGGTCGATAAAGAGAACGGGGCTACATTAGGATCATTGGTTGCCTGGGCAGATCACCCCGAAACGTTATGGAGCGATGACCTGCTGATCTCTTCCGATTTCCCTCACTACGTGCGTGAGGGGGTCGAGAAGGGGGTATTTAACAAAGATAGTCTGATGAAACCGGGCATCGGGGGTGTTGCAGTTTATATTAACGGCGCGGTAGGCGGGTTGATGACCACCCATCCGAGGCTAGCCGTAAAAGACCCTTTTACCGGTCAGGAGTTTAAGGAACCTACTTTTGAAAAGACTGAAGCTCAGGGAAAGCAACTCGCATTGCTGGCCTTAAAAGCGATGGAGAAGCCGGTCGAAACAATTGACAGCGCTGCTATTTCGTTAGTTGTCAAAACAATATTCCTGTCTATTGACAATACCATGTTTGAGCTTGGTACCGCCATGGGTGTCCTCGACCGGGGAACAACGGGTTGGATGAAGATGCGCTCAGAGGTTTCGGCTTTCAAAATCGGACCGCTCTCATTTGCAACTTTTCCGGGCGAAGTGTATCCTGAAATTTTAAATGGGGGTATTGAGTCACCTGAAGGTCAGGACTTTAAAATTGCACCGGTCGAGGTGCCGGCAGTCAGGGAGATGATGCAGGCGAAGTATAAATTTGTCTTTGGGTAGGCAAATGATGAGATTGGTTAAATTGTACCGAAAAGTCAGTGGGACGAAAAAGCGCCGTGGACTTATAAGCGCGATGGAGCTCCTTACGGTGAGGTGAATTCATTGGGATCTGAGACGGCACCCGCGCTGCATAAATATATGAAAGAAATTCTAGGCGAATTGAATCAATAATCAATTGAAATACATGATTTTAAAACGCATTCTTTGGGGTCTGTTCTGGGTCTCTGCAATTTTTGTTCTACTCATGATCACGCCAAGGGTGTGGTCGGCATTAAATTCCGACAAGCCACCTGTCGGCTACCATTTTCTCGCCCCTACTTATCTGGCCATTGGGGTAGGACTCGAGGAGTTGATCAATAAAAGACCGGCGGTACCGGAAACTATTGAGGAGTTTAAGAACGTTGAATATAAGTCTGTTAACGGGAAATCGCTTCAGCTCAATATTTATAAACCCAAGAACCTTACCAAACGTGCGCCGTTATTGGTCTTTATTCATGGTGGGGGATGGAGTGGCGGGGAACGGGCCGATTACCTGGTTTACGTGATTGCCTTTGCCAAAAAAGGATATGTAACGGCGACTGTGTCCTACCGGCTGACTAATGTTGCCCCCTATCCCGCATGCGCTGAGGATATTACCGATGCGGTTCAATGGTTGTTTAAGAATGGCGAAAAGTATAGCTATGACCCCGACCGGATTGCATTGATAGGAGGTTCCGCCGGGGCCCATCTGGCATTACTTGCAGCTTATGGCTGGAAAAAGCCGGGCGAAATTCCCGATACATTGGCTAACCCTGTATCAAAACATCGGATAAAAGCTGTTGTGGATATCTATGGACCAACCGATCTGACAACCCAATTTTCGAGGACCAATTCCACTGTAACCGGATTTCTGCACGCCACCTATAACCAAGCTCCAGAACTCTTTCTGGAAGCCTCCCCAATTCATTATCTGAATAAGAATAACCCTCCCACGATGATCCTTCACGGAACATCAGATCAGACAGTTCCCATCAGCCAGTCTGACCTGCTAAAAGCCCGGCTCGATAGTCTGGGTGTACCGAATCTCTATTACAGGGTGCCCTTGTGGCCACATACCATGGATATCATCAAACGGGTTAACACCTTTTCCGAGGCGAAGATGACCGGGTTTTTCGAGAAATACCTTAACTAATTTAGTTTCTCATGAAAATTTTCAAACGAATCCTCTCCGCTCTGCTGATTATCCTTGCGATTAGCGCCGCTCTCCTCGTTACACCTCGGATCTGGTCGGCAATGAATCCGGGAAAACCTCCGGTTGGCTATCACTTTGTCCTTCCCGGGTATCTGGCAGTTGGCATTGGGTTGGAGAAGATGATCAATATGACTCCTGAAATCCCCGCTGATGTGGAAGAGATCAAGGATATTGAATACAAAAATATTAATGGAAAATCGCTGCAGTTGAACATCTATAAACCAAAAAATTTGATGAAGGGGGCGCCTCTGCTGGTCTTTATCCATGGCGGTTCCTGGAGATCGGGTAAGCGTTTGGATTACCTGGTTTATACAACTGCATTTGCGAAACGGGGATACATTACGGCAACAGTTTCCTACCGTTTGCTCAAGGATGGCCCTTATCCGGCATGTGCTGAGGATATTACAGATGCACTTCAATGGTTTTTCAATCATGGTGATCAGTATGGCTATGATCCAGACCGGATAGCCCTCATCGGAGGTTCGGCAGGGGCACATCTGGCGCTTCTGGCTGCTTATGAGTGGAAGAAGCCAACAACAGCCGGAGACACGGCCGTAATTCCCCAAAGTAAGCATCGGGTCAAGGCAGTGGTTGATATCTATGGTCCCATTGATTTTACTACCGAATATGCCAGGAATCAGATCCTGATCACCTCATTCATGGCCCATTCGTATCAGGAGGCGCCCGCACTTTACAGGGAGGCTTCACCCATTCAGTATGTGACAAGGAATTCCCCTCCCACACTGATTCTGCATGGGACCTCGGATGACCTTGTGCCAATCAGTCAGTCTGATCAGTTGAAAGCCAGACTCGACAGCCTTGGAGTTCCAAACGGCTATTATAAGGTCCCCTTTTGGCCTCATGCCATGGACGCAGTACAACGGGTAAATGATTTTACACAATTGAAAATGAACGATTTTTTTAAAAGATATCTGAACTAAAACGAAATCTATAATTTAATTAGTTTCTTATTTTACAAGGAAGTATATGGTTGAAAAAAAATGGTATCCCTGGCTCGTTGTGGGTCTTCTGTGGGTCGTCGCCCTGCTTAATTACATTGATCGACAGATGCTCTCTACGATGAAACCATCGATGATGGTCGATATTGCAGAATTAGAGACGGCAGCCAATTTTGGAAGATTAATGGCAATCTTCCTTTGGATTTATGCCCTGATGAGCCCGGTTTCGGGAATGATTGCCGACCGCCTCAACAGGAAATGGATGATTGTCGGGAGTTTATTTGTCTGGTCAGCGGTTACCTTGTTGATGGGTTACGCAAAAACATTCGACCAGCTTTACCTCCTTCGGGCTTTGATGGGGGTAAGTGAAGCTTTTTATATGCCCGCCGGACTGGCCCTTATTGCAGACTATCATCAGGGGAAGAACCGCTCACTGGCAGTGGGATTACATATGACCGGAATCTACCTCGGGCAGGCTCTGGGCGGTTTCGGGGCAACTATTGCAGGGAGTTTTTCCTGGCAAACGACATTTCATATTTTCGGATTAGTTGGCGTCCTCTATAGTGTGATCCTTATGCTTCTCCTGAGAGAGAAAAAAGCCTATACCGTCGATCGGGACCATACCCTTTCGCTTGTAGGAAGGTTCAGGGAATTATTCAAAGGAATGGGTGTCCTGTTGGGTAATATATCTTTCTGGGTGATCCTGTTCTATTTTTCAGCGCCGAGTCTCCCCGGATGGGCGACTAAAAGCTGGCTCCCGACCCTCTTCTCATCCAACCTTCATATCAATATGGAGCAGGCGGGACCACTCTCGACAATTACAATCGCAATGTCGGCATTGATCGGAGTTGTAATTGGTGGCCTGCTTTCAGATTTCTGGATCAGGCACACCCTGCGTGGTCGCATCTATACCGGAGCGCTAGGTTTGGCCCTGACAATTCCTGCAGTTTTACTGATCGGATTTGGCCATAATTTTATCCCCATCATGCTCGGCGCATCACTGTTCGGATTTGGATTCGGGGTCTTCGATGTGAACAATATGCCTATCTTATGCCAGTTCGTCTCACCTCGTTACCGCGCTACAGGATACGGATTGATGAACATGGTCGGAATTTCTGCCGGCGCCCTGATCACCACCATATTGGGCAAATCAGCTGACGCAGGAAATCTGAGCCGGGATATCGCTCTCCTTGCTGTTTTTGTCGTGGCTGCGATCCTGTTGCAATTGCTGCTGTTGCATCCCAATACGGCTAATAAAACAGACAATTAGCCCATTATTGCCTTGAAGAACCTCGTCGTTGAATTAATTCAACGGCTTCAGTCAAAGCTTAAAAAAAGGGCGTTTCATTTGGAAGCGTCTCTTTTTTTCAAACAACTTTTTCAAGATAAAGTGATTAAACCTATATTGTTGAACCAATCCAACTGGAAATTTCCGTAATATTGCTGAAAATTGACAGTTATATTCAGATATGGAAAAGCTCTTTAAACTGGCTTGTTTGTTTTCTTTTGCGATACTATTTTTTGGTGCATGCCAACCCCTTCCATCCGCGCCAACAGCCACTATTAGTTCTGTTATTGCTAATAATGTAGTCACATTCTCCCTTTCAACAGCTAATTCGAGCGCCTATAAATGGCGTTTTGGAGATGGCGATAGCGCCATAGTTTATTCGAGTGCGCCATTAACCCATGCTTATCCTAATGATGGAACAACCTATACTGTTACTTTATTAATCTTAGGCCCCGGAGGAGAGAATACTGCAACCACAACGGTTGAAATTCCGGTCATGACCCAGTCAGATATACTCACCGGGGGATCATCGTTTACAAAAGGCAAAGCGTGGCAATTAAGTTCTGCTGCAATAGTTAGTCTTGCCACACCCGATTCCCTTCTGACAATAGTGAGAAGTTACCGTGCCAAAGTGTTGACCTCCGTTGGATTGAGTGGGGCATACACCGACCAGTACATTTTTTTCAGCGATGGAAATTACACCATCAGTCCAAAAGGGGGTGGTATCCTTGCCGGATTATCCTTTTGCACGCTGAACAATATCGCCAATGTTCAGCCTCAGGCTGCCGATACTTTAGGGTTAACCTACGCTAAACCCTATATTCCACCGACCGGCCTTACCTTTGCACTTAATACAGGTAAAACCCTTACAATAGCCACTACTGTCGATGGGATATCGACGACCAATGTTGACTACGCCGATGTCAGTACGCTGAGTTTTTCAACGGGCGGATTCTTCGGTCTCAGGGATTTCACTAGTGAATGTATCCTCCAACAAATAGCA
>Ga0118677_10007095_pt2 | contig 10755 bp, 10 predicted proteins | sample AliMusrvi5mmetaG_FD_86154 | JGI IMG/M metagenome (GOLD analysis project Ga0118677, IMG submission 86154)
AAAAATCGCTTTCCGACCGAGATGATCCATTCCCAGTGCAGCAGGAGGTGGACCACCACCGTCGCCGCCAGGGCCACACTCAGCCACTCGGGGATCGAGACATCGCTGAAGTGGGGTTCCATTGCCACCAGGAAAGCAGCGAAAATGCCGGTGTCCAGCAGAAGATTGGTTTTATTCATAAGATGGCTCCATTATTTCCAATAAAATCAGTTTGTTTTGCCAGGAGAAAATATACCCGCCAGTTATTTATATTTGCTTCAGGACTTGTGATCCTTTTGTGCGGATTGCCGCCCGGCACACAGGGTTAAACAGGCGCAATTTCTGGCACGAATGGTGCGACGAGCGCCACCACGGTCACCCGGAAGATTTTCAGGCCGGGCAGGCGCTTTCGCCCAGGGAGATGGAAGCCTGGCGCGAGTTTTTTCACCAGTCTTTTGGCAACTGGCCCGAGGAGCACTGGATTTTTGGCGGGCGGCGTTTCAGCCCCTGGCACCAGGGTATGGACACATTCAACCCGTTTGTCGCCAACCTGTTGAGCAAAGGGGGCGGGCTGCTGCCGCTGTATCTGCTGCACCTGGTGGCCCAGAAGCCGCGCTACGGCAACGAGATCATGGAAATTTTGGGCGAACGCACCAACGGGCAGTGGGTCTCCAACCCGGGGGTGATTTACCCGCTGTTGACCCTGGTTGAACGCGAGGGTTTTATCGCGGGCGAGTGGGCCGATCCGGCCAAACGCTCGGTGCGCATCTACACCATCACAGAAAGCGGCCAGGCGGAACTGGAACGGATCAAGACCATCGTCATGCCCAAGATTGAAGAGACGGTAGATGTCCTCCAGGTTTTAGTGCAGGACCTGGCCTCAGAGAGCGTGGAGGCAAAGCCGGTGTCCGCACAATCCGGTACGTGACCGGTTATATTCACATCAGGCATGCATTAAATCAAGCGTATTCAAAAAATTTTGGTTTTCATCTCGTAAACGGGTACTGACCCGGATGTATTCGGGCAGCCCAAAGGATGTGCAGTCGCGCACCTGAATGGAATGAGCCATCAGCCGGGCGCGGATCTCTTTTGCAGGGCGTTCCAGGCGGATGATTCCAAAATGGACGCGGGAAGGCACCAATGCAAGGCCCCTGGATCCAAGTTGAGCGAAAAATTCCCTGCTTAACGGTCCCAACAGGGCGAGGGTATCATGGTAATAATCGATCCCGGCTAATGCCGCCAGTCCCGCCGCCTGGGCCGGCCCATTCACGCTCCAGGCAGGTTGGAAGGTTTTCAGACGTTTAATCAAGCCAGGAGTTGCAAGGACATAGCCCAGACGGAGCCCGGCAATGGCAAAGTCCTTGGTCATGGAACGCAGGAGCAGGCAGTTATCTGCCGGAAGGCTGCCAAAAAACTGGCCACTGGCAAATGCCCGGTAAGCTTCATCCAGGACAAGGAGCGTTTGCGGGCCGCAGGCGTCCAACAAGCGCTGAATTTCATCAGGCTCAAGGTACTGCCCGGTGGGATTGTTTGGGTTGCACAAAAACACCAGGCGCGGCTGTTCACGCGCTACTGCATCGATAATTTCTGACAGCGGGGGTTTAAAAATGGGGGGCACGGCGCGGATTTCCCCCACCCGGGCGCCCAGCCTTTCGGCAGCGCACCGGTATTCACCAAAGGTGGGTCCAACGATCAACACACTCTCCCCGGGGTTTAATAAGGCATGGCAAACCAGCCAGATCAATTCCGAGGTCCCATTTCCCACCAGGATGTGTTGCGGTGGGACCCCGTTGGCAATTGCCAGCTCTTCTCTCAACTGCAAACATTCCCGGTCGGGGTAACTGGAAATATCCACAGACTGAAGGGCTTTGAGCACACCTTGGGTCGGGCCAAACGGGTTGCTGTTTACAGAAAAGTCAAGCAGGTCTTTGGGCGATATACCAAAGTGGTTTAATTCCTGCGGATTGATGCCGCCGTGGTCTTCAGAAGATGAGAGAAAATCCAAGAATAAGGCCTCCACAAAATAACATGCACAAACCCGCCGCTGTGCTGATTAAAAGGCAGGCGCGTATAATATCATTCCCATGTGGAAATTCTGTCCCACCCTCAAGGCGGTAAGTGTCCACCTTTTCCAACTTCACCCCCAGCGCCCCGGCCGCAGCCGCCATCGTCCAACCGGCGTTGGGACTGCTGGTGCGGGCGTGCTGGCTGATCATCACCTTCCAGGCATTGGCCCCGTCCAGACGGCAGAGCCAGGCCGCGGCGACCAGGAAAACCGCCGCCAACCGGGCCGGGACCCAGTTGAGCACATCATCCAGGCGGGCGGCGAATTTTCCGAAATATTCAAAGCGGGGTGTGCGGTAACCGATCATCGTGTCGGCTGTGTTTACAAAACGGTAAAACCATGCCAGGGGAAGGCCACCCAGGGCAAAAAACAGAATCGGGGCAAATAAGCTGTCGGTTAAATTTTCCGCCAGGGATTCAATCACCGCTGACGCCACCTGACCGCTGGAGAGCTGGAGGGTGTCGCGGCTGACCAGGTGCCAGGAAACCAGCTGGCGTGCTTTGGCCAGGTCGCTCTGATCGAGGGCTTTTTTGACTTCCATTCCTGCTTCGATCAAACGCCGGATGGCAAACATGGGCTTCAGCGCAACTCCCAGGATGATCCCAACCAGCCAGGTGGGGATGCTGGTCCTGTCCAGCAGGTGGGAGAGCGCCAGCCAGGGCAGGCTAAAAACAGCTCCCCCAAGGAGTATCCAACCCATGCCGCTGAAGAATTGGCGCAGGGGGAGATCTTGCCCGGCGTTTTTTGACCCAAAACGGATGTAACTTCCCATAACAACCACCGGATGAAAGCGGTTGGGCGGATCGGCAAAGACAATGTCGATCAACAGGGCAACAGCCAATGCTGTAAAAGGGAGCGCCATTTATAAACCCGCCTTGATGATGCTGTCGAGCCGGGCGATATCCAGGCATGCTTCCAGCGCATCGGCCAGGTTGTCGTATGCTTTGGAGCGGACCTGGCTAAAGGGAGCCGGTGCGGGTTCAATGTCCATGCTTTTTAACCAGGCGCGGCGCAGGTTGTCATTATCCAGGACGCCGTGCAGGTAGGAACCCCACACCTTCCCGTCCAACGAACAGGATCCGTCCTGCGCCTGGATGGGCAGGCCGTCGCGCGCTGTGATTTCGAACAGGGGCCGGCTGCCAACGGTCTGGCCCATGTGAATTTCATAACCCGTGAGGGTTTGGCCCTGAATCCCTTTGAAGAAACCATATCCGCCGTGGATGTGCGCCTGGCTGTGTGTGACCATCTTCTGCAGCCCAAAACGCGTTTGGACGGGCAGCAGCCCCAACCCTGGCAGGCTGCGCAGGCCCGATTCAATGCCTTCGTCATCCAGGATTTCCCTGCCAAGCATCTGGTAGCCGCCGCACAGGCCGACCACCGGCAGGCCTTTGCGCGACAAGGCGCTGACGGCCTGCGCCAGGCCGCTGGAATATAACCACTGCAAATCGGCCAGGGTGTTTTTCGTTCCCGGCAGCAGCACCGCGTCGGGCCGGCCGAGCTGGTCCAGCCGACGCACAAAACGCAGGTTGATGCCAGGCTCAACGCGCAGGGCGTCGAAGTCGTCAAAGTTGCTGATGTGCGGCAGGTGGATGACGACAAAATCTCTTGCCCCGGGTTTATGGGACTGGTTTTCGCCAAGCGTGGCGGCGTCCTCTTCGGCAATCCCGTGGTCTTTCAGGTAAGGCACCACCCCCAGCACCGGCACCTTGCCGCGTTGTTCCAGGATTTGAATGCCGTCCGTAAACAGGGAGGGGTCTCCGCGAAATTTATTGACGATAAAAGCGCGGATCAGCTGCCTGTCGGCCTCTTCCAGCAGCGACTGCGTCCCCAGCAGTTGGGCAAAAATTCCGCCGCGGTCAATATCCCCGGCCAGCAAGCAAGGGGCGCCCGCGTAACGTGCCGCGGCCAGGTTGACAATATCGCTTTTTTGCAGGTTCAGTTCCGCCGGGCTGCCGGCCCCTTCCATGATCACCAGCTCATACTGCTGCTTCAAAACATCCAGGCTCGCGGTGACCGCCTGCCAGAGTAGATCCTTCCGGGTGTAATAATCCCTGGCAGAAAAGGTGTCCCATACCTGTCCGCGCAGCACCACCTGGCTGATCGAATCAGCCTGGGGCTTGAGCAGGATCGGGTTCATATCCACCGTGGGATCGATCCCAGCGGCATAAGCCTGAACCGCCTGGGCGCGCCCGATTTCCCCTCCGCGGCAAACAGCGGCATTATTGCTCATATTCTGTGCTTTAAAAGGCGCCACCCCCCAGCCGCGCCGCGCATACAGGCGGCACAACCCGGTGACCAGCAGGCTTTTACCGGCCGAAGACATGCTTCCCAGGACCATCAGCGTTTTTGCTGTCACATTTGTAATTCCTCTTGCATCCATTCAGTCCCAACCGATATCCGCGGACCCCCATTCGCCAGGGACGTGCTGATAATCTGGACGCAGTCCGGCAGGCGCTTTTTGCAGAAATCGATCACATCCCCATCATCATCAGCCTGACCCTCTAAGAGCAGCCCCAGCAGTGTGCCGCTGTGCGCCCGGCAGACACCGGAAGCCCCAATTTCGCGGCACAGGGACAGGGCTTTATCAAGCAGGGGGTTAAATAATAACTCCTGGTGAAGGCGGGCGTCCAGGGTGCAGGCTTCGCCCACAGCGCGCAGGTCGGCCGACTGGATACCATTTTTCAACAGCTGAAAAGCCTGGAGGTGTTCCACGGAAAGTTTAACCAGCTGCGGGCGCCAATCGCGGGCGTTAAATGCCCGGGTGTCCACAAAACCACCCGGGTCGAGGATCAGCACCCGGGCTGCCGGTGCAGGGCCAAGCGCTTCATTAATAACGCCGCTGCGATGGGCAAACAGGCTTAAACCGGGAAGAAGGGTGCTGTCGGTCGGCTCAATTTCAAGCGCCAGGCGCGACACTTCCAGTGGAGCCAGGTTTAACCCCATTTCGGTGCTCAACAGGTAAAGCGCCGCGCCAATATCGGCAGTGCTGGTGCCGTACCCTCGCCCGGCAGGCAGCGGGTTTCGGATTGAGATGGGGCGAAACCGGTCGCGGGACAGGGGTAATTTTTCCAGAGCCTGGCGGACTTTGCTTCCGCATTGGCCGTTTTCCACCCCATCCGGGCTGAACCGCGCACTGCTGTAGATGTTTATCGGGCAGGAGACCAGGCATGGTTCACCTTCCAGCGAGCCTTGAAACAGTTCACCGCAGGTGCAGGGGATGGCGGCTGTGGTGGGTGGCATTGGCTCTACTCGCATAAAAATTGCGCTTTCCAGGCCTGGCATTGATCGATAAAGCTTTGGGCAAGCTGCGGATTCTGGGCAAAATGCAGGTGAATATAGGACGCCTGTAAATTCTTGTTTCCAAAACCATCCCATGAAGCAGGGGCATTTTCATCCCTGGCGATGATGCGGTAAACCGGTTTTCCCGGATCTGAATTGACCCAACGTGAATAGTGAAATTCATGGCCGCGCAATACCATTCCCGGGCCGCTCAAAAGATTGGCGTGGAGCGTCTCCACTTCACGGTATCCCATCACCAATCGCTCACCCATTTCACACCAACCCGGTAATAAACCCACCATCGGATAAGAGCTGCTGGAATCGCGGAAGCTTTGCGTGAGGTAGATCAAGCCGCCGCATTCAGCGTAAATGGGCATGTCCAACCGGTTGTATTGGATGATCTTTTGAATCAGGCTGCGATTGGTACTGATGGCAGCGGCATACAATTCGGGGTACCCACCGCCAAAATAAATGCCCGCAATATCCTCGGGCAGGCGCGCATCCCTTAACGGGCTGAAGAAAACAATCTCAGCGCCGCAGCGGCGCAGTTCATCCAGGTTGTCCTCATAATAAAAACAAAAAGCCTCATCCCGGGCAACCGCCAGCCTGACTTTTCCGGCCGGGGAGAAAGCTGGCTCAGGCTCGGAAGTTAAATCCGGCGCCTGCCTGGCAATGCCAAGCAAACGCTCCAGGTCGATATTCTGCCGGATAACTTCGCCTGCACCGGAGAGGAAAGTTTGCACTTCGCTTTGCCTTTCGTCAACGGTCAATAAACCCAGGTGGCGTTCCGGGATGTTTAAGGCTTCAAGGTGGGGGACGCAGCCTAAAATAGGCAGGTTATTGCGGTGCTCGATGGCTTCCTCCAACCAGCGGGCGTGCTGCAGACCGGCAACCTGGTTGCAAATCACACCAGCCAGGGAAATTGATTCAGAGAACGTATGAAACCCATGCACCAGGGCTGCGGCGCTGCCGGACAGCTTCGCACAGTCGAGGACCAGAATGACCGGGGTTTGTAAAAGCCTGGCCACCCCGGCTGAACTGCCCTCGAACGGGTCCGCCCCGGAACCATCAAAGAACCCCATGACACCTTCGATGATGTTGAGGGTAGCGCCCCGGCAGGTTCGGGTGAAGATCTTTTTGACCTGCTCCGGCGAAAGCATCCACGTATCCAGGTTGCGCGAAGGCCGGCGAGTGGCGGCGGTGTGGTACATCGGGTCAATATAGTCGGGCCCCACCTTGTAGCCCTGCACGGGGAAACGCTGCGAAAAGGCCGCCATCAATGCGGAGGCAATGATGCTTTTCCCGCTGCCGCTGGAGGGGGCGGTGATCATCAGGCGCGGGGCCGCAACCAGGGCTTCGAGCGGATTAATAATCCACCCCGGGTTGGGCCATTATTTTCTGCTCGTTGTAGGGATGCTTGATCTCGCGCATTTCAGTTACCAGGTCGGCGAAATCCACCAGTTCGTCCGGGGCGTAGCGCCCAGTCATCACCAGGTGCATGCTTGCCGGTTTGTTCTCCCTGACCCAGGCAATAAATTCAGTCACATCCAGCCATTTGAAATAAAACAGGTAAGTGATTTCGTCAAGGATGAGCAGGTCGTATTTCTGGCTGCAAATCCACTGCCGGGCTTCCTGCCAGGCTGCCAGCGCCTCCGACCGCGAGTCGCTCTGGGCAGAGGGCCTGCGGATAAAACCGTCGCCCATCGTTTGAAAAGGAATATCCAGCCGCCGGGCTGTACTGGCTTCCCCGTAAATCCGCTCCGGGCTTTTGATGAATTGGATGACGCCGATCGAAAGACCCTGGCCACTGGCGCGAAACAGGGTTCCCATCGCTGCGGTGGTCTTACCTTTTCCGTTTCCGGTAAAAACAATATTCAAACCGTGAACGGCGGGGCGGTTTGCTTTTTGGGTTGGATGGGACAGCATGTTATTCCTCCTGTATATCTTACGCTAAGATCATTTCAAATCAACTTTGATATCAATAATCCAGTCCTTCAAGGAGGGTTAAATAAAAAGCTCAATCCTTTTCTGGATTGAGCTGTAAAAGTCTGATCATTAAGCCGCTAAACGGACTGGAATGACCCTACCTCCTTGCTCGAAGAGGACACTGGCTCGTCCCATCCTGCAGCCCCTGTGGGGTATGCAGAAGGGACGGGAAAAAACTATTCAAGGCAGGTTTCCTGGCTCCTGGCTATTTACCAGTTACAGTTGCGGCACAGCGCTGGACTTCACACCCACTTCGTGGGGGTGTCACCAGCTTCCACCTATTAAGCCCTGACTTCCGGGCAATCGGGTCACCTTGAAAATAACAATGATAAAGTTCAGATAAAAATAATTATAGCATGTTTGGTTTAAACCACCAGATTGTTTTTCCCTTTGTGTGAAAGCATGCCGGAGAGATTGCATTATTTAGCTTTGAAAACATCCTGACGATCGATTAACTTGCCTTTAGAATGAACCCACAATTAAATAACTGCCGAGTGGATCAAATAAGGTTGCCGACAATAAGTTTACGCAAGATAATCCTCCATAGGCACCAAATAAAACATCAACAAAACGACCGAATGCTATGAATAGTGGAATTTTTGCTGGCATCAATGTAAAGAAGCAACTTGCCGAAAATTCGTTTATCCAAATCTTTTCTTTCCCATCCCATCATTCGGAATCAGGCGTGGATAATGAAAGCGAGTAAAATCTGGTCCCCAAAAGAAGATCACGATCACGGCTGCCGGGATGGTCAGGATAAAGGCATAAAAGGGATCATAAATAAGACCGAAATTGGGAAGAACCAGGGTAGCTACATTGTAGGTAGCATGCAGTACAATCACTGCGAAAATACTTTTTCCGGTATTATTGTAGAGCCAGACGAAAATGATGTGCCCGAAAAACAGGCTCAAGCATTGCCAAACAATCCACATGGGCGCATTGTGGGCCTGTATAAAACCGATGACATGGAACACCGACCGGACCGCCCCGAGGATGAGGCTGGCGCCCAAAGCGCCCCAGCGCTCCTGCAAGGGATCGAGCGCGTAGCCCAGCCAGCCTAACTCTTCGCCGATCGCTCCGAAGAAAAATAACACGAAAGAAGATAACAGGGCCCAATCTGGAAAACTTAAACCGGGTGTCAATCTCCCCGTAACCTTGATCAACGCATATTCCAAAACCGCCATAATTGGCCAGAAGAAGAGGGCCGGGAGAATCCAGGCCTTGTTTTTGATCCTCGAAAAGTCGAAGGACTGCTTCAAGAGCTGCTGTACGGCGGCAGATCCGTTTTCCCGGTATCTCAGGATCAAAGCAACGGTTGACGGGGCGACGAATAAAAGCGCGGCGAAGGGAAGGTGGATGGAATCGGGTAAGGGTAGGAACTGGTCGACAACCGCTCCAGCCAACCAGAATGGTATGCAAACCATCAATAAGATTAAGAAGAATTTCCAGGGGAACTTTTTTGCGCCGGGTATGGTATTCATCATCTAACGTTACCTTGTTCTTATGAAATTAGAAATTTTATATGACTGGCGAAAGAGGTTGTTTACCCCGTTTCTGGATCGCAAATCTGGCGAGGAGCAGAAAAACCAAAAGAGCTGCCGAAATATACAACTTCCCGAGCATCAGCAGTGCCAGTCCACTTCCAATTACGGCGGCCCAGTACATGGCGCGAGGCGATGTCCAGACCCGGCTGAGAACGAGAGCGAGTGTGACGGAGAGAATGGCGAATAAACCTCCCCCAATATGGGCCCACTCGACGACGGAATGGCCGGAGAAGGGTGGAACGGCCAGGTTATCCATCACGATCAACAGCAGCAGGCCCAGCGTCCCTTGCAAATAGAGCGTCCCCGCGAACAGGGTTACATAAAGGCGTTCTCCGGAATCAAAATTCCGGCTGCGGATCAAACCGCTGATGAGTACTGACATCGTCCAGACGCCGGCGAAAAGCGCCAGCCAGTTGTTTATACCGTGAATGGTGTGCGACAGGTCATTTATTGAGGGCATTTTTTCTCCTGATATCGATAATTTAACGGGCTTGATGATGCCCGGCATTCTGAAAAACCTTAAAATGCAAAAAACTTACAGTGTAAGTATGTTATAATACTTACAGCGTAAGTCGTCAAGTGATTGGCACTCTAAAATTGGAAGGTGGATGATGCATAAAAACAGACCGCCCCTCACGAGGGCACAAATACTCCAGGCCGCTCTGAAGCTCCTTGATCAACAAGGCCTGGCCAGCCTTTCGATGCGCAAACTCGCCGCAACCTTGGATGTCGAAGCCATGTCGCTTTACAATTACATCAAGGATAAAAACGATTTGCTGGATGGATTGGCGAATATGGTTCTTGCACAAGTCGAACCCTCTGAATCGGCCCTGTCCTGGGACGAGCGCCTGAAGACCTATGCCCAGAACATATACACGACACTCATCCACCATCCAGATCTCGTGGTTATCCTCGCCTCAGAACAAGCGATCCTCAAAGATCCGAAGGCGATGCTGATCATGGATGGGATAATTGCCGCGTTGGCGGAATCGGGGCTGGACCCCTTGCGCCAGGTCAATGCGTATCGTGGGCTTTTAGCTATGTGTTTTGGGTTCGTCCTGGCGCACACCCAGGGATTAAGCAAGACAAAAGAACAAGCCCAGGAGGCCTGGGACAGGTGGGTCATTCCTCCCTGGGACGGCGACCAACTATCCAACCTGGCCCGGCTTGGGCCATACTTTATGCAGACCCATGCCGATGACGATTTCCACTTCATGCTGGGTGGCTTTATCGACTACCTTCACATTCTTTCTGACCAACCGGGCGAGTAAGGTGCGTTGACGTACCATTGCCGGCTCCAAAATTAAAATATTCTGATGGGTATTGAAAAGGCAGTAATAGGGTGAATTTGTTTTTGACCCCACCTCTTTTATACAGAAACAGCCACCCAAAAATTCATTGCCATAGGCCATATCATCCCCTTGTGGGACTTCGTGCGCTTCCTGCGCGCAGAGCAAAATAAGATTTACGGGTACACGTAGTGCACTTCGGGTAAATTTAGACCGGTGATGGGCCATAATTGAAATGATCAAGCGCCATCCAGCTTATGGATGGCGCTTTTTCGTACTGGAGTGCGATTTTATCGGTTATTTTTGCCAGATGTCATTATCCTGTGAGTTGCGGGCTATATGGATTTCATCCTTGCCTGCTTCGAAATCAAACCACCATTTCCAATCGCTTTCCTGTTTTCCATATCCCAAAAAAGTGTCCAATTTCGCTATCCAGGGATTAAGCATGGGTATATTTTGAATCGTCCACCTGGTAAGATCATGCGTCCAGCCCATCGGTTTATTCCATGGGCAGGATTTCACGCAAAGCCCGCAGCTTGTCCCGTTCTGGTTACAGACTCGATATTTGGTGCAGCGTGACATTTCAAGCGGCCAGGACATGTAGCCGTTATGT
>Ga0118677_10015133_pt1 | contig 10755 bp, 8 predicted proteins | sample AliMusrvi5mmetaG_FD_86154 | JGI IMG/M metagenome (GOLD analysis project Ga0118677, IMG submission 86154)
GTATGAATTCGGAGGGACCGAGCTGCCGTCCGGCCAAAATATTGAGGCGGCGCAGCAGCACCGCCCGACCGGAAAACTTTATTTCTTCCTGTTTGCCGTAATTGAAAGGAATGTTGCATATGAAAAAGGATTGCGCGATAATTCTTGCCGCGGGTGAAGGAACCCGCATGAAAACCACAAAGCCTAAAGTCCTTGCCGAGGTTCTGTTTAAGCCTATGCTTGATTGGGTGATAGATAAAACAAAGCAAAGCGGTATTGAGGACATCTGTGTTGTTGTAGGGCACCTGAGCGACAGTATCCTGATGCGTTTGGACAACAGCATTGAAACTGTGCTGCAAAGCGAACGGTTGGGCACGGGCCACGCTGTGATGCAGGCGAGTAATTTTATCGCCTGCCACGGTGACGTGAATGTGCTTGTCCTTGCCGGCGACGCTCCGCTGATTGACGCGGAAACGATCACTTCGGCTCTTAAATTCCATACGCTTTCTTCAAACGCCGTAACCGTTATCTCCGCCAAGGTGGACAATCCGTTCGGTTACGGCAGAATCGTCCGGGATCAGCACGGAGCGCTGCTGCGAATCGTTGAGGAACGGGACGCTTCCGCCGCGGAAAAAGCCATCACCGAGGTAAATTCGGGCGCATATTGGTTTAAAGCGCAGGCACTGCTGACCGCTTTGGAAAAGCTGCAGGCTTTCCGAAACCTTTCGTCGGATAAAAAGGGCAAGGAATTTTATTTGACCGATGCCATTGAAATTTTGCAGGGTTTGAATTTGAATGTAACGGCTTTCAGCGCGCGCACCTCTAATATCGTCCTCGGCGCCAATGACAGAATTCAGCTCGCCGCTCTGAACGAAATTGCCCGCCGTGACGAACTGCAGCGCCATATGCAAAACGGTGTTTCTATTCCCTTTGCAGACGGCGTGGTTATTGGGCCGGATGTTGAAATAGGAACCGATACATCCATTCTGCCCGGTACCATTCTGCGCGGGCGCGTAAAAATAGGATGCGGCTGCATAATCGGGCCGAATACGCTTGTTGAAGACAGCACCATCGGGGACAATGTCCAGTTAAACTCGGTGCAGTGCTATGAATCAACGGTTGCGAACGCGGCGCAAATCGGTCCATTCGTCCGTATCAGGCCCGGCAGCGAAATTGGCGAAGAGGTGCGTATCGGCAATTTTGTTGAGATCAAGAACTCAACGGTCGGCAAAGAAACAAAGATCTCGCACCTTTCATATGTCGGCGATTCCGATGTCGGCGGAGAGGTCAATATCGGCTGCGGGTGCGCGACCGTTAACTTTAACGGCAAAGAGAAACACCGCACGGTTATCAAAGACGGAGCGTTTATCGGCTGCAACACTAACCTGGTGGCGCCCGTAACCGTTGGAAAAAACGCTTACACGGCGGCGGGCTCAACGGTTACCGAGAATGTGCCGGATAACGCGCTTGCCATTGCCCGCGCAAGGCAGGTTAATAAAAAAGACTGGGTAAACGCTAAAAAGCCTTTCAAAAGGCAGAATACGGAGGCATTAAAATGAAAAACAAAAATAAATTCATCATCATCGTAACCGCACTTGTTGTTGCAATCATTGCAATAATTTCTATCATCTGCGCAATTGCTGCCCATAACAGGCCTACGGCAACCGCAGGCTCGGTTTATCCCGATGCTCCATCGCTCCAAACTTATTATAATAATCAGCAATATTCCTTAAAAACGCTGCCCACCTTATTCGGTTTCACTGATGAGCAGGCGAATTCCGTTTTGAATGACAAAGGTTTATGGAACGCCTATACACTTGAGATTGCAGTCGACAATAAATCAAAGGATAATATCACCATTTACACTTTTGAAGTGAAAAACAACGGCAAGAATAATGTTTGGTTAAGCACGGTTTCTAACGGCGACGTCGGTATTGTTAGCGGCAACAAAGAGACCATCTCCATTTCCGCACTTGTAAAGGGCAAGGATATTTCGGCTGATGACGCGGCCAAAGCGATAAAAAAGTACAGTATTAAAATTGTCTATTCAAAAACACCTACCGAAAACAGCGAAGGCGTTGACAGCATTGAAACGCACAAAACAATCACTGTCAAGTAGATAAACCAAGATTCAGTTATGGAGTGATTTTATTAATGTTTAATTTTCACAAGCGCGCCCCGGCTGCCGGCGGAGCGCCGGAATTTCTGATAGTCGGGCTTGGCAATCCGGGCAAAAAATATGAAATCACCCGCCACAACTCCGGCTATCTCTGTCTGGACGCATTGGCGCAGAATATGAATTTTAAAATTAACCGCATTCGTTTCAAATCCCTCTCGGCAGATGTTTCAATCAGCGGACACCGCTGTTTGCTGCTTAAACCGCAGACCTTTATGAACAACAGCGGTGAAGCCGTTCGGGAGGCGGCGGATTTTTATAAAATCCCGGTTGAAAACATCATCGTTATTTCCGACGACGTTGCGCTGCCCTGCGGCAGCCTGAGAATCAGAAGAAGCGGCTCGGACGGCGGCCACAACGGACTGAAAAGCATCATCTTCCATTTAAACAGCGATGCCTTCCCGAGAGTGAAACTCGGCGTAGGTGCAAAACCGCATCCCGACATGGAATTGGCAGACTGGGTGCTTTCCGCTCTGAAAAAGGAAGAACTCGCTGAGCTTCGCGGTATTGTCGATAAAGCCCATAACGCCCTTGAGCTTATGGTTGACGGTAATATCGAAAAAGCCATGGCACTGTACAATTAGTGATTAATGAATAGTGAAAATGAGGGTAAAATGTCCACGTTAAATATCGTTCTTGTCGAACCGCAAATACCGCAGAACACCGGCAACATTGCCCGCACCTGCGCGGCAACAGGCGCGCGGCTTCACCTTGTGGAGCCGATGGGCTTCAAAGTGGATGACGCGAAACTGAAAAGAGCCGGACTTGATTATTGGGGCCTGCTTGATATCACCTATTACAAAAGCCTCGAAGATTTTTTCGCGCAAACCGAAGGCAGTTTTTTTTATTTTTCAACAAAGGCGAGAAAAACCTATTCGGATATAAGTTACCCGGATAACGTTTACCTGTTTTTCGGCAAGGAAACAGCCGGGCTCCCGGAGGAGCTGCTCTTTAAAAACCCCGAAAAGTGTATCCGCATCCCGATGATTGACGACGCGCGCAGCCTCAACCTTTCAAACGCGGCTGCAGTCGGCGTTTATGAGGTTCTGCGCCAATGGAACTTCCCTCAGCTTCTGTGCAGGGGTAGCCTGACGAGGTTTGATTGGAGTGAGAGCGATGGGTAAAACACTGGTTCTCACCGAAAAGCCGTCCGTCGCAAGGGATATCGCGCAGGTTCTGGGCTGCCGGCAAAACGGCGACGGCTGTTTAATCGGGCCGAACTATATCATCACCTGGGCTTTGGGGCATCTCGTCACTCTGGCTGACCCGGAGGATTATGACGGCAAATATAAAAGCTGGAATCTTGAGGATTTGCCGATGCTCCCGAAAACGATGAAACTTGTCATTATCAGCCAAACAAGCAAACAGTTTAAAGCAGTTTCCGCGCTGATGCGCCGCCCCGATATTGACAGCCTTGTTATTGCCACCGACGCCGGGCGCGAAGGCGAGCTTGTCGCCCGCTGGATTATGGAAAAGGCCGGCTGGCGCAAACCCGCGAAACGGCTTTGGATATCTTCGCAAACCGACAAAGCCATCAAAGAGGGCTTCGCCAATCTGAAACCCGCCCGTGATTACGATAACCTTTACCGTTCCGCGCAGGCGCGCGCCGAAGCCGATTGGCTTGTTGGGTTGAATGTCACGCGCGCCCTTACCTGCAAGCATAACGCCCAGCTTGCTGCCGGCAGAGTGCAGACACCCACCCTCGCCCTGATTGTCAGGCGCGAGGAGGAAATCGCGAAGTTTGTCCCGAAGGACTACTACACCGTTCAGGCTCAGTTCGAGGGCTTCAGCGCGATATATAAGGATAGTAAAAACCAATCCCGTTTTAACGAGCAGGCACCGGCAGAGGCGGTCGCAAACGCGGTAAAAGGCAAACGCGGTACTTTGGTTGAGGTCAAAAAAGAATACCGCCACCAGCCCCCTCCCCCCGCTTATGATTTAACGGAGCTTCAAAGGGATGCCAATAAAAAATATGCCTATTCGGCAAAGCAGACGCTCGGCTGCATGCAAAATCTATATGAGACCCACAAGCTGCTGACATACCCGCGAACCGATTCACGCTATATCTCCGATGATGTTGTCCCCACGCTTCCCGAGCGCCTGCGCAGCGTCGCCATAGGCCCGTACAGGGAAGCCGCCGAGCAGATTCTGCGTTCAAAACCGCTTTCAACCAAATATATAGTCAATAATTCGAAGGTGACCGACCATCACGCCATTATACCCACCGAACAAACCGTCAACCTCTCAAAGCTATCCCCTGAGGAGCGCAATGTGTATGATTTGGTTGTCCGCCGGTTTTTAGCAGTGCTGAGCCCCTCGTTTGAATATGAGGAGGTTAAGGTGAAGATCTCGGTCGAAAAAAACAATTTCTATGCCAAGGGCAGAACAATAAAGGCTACGGGCTGGAAAGCGCTTTACGGTGCTGTTTTAAGCGATGAGGACGATGATGACCCCGACGCGCACGCGCAGCAGCTGCCTCCCCTTTCGCAAGGCACAGCCGTACTCGTTCAAAGCAGCCGGGTTATCGCCGGCAAAACGAAACCGCCTGCAAGATATACCGAAGCGACGCTGCTCACCGCGATGGAAAACCCTTCACAGCAAATCGACGATATAAACTTAAAAAGTGTTATCGAAACAACAAGCGGGTTGGGCACCTCCGCCACACGGGCGGACATCATCGAGAAATTATTCAACTCTTTCTGCCTTGAGCGCAAGGGTAAGGAAATCCACCCGACTTCAAAGGCAAAACAACTGATAAGCATTGTTCCGCCGGACTTGAAATCTGCCGAACTGACGGCGAAATGGGAGCAGCAGCTCCAGCTGATTGCCAAGGGCAGGGCAAGGGACGATTTGTTCATCAACGATATGCGTGAATATGCCTCGCGCCTGGTTAAAATGGTTGTCGGAAGTTCGGCGGTTTACACACATGACAATGTAACCCGTGAAAAGTGCCCCGAATGCGGCAAGTTTCTGCTTGATGTGACAGGCAAAAAGGGCAGGATGCTTGTTTGCCCGGACCGGGACTGCGGTTACCGCAAAAGCGTTTCTGTTCAAACCAACGCCCGCTGCCCGAACTGCCACAAAAAACTGGAAATGCGCGGAGACGGCGATAAAAAGGCCTTCTTCTGTGCCTGCGGTTACCGGGAAAAGCTTTCCAACTTTGAAAAGAAGACGGACGGAGCCGGCAAGCGCGATGTGCAAAATTATCTGCAGGAGCAGGCAAAGCAAAAAGGTTCCGGCAGTTCCGCTCTTGCGGACCAGCTTGCAAAATGGAGTGAGGAATGAACACATGAACACAGGGGACGGTTCTCTGTGTCGACAGCTATTTTGGACACATGAGAACCGTCCCCATGTGTTCCGCTAAAACAAAGTGAGTGACACAAATGCTCAAAAAATCGGTTTCTCTGTTATTATCGTTAATATTAATCATGTCGGTTTTCGCTGCCTGTTCAAAAAACGACGGTAGTGATAAGGATTTGGTTTTTCCGATAACTGCCGAACCGCTAAGCTTAGACCCGCAGATTGTCAATGACAAACCGGGGGAAATAGTTGTCAACAATTGCCTTGAGGGTTTGGTCAGGCTTGGCGCAAACGGTGAAATTCTGCCGGGCGTTGCTCTTAACTGGGATATTTCCTCCGACGGTCTTACCTATACTTTTCATCTGCGCGATAATGCCAAATGGCATTTGACTACCGGTTATTCCGATATCCTCGGCGATAACTACGAGCAAACCTTCAACACGGCCGTGACCGCCCGCGATTTTGTCTTTGCTCTTCGCCGGGCGGTGCTGCCCGTAACAAATGCGCCGGATGCGTCATCACTTTCTGTAATAATAAATGCCGAGGCAATCCACAGCGGCGCGCTTTCGTCTAAATATCTCGGCGTTGAGGCGGTTAATGACCTTACTTTAAAAATCTCGCTCAGCCGCGCCGGTTCTGACTTTTTAAATCTGCTTGCTTCGCCGGTCTGCATGCCCTGCAATGAGGCATTTTTCACCGCGACAAAGGGCAAGTACGGGCTGGGCACGGACTATCTGCTTTGCAACGGTCCGTTTTATCTCTCAAGCTGGGCGCATAATTCATCCTTGAAACTGCGCAAAAATATCGATTATCAGGGCAATTCGGCGGTTTCGCCAAACTCTGTGAGCCTGACAATCAACGCTGACACAAGCACATATCTTCAGAAGCTCACACAGGGCGTTTATTCCGCATCTCCTCTGAGCGCCGATGACGCGGCATCCGTCGATAAAAGCGCCGGAATCTCCCTTGCCGAATATTCAAACATCACGCGGGCGCTTTGCTTCAACTGTGCCGGCAATGCTCTGAAAAACACAAAACTCCGTATCGCGCTTTGCGAGGCAATTAAAAGAACCGACCTTGAAAAGAGCCTTGCCGCAAAAAACCAAACGGGATATTTTGTCCCCGCCTGCTGCACTGTCGGCCAAACCTCATTCAGGAGCCTTTCAAAGAACGGCTACGCTCTTGGCTATAACACCGCCAATGCTGAATATTTATGGAACAAAGGGCTCAAAGCGGCCGGTTATACCTCAGTTGCTGTTACGCTTCTCTGCCCTGCCGAATATGAAAATGCAATGCGCCAATCATTCCAGCAATGGCAGAAAACGCTTGGCATCAGCTTGGATATCACGGTTGAAGTGCTTGACAGCGGAACATTGCAGCAAAAAGTTGCTGCCGATGATTATCAAATCGCCATGTATCCCGTGCAGGCGGACCAAAGCTCCGCGGTTGGCTTTTTGCAGAACTTTACCTCTGGCAGCGTAAACAATATTTTCAATTACCGCTCCGCGACCTACGATAATATTTTAAAGCAACTGAAAAAAGGCAGCAATTCCGGCGAAACGGTTGCGGGCTGCCGAAAAGCTGAAGCGAATTTGCTGCAAAACGGCGTTGTATATCCGCTGTTTTCGGAGTCCAGCTATTTCGCGCTTGCAAAAGGTGTTTCCGGTGTTTATTCCACGCCGGCCGGCGAGAATGTCTGCTTTATATCAGGGAAACAACTGGGTTGAGTGGTAAATACTAAGTAGTAAGTAGTATGTAGTAAGAAATAAGTAGTAAGCGATTGCAATTGTGTTGTTACGATAAAAGCAGCGGTTGCAAATCAGCGAAAAGTTGAACGGGAAGGAATTCTATCTTACATGAGTTTGGATAACCGTAACAGAAAAATATTTTTGATTTGCTTTTTTGCATGGCTACTGGTTGCCTCGTGGATGGTTATAATTTTTCTGCTCTCGAACCAGCCCTCGAATGAATCCGACGCGTTAAGCATGGGACTGCTCAAAAAAATAATGGATATTTTCAGTATTAATCTGACAGACCACGCAATCCGCAAAACAGCGCATACTTTTGAATATTTTTTGCTTGCGGCATTGATTTTTACAGCGTCGCGCTGGACTTGGCATAGAAGCAGACCGTTTCTCACATTTTTTGCCGCTCTGATTTATTCGACCGGTGATGAATTTCATCAGCATTTTATTCCCGGGCGGGCACCCCGCTTTTCGGATGTTTGTATCGACAGCGCCGGAGCAATCGCGGGCATTCTTTTCTGTCTTGCAGCCGTAACCATTTTTAACAAACTGAAACGGAGACGAGAACAATGCGAAGAAAAGCCAATAAAATAATCTGTGTGGGCTGCGCGGTTGGCGTGCTGGCGGCTTCGGTCGGCATTCTTTGCGGCGCCTCCGCAAGTTCCAGGGCTTTCGTTTGTTTGGATGAGAGCGATTTTCTCAAAACACACGGCAGAACAATTATAAACGCGCGCGGGCAGACCGTTGTTTTACGCGGCGTTAATCTCGGCGGATGGCTGCCGCAGGAATCCTGGATGTGCCCGAATAACGGCGAGGATAAGGTTTGGGGCTATTACGACACCCTTACAGTGCTTACCGAACGCTTCGGAGAAGAAAAGGCCGCGAAGCTTTTAAACACCTATATGGATAACTGGATAACCGTTTCCGATATCGAATATTTAAAAGAACTCGGCGTCAATTGTGTGCGTGTGCCTTTCTGGTACAGAAATTTTCAAAGCGACGATAACGGCACATGGATACGCAACAAAAAAGGCGATATAGATTTTTCGCGCCTTGACTGGATTGTTAAGGAATGCGGCAAGCGCGGAATTTATGTGATTCTTGATATGCACGGCGCGCCCGGTTTTCAGAGCAACGACCACTCCTGCGGCAAGGTTAACGCAAGCAAGCTTTTTGATTTATCGCTTGAGGGCTTAAAATACCGCAGCCAAACGGCTGAGATTTGGACGGAGCTTGCAAAGCATTTCAGGGGCAACCCGGCGGTTGCGGCTTTTGACCTGTTGAACGAGCCGATGAACGGCTTTAGTGATAAAGAAAAGAAGGATTGCCAGCTTTGGCGTTTCTACAATAAGCTTTATCACGCGGTGAGGGCGGCGGACCCGAAACGGATGATAACCGTTGAGGGTGTCTGGGATTTGGATAACCTGCCCAACCCGAAACTTTTCTGCTGGGATAACATCGTATATCAGTTGCATATATATAATTGGAAAACATCGGAAATCGACAGCAAAATCTCCGAAATACAGGATAAAGCGAAGTGGAATGTCCCCGTTATGATAGGCGAATTTCAGGCGGGCGGCATTTGGGATTACACCATGAGCGCTTTCAACCGCAATGATTTGAGCTGGCTTACCTGGACATATAAAGGCGCGAAATCGCAGAAAAGCGACTGGTTCCTTTTTGCGGGCGAACCGGAACCGGCAAACCTGCAGGAAGATACCTTCGAACAAATTATGGCGAAGTGGGGCAAAACCTGCAGAACTTCAAGCAGTTTCACCGAAAACACAGAGCTTGCGGAAACTTTGAAAAAATATCTGACCGGCTATGCGGAATTACCGGAAGTTCCGGTCAAAACAGAAACAGCCGCTCCCGCCGAACTATATGAGCCGGAAACGGATATCCCTGATACGGACACGGGTAAATCCTCCGCGCCGGTGAAGGTTGTTTTCGGCACGGCGACCCTGGTTGGTGTCGGAACGCTGGCGGGGCTGACAAAGAAGAAGGAAGAAGCATAATCCGCAAAAATATCTGAGATTTTAATAAATTCTGCACGGTTTACAAAAATCGAGCCCCGGCTTCAACCGGGGCTCGAAAATGTTATTGGTGCCTTTAGTTTACCGTAACCGTAAACGTCTTCACCGCGTCGTAAGCGCCGAAGGACGCTCCGCTCTTCACAAGCACCGATATGGTGTAGGTTCCCGCTTTTCTCGGTGTCCAGACGCATTCCTGATTTGCCGAGTAGTCTTGCAGTGTTGCAATGCCCATCGCTTCATCACCGACATTGAACTTATACAGCAAGCCTTCCATGTTTGTGCTGGTCGCATCGGCTTTGATGGTTATCGGCACCCTTGCCTGCGCGGTCGCGTTCAGCTCCGATTCATTGATGGAAATCACAACGCCCTGTGCGGTCTGGTCAACGGTATCGGTAACGGTTACTTTAACGCTCTTGGTGACTTCATAGGAACCTGCGTCAGCGCCTTTTGCCCTGACTTCTATTGTGTACACACCAACTCTTGCCGGTGTCCAATTCAGGGTGTTGTCGCTGCTCCAATCCTTCACAAGCGCGTAGCCCTTCGCGTCGTACCGCCAGAAGGAATACTGCACCGGCGTTTGACCGATACCCGCGATGGACGCGTTGGCCGTAAATACAATCGGCGTGCCCTTGTTAACCGGATTTGCAATATTTACATTGGACGCGAGCGTTGCCGAGGTTGTGCCGGTTTGGCTGCGGCTGACAGTCAGCATTTTGAAATACCCGTCATCGTAATTGCCGCCGATCATCACATCAAACTCTCTGTTAACATAACCCTGTATCCGGTAAATACCGTACTTGGTGAAGGTATATTGAATATTGTCCGAAGGGGCAACCAAGCCCGATGTGAATATCGGTTCTCTGCCCGGTTCGCTGACTTTGTAGTAGAATGAGCCGTTTGCGAAGCTTGGCGAAATCGCGATGGTTTTCGGTAAAAGGTTATCCGAAATTACCGGCAGCCCCAAACCGCTGATACTGCCGTATTTGATGTTTGTATTCAGCGAATACAGCTGAACCTTGATATCCTTTGTGTCCGAGGTCGTTCCGTTGCCAGCGGTAAACCGGACAGTGTAAATGCCGGGGGTAAGGGCTGAAGTGTCCCAGGAGAAGTTAATGGTATTGCTCGCGGCTATCGGCGTGCCGGTTTCCAAAACTTTTGCAGCAAAGGCTGTATTAGAAACGCCGTTGCCAATTACTGTAAACACTATCGGTGAATTCGAGATCTCTTTTATAACCTGACCTTCCGCGTAATTTCCGTCAACAAGTACCTTCGTTATTTTTACTTCCTGCACATCTGCTGGCGTATAACTGTCCCTTATTTCGCTGACAAATTTGTTTCCGGTGTCCTCTATTCTGACAGCGACCGTATAATTGCTGTCCGGCGAAGTAAAGCCGGCAATTATAAAGCTGATGCTGCCGTCCGACTCATGAATGGCGTCGCTGCTTGAGCCTAAAGTATAGGCCTTTGATAAAACCCACTGGCTGTCGGTCCCGTTCGAGAATATGTCGCTTGTAATTTTTTG
>Ga0118677_10015135_pt1 | contig 10755 bp, 14 predicted proteins | sample AliMusrvi5mmetaG_FD_86154 | JGI IMG/M metagenome (GOLD analysis project Ga0118677, IMG submission 86154)
CAGCGAGGTAGTGGAAATCCTCGCCGCAGGCATCGTCCGGCTTAAACGGAAAGGAAAACAGAAGTAATGCGGTACGGCAGCATATGCAGCGGGGTCGAGGCGGCAAGCCTCGCCTGGAAGCCGTTAGGCTGGGAAGCGGCATTCTTCGCGGAAGTGGAGCCTTTCCCCTGCGCGGTACTAATGCAGAAATTCAACGCGACCAGACCGTTAAGGCCGCTTGACCCCGAGGATGCTGCCTCTTTAAAAGAACGCAAGCAGCGGGAAAGCTGGCAACGGGCGATCGCAAAACTGCCGGACGGCGGCAGCATCAAAAATCTGGGTGACTTCACCAAAATCGGAAAGGAGGATTATGAAGGAGATATCGACTTGCTCGTCGGGGGAACGAGCTGCCAGAGCTTCTCAGTTGCTGGTCTCAGAAAGGGGCTTGAAGATCCCCGCGGGAACCTCGCGCTTGAGTTTGCGCGGTTGGCTTACAGAACTGGAGCGAAACTACTGCTTTGGGAAAATGTCCCAGGGGTATTATCAAGTAACGGCGGAACGGATTTTGCCTCCTTCCTGTCGCTGCTGTGCGGCTGGGAAGTCGAAGTTCCCGTCGCCGGAAAAAGTAAAGGAAAAGTCGTCCGGAGATGGCGGAATTCCGGCATCATCACGCCCGCCCCCGGAGGATACGGACTGGCTTGGCGAACTATGGACGCTCAGTTTGTGCGAGTGGAACCAGGATTTTGCCGGGCCGTCCCGCAAAGACGAAGGCGTCTGTTCCTTGTCGGAAGTGCTGGTAATTGGGAACGTGCCGCGGCGGTACTATTTGAGCCGGGATGCTTCGGCAGGAATCCTGAACCGCGCCGCCAGACGCGGCAAAGAACTGCCTGCGGATTTGAAGTCGGCCCTGCTGGCGGCCGCCGGTCAGACGTAAGCGCGACGCTTGACACGAAGTGCAAAGACGGGGCGGTAAGGAACCAGACCGGGATGCTCTGCATGTCATCCGGCCAGAGCCGTGCGGAGGTGTGCAAAGACAAATCACCCACGCTCAACTGCAATCATGAAGTGCCGCTCGTCTGCCGGGAGTCAGGTCAGGGCTTCTGTCTGGAGGATGAAGTATCCGGCACGGTCAAAGTCAACGGAGCAGAACCGACCACGGTGGTGTGTTACGACGCCAGGGGACTTGGAGACGGAAACGTTTCTCCCAATATTACCGGCGACCATGCGGCCAGAACCAATGATTACATGCCGGTCATCGTCGAAAACAAAAAAGCGTTCGGATTCCTGCCGGAACAAGGTTCAAAGGCCGGTTCAGCCGGATTCGAAGATGAACTGGCTCCGGCGCGGCGGCGCGGTTGCGATGCCTATGGCGTTCTCAGTTTCGGGTCCGTACAACGGACGGCGGAAGTTCCGCTTCAGACTCCAGTCGCCAAGGCTCCCTGCGGAAGCGGTAATCCGGAACAGCAAAGCAGTGATGTAAGTTTCGGCATCGCCGAAAACATCATCGGACGGCAGGAACAGAACGGCGGTAACGGCAGCGGAGTCAGCAAGGATGTGCAATTCACGCTCAATGCCACCGGAGTTCATGGCGTTTGCTGTTTCACCCAGAATGACGGTTGGCGGGACTGCTCCGACAACCTCCCGCCAACCCTGCGCAGCGGCGGCAGCGATGGCGGGCCGATCACCCAGTCGGTTGCCTCGCATGGGACAGTGCGGCGGCTGATGCCGGTCGAGACTGAAAGGTTGATGGGCTTTCCTGACGGACATACCATGATCGAATGGAAAGGTAAACCGAAAGAGCAATGCCCGGACGGCCCGCGCTACAAAGTCTGCGGTAACAGCATGTGTGTAAACGTGATGAGATGGCTGGGAATGAGGATTCAACTGATAGAGGAGTTTTGTCATGACGGAAAACAATAATCTTGAACAGGCGATCAAAGACAACGCCGCCGGTCCGAAGCGGGCCAAAGGCGACAGCGGCGAATTCGAACAGCATTCATTGCCGGAGCAGATCGAAGCGGACCGCTATCTGAATTCGAAGGCGGCGATGAGGAAGCGCGGGCCGGGAATCAAAATCACCAAGATGGCAGCCTCGGGAGCACAATAGTTTGAAGAATTTTCTCACATCCATATTTAAGAGCAAACCCAAAGTCGTGACAGCGGCGCCGCTGGATCGTACCGGGCGGATCGTCCGGGCCCGGTTCGATGCGGCGCAGACCACGCACGACAACCGGCGGCACTGGGCGGCGGCGGAATGCCTGAGCGCCGATGCCGAAGCGTCGCCAAGCGTGCGGCAGACCCTGCGCAACCGATCCCGTTATGAGATATCGAATAACTCGTATGCGAAAGGTATCGTGCTTACCTTGGCGAACGACACCATCGGTACCGGGCCGCGGCTTCAGATGCTGACCGAATACGATGATCTAAATCGCCGGATTGAACGCGATTTCATGATGTGGTCGGCGGCGGTGCGGCTGCCGGAAAAACTCCGCACCATGCGCATGGCGCGCTGCCAGGACGGCGAGGCGTTCGCGATCATGGGTACCAATCCGCTGGTACCGCATGAAATCCAACTGGATATCATGCTGATCGAAGCAGATCAGGTCACCAACGGGTTTGGCTTAAGTCTGGATGTAAATGAGGTTGATGGCATCCTGATGGATGATTTCGGTAATCCGTGTTCTTTTCGGGTGCTTAAATATCATCCCGGCGGCGACCGGTTCACAGTTTTCGATGATGCCGCAGTTATTCCGGCCAAATCGATGCTGCATTGTTTCCGGATAGACCGTCCGGGGCAGCATCGGGGGATTCCGGAGATTACTCCTGCCCTGCCGATCTTCTCACAACTCAGAAGATTCACGCTGGCGGTATTGAGCGCCGCTGAAGCCGCGGCTGATTTCGCCGGGATTCTGTACACTGATGCTCCGGCTAACGGCGAAGCGGATGAAGTCGATCCGATGGCGATGATCGAGCTTGAACGGAACATGCTTCTTACTATGCCAGGCGGCTGGAAGATGGCTCAACTCGATCCGAAGCAACCGGCAACCACTTATGCGGAGTATGTCGATAAGCTGATCGATGAAGCAGTGCGCTGTGTGCTGATGCCTTCGAACATCGCCAAGGGAAATTCGTCCGGATATAATTATGCCAGCGGCCGACTCGATCATCAAACCTACTTCAAAGGAATCAGGGTGGACCAGTCGTTCATTGCTGCAACAATCCTCGACCGGATTCTGGCAGCATGGCTGCGAGAATATTTCCTGATCCATCCGCCACGGGGAATGACTACGCGCTATCCGCTGCCGCCGCACACATGGTTCTTTGATGCGATGTCGCACATTGATCCGATGAAAGAATCGAAATCAATGGAAATCAGGCTCAATAACAATGTCACCACACTGGCTAACGAATACGCCATCCAGGGCAAAGATTGGGAGACGGAAATCCGGCAGCGTGCGCGGGAGAAAAGATTGATACAGGAACTCGGATTGAACGATTCGAATGTGCTTCCAGTGAACGATAAAAACGATGTAGAAGAGGAGGATGGCATGGCGGAAGAAGAATAAGCAGACAGTCTCAAAATAACCGGGCATGACAATACGAATTTTTAAACTCAAAAGAAGGAATGAAGTATGGAAGAGTTCTTAATGATTGAAGCCGCCGCGGAGGGCGGTAAACCCAAAGTGATGGGGCTGGCTTATGGCGGCGGCAAGATGAATCTGCCGGGCTGGAAATACCCGGTCGTCGTCGATTTGGCCGGAATGGAAATTCCGGACACGGTTCCGCTGCTGGCGAACCACGAAAACAAGACAGCGTCCAGAGTCGGCATGGTTACGGCCAGTGTTTCTGACAATACACTGGAAATAGAAGGTGAGATAATTGCTGCCAACGGCGAAGCTGAAGAAATCGTCGCTCAGGCAAAAGCGGGGGCGGACTGGCAGCTTTCTATTGGCGCGGATGTGAAAGAATCTGAACTGGTCAAAGGAACCAGGGTGGTTAACGGTCAGGAACAGACCGGCCCATTTTTCCACATCAAAAGTTCGGTACTGCGGGAGGTCTCCGTAGTGGCGGTCGGTGCTGATGCCGGAACCCGGCTGAAAGTTGCCGCCAGTTTTGATCTCGGCAAAGAGCCGGAGCCGGAAAATCCGGTACAGATGATTGTTCAGCCAGCGGAAAAAACTGTAATTAAAGCAGAACACGAAAATGTAATCGCAGAAAAGGAAAATAAAGTGGTGTAAAAAGAAAAACAAATAGAGTCTGGCCAGGGAAAGCAGCCCGAAACCAAAGTTGTCGTCGCCGATGCCGATGTCGCGCTCCAGGCGATCCGGACCGAGCGCGAACGTGTAGCGAATATCCAGGCAATCTGCAACGGCGAGTATGCCGAAATCGAAAGGCAGGCGATCAGCGCCGGATGGACACCTGAGGAAACTTCGCAGAAAGTACTAAAAGCCTTGCGGGAAAGCCGTCCGACCGCCGATGTGAACATCACGGTTAAGCGCAAGCCGCAGGGAGCGACAATGCGTAAGACCCTGGAAGCCGCGCTGTGTCTGCGCATTGGCATTTCCGGCAACGATCTACTCGCCGAATACGGTGACGAAGCGGTTCATCGTGGTGATGAAATCAGCGATATGCCGGTAAAACAAATCCTGGTCGAGTGCCTGAATCTGGAAGGTATTGCAGTTCCGCATTCTTTCGGTAACGAAACTATTCATGCAGCCTTTTCGACGGTGTCGCTGCCGGGAATCCTCAGTAACGTCGCCAATAAAAAGCTGTTGCAGAGTTATAACGCCCAGCCGATCATTGCGATGAAACTATGCAGTACCGGCGACTTGAATGACTTCAAAGAGAACGAGCGTTTCCGCCTGACCGACACTGGCGACCTGCAGCCAATTGGTGCTGACGGCGAAATCAAGTCTGGAGGCATGTACGAAGAAAAGGCCACCAACCAGCTCGAAACCTACGGCAAGAAGTTTTGCCTCACCCGTAAAATGGTAATGAACGATGACCTCGGCGCGTTTATGAAGGTACCGACCGCCATGGGTAATCGTGCGGCAAGATTGATAGATCAACTTTTCTTCACCCGGTTGCTGGCCAATCCGGCTCAAGGCGACGGCAAAGCACTTTTCTCGAGTGAACACCAGAATTTATTGACCGGAGCCAACAGTGTACTGGCTGCAGAAGGATTGCGTCAAGCAGTTCAGATGTTCCTCGATCAAGTTGATTCCGATGGACAGCCGATCAGCATTGAGCCGAGTTTCCTGCTGGTTCCGACCGTCCTGAAGCATACCGCCATCGAACTGACCAAAGGAGCTACTCTGATTATTGCCGGCGGCGGTGATACTCCGGCTATCCGTCCGGCGCTGAACTCGCTAGCCGACGAGAATCTGACTGTAGTAAGTTCACCCTACCTGGCGAATGACAAGTACACCGGATACAGCAACAAAGCATGGTATCTGTTCGGAGATCCCAATCAGGTCGATACGTGCGAGATCGGCTTTTTACGCGGGAAACGCACCCCGACCGTAGAGCGCGGCGATACTGATTTCAACACCCTCGGTCTGTGGTTCCGGGTCTTTTTCGACCTCGGTGTCCGTGAGCAGGATCATCGCGGCATGGTTCGCTCCGCCGGACAGTAAGCGCCTCTATCGCCGGCTGGGCGACCGGCGCGGCGCCGGTGCCGGATACTTTGCGGAATCCGGCGGAAATATCCGCTCGGATTCCGCAAAGGGTTCGCTGATAAAACAAAAAAACTAGGAGAATTTATATGATTGCGAAATATGTGTACCGCGGAGATGTCATTGACTATACTCCGGATGTGGATGTTGCTGCCGGAAGCGTGGTGGTGATCGGCAGCATTATCGGAATTACCAAACTCGACATCAAGGCCGGGCAACTCGGAGCTCTGGCGTTGGTCGGAGTGTTTGATATTGTCAAGGCTTCCGGTGAAGGCACTGCTATTGCCAAGGGAGCTAAAGTCTTCTGGAATGCTACAGCCAAACAGATCACTACTATTGCGACCGGGAATGTCTATCTGGGCGAGGCAGTTGCCGCGGCGGTGGCCGGGGATGCTACCGCCAGAGTCCGGCTCGGGGGTCCGGCTATTGCGTCGGCGGGCAGTCCCATTACCAGCCTGACTGATAATTCAGGGGGAACTGCATCCAATACTATTGCCGTTGTATCCGATGTTGACGGCGCCGCTGACGCTATTGCGGGGAACACCGCCAAGATCAACGCGATCATCGCCGCGCTGGTAGACTACGGGGTGATCCGGTCGGCAAGCTGATGCCTGATTTGCTTGGCAATGCCATGCGGTGGCTGGAGGCTCAACGGAGGAAGTATCTGACCGTGCCGGCAATCTACCGGCGCGGAGATCTATCAGTAGAGCTTCCTGCCACCATCGGCAGGACAGTGTTCAAAGTCAGCGATGACTACGGGCGATTCCAGTATATCGAAAGCCGCGATTATCTGGTCAATTCAGCCGACCTGGTTCTGTCCGGAATAACAGTCCTGCCGAAAAAGGGCGATGAGATCATCGAAAGTGGTCAAATCTACGAAGTCCTGGCTCCGAATAGTGAGCCGGAGTGGAGATACTCTGACAGTAGTAGACAGTGCTTGCGGATACACACAAAACATACGGGGGAAGAATAATTATGCCTAATGGAAATGAAAATCCGGATAACCGGGACTTGTGGGTGGCGATCAATGAAACGAGAAGGGACCTTGCCGAGTTGAAGGGGATGCTGACGATGCACTTTTCCGACCGTAACATTCACCATAATCCGCCGTGCCATTCTGCCGAGGAGATGCATAAAACCATGCTTTCGGCTGCAGGTGCGGCGATCCTGGCGTTGCTGGCGGCGATCGGTTCCATCATCGCCAGCATTCTGAGGTGAAGAATGGCAACTCTGATCGACATTGCGAATGCCGTGACCGCCGGACTCAACCGGACCAATCTGCAACCGCATTTCACCGCCGTGATGAGTCTCCTGCCGGAGTTCGAACTCAAAGAACTTAAAACGCTCAGAGTAACAGTGGTTCCAAGATCGCTCAAGACAGCTATACAAAACCGGGAGTCATCCGGACGGGAGGTGACGATCGATATCGGGGTACAGCAGAAAACCACGGACGAGTCGAGACTCACTGAACTGCTGCAACTTAGCGAGAACATCATCGATGTATTCGACCGGAAACGCCTGATGGATTATCCGCAGGCAGTCTGCGTCAAAACTGAGAACGATCCGGTTTACGATCCGGGGCATCTGCGGGAATTCCGGCAGTTTACCAGCGTGATTACGCTGACATTCAAGGTGCTGTGAAATGGCTGCCATGCGTTGCCGTTCGCGCTTCGACGCCGAGAAGATTAAACGCAAGGTGAGTCAGGGAACGTTTAAAAGCCTGAACCATGCAGCCGCGGCGATCCGGCTGACTGCCCGGCGCAGCATCCGTCGCAGCGCCCGGAAGTCGCAGTCTGGCACGCCGCCGCACACCCGGCGCGGTCTGCTCAAGCGGGCCTTGCTGTACAAGGTCGAAAAGACCAAACTTTCGGCAGTAATCGGCCCGGCGTATTCGATTGCCGGACGCTCCGGCAGAGCGCATGAGTTCGGCGGAAAATACTACGGCAGAGAGTATCCGCAGAGGTCATTTATGGGCCCGGCTTTACAGGCAAATCTCAAGCGGATTCCTAGTTTCTGGATTCTCTCGGTCAAGCAGTAAAAATTATGGAGGTTTAAATGGGATACAAACTTGGATTGGAGGCGAAGCTGTTTCACGGCGCTGCCGGTGCAACAGCAGCAACCGAAATGAAAAACGTCAAGGATTTGACGCTCGATTTATCCAGCGGCGAAGCCGATATCACCACGCGCGCGACCAACGGCTGGCGGGCTACGGCGGCCACGCTGAAAGAGGCATCGCTGGAATGGCAGATGTTATGGGATCCGGCTGATGCCGGGTTTACCGCGATCAAAACGGCTTACTTCAGCAATGCGCCGCTGGCATTGTTTGTCAGCGACGGTAACGGCAGCGGACTGGATGCGGATTTCGCCGTTACCGGATTCAGCCGCGAGGAGCCGCTGGAGGAGGCGCAGACGGTTAAAGTGACCGCGAAGCCGACTTTTGTCACCCGTGCGCCAAGCTGGAAAGATGGAGGAGCATAATGAGAACTTTTCATGACAATGCCGGGCGGAACTGGACGGTAACACTGAATGTGGCGACGCTTAAGCGGATCAGAGCACTGACCGGGATCGACCTGATCAACATCATCTCCTTGGATGAACACCGCAAACCCAATGTCGAACTGCTGGAGCGGCTGTCGGAAGACCCGATTCTGCTGGTTGATGTGCTTTATGCGGCATGCAAACCGGAAGCGGATAGTCAGAGTGTCACCGATGAGCAGTTCGGCGCGGCAATGGCGGGCGATGCCATCGAACATGCCACCAATGCGCTGCTGGATGAACTGGTAAGTTTTTTCCCCGATCCGAAGCGGAAAGTTCTGCAAAAGATTCTGGATGCGAACCGCCGCTTCGGAGAAACGTTCAAACGCAAAGTGGAAGCGGAGTTGTCCGGACTGGACGCGAAAATAGACCAGGAGGTCGCCAGGTTGAGCGACTGATTTACGAACTGTCCGGAATAGTCGGCGTCAACCCCGATCCGTTCACGCTGCGGGAACTATTGTGGATGGCGGAAGGCAAAGGACGCGAAAGCTGGAACCACACTTCTTGTCTGCTGGCGATGATCGCAAATATCATGCGTTCAAAAGGACAACGGGCAATAAAACCCGCCGAATTGAATCCGTACACATTTAAATCCAAGGCGGTTTTACGCGGTAGCGGATTACGTATTTTGAAAGACATCTTTGTCAAAGAGGAACCCCATGGCAACGTCAGGCGACATTAAGGCCGGTCAGGCCTACATCGAAATTACTACGGAGAATTCCAAATTAGTGCGCGGCCTTAAAGCGGCGCAGCAGAGTTTACGGGAATTTTCTGCAGGCGTGAGCGATGTCGGCAAGAAGACACTGCTGCTTGGGCTTGCGATGGCATCGCCGCTGCTATTGTCGGCCAAGGTGTTCTCCGAGTGGGGCGACAGCTTCGACAAGATGTCCGGCCGTACCGGAATGATGGTGGAGTCGTTGAGCGAATTATCGTTTGCGGCCCATCAGTCCGGCACGGATATGGAGACAGTTGAACGCGCGGTGAAATTCATGCAGCGGACGATTGGCGCAGCGGCAACCGGCAGCACGATGGCGCAGGCGGCTCTGGCTAAACTCGGTCTGACGGTAGAGCAGTTGCAGAATCTATCGCCGGATGAACAGTTCAATCTGATCGCCAGCGCACTGAAAGCCATTGACGATCCGACCATGCGGGTCGCGGCGGCAATGAAAATCTTCGGCAAGACCGGCTCGATGCTGCTGCCCATGATACGCAACCTCGATGAACTGAGATCTGAAGCCAGATCGCTTGGATTGGTGATGTCAACCGAGGACGCACGGGCATCAGCAGAATTGCACGACGCCATCAGCCGGCTGACCCAGGGATTGAAAATGCTGACTTTCCAGACCGGTGCGGCGCTGGCGCCATTCTTGCAGAAGCTGGCGAAGTACATTCAGAATCTCATCACATTTACCATCGAGTGGATTCGCCAGAACCAGTCATTGATCATCGTTTACGGTATGGCGACGCTGGCGGTGATGGGCCTGGGCGCGGCATTGCTGGCATTAGGCGGGGCGATTAAGCTGATATCTGTTGTATTCGGCACGGCGGCAACGCTGGTCAAAGCGGCGATTGTCACTTTTCAACTGCTGGCTAATGCGGTGATTTTTTTGATTTCGCCATGGGGACTGGTGGCGGCGGCGATTGCCGGGGCAATTGCGGCGGTTGGCTATTTCGCTTATACCATCGATAATTCGAAGTCGGTGTTCGGCGAAATTAAAGACATTGCGCTGACCAGTTTCGACGCCATCAAAAATGCCCTAGCCGCTGGAGACTGGGCCGCCGCGGCCAAAGTGTTGTGGCTCGGCATTAAGCTTGCCTGGATGCAGGGTATTCAGCCGCTGGAAGAACTGTGGGCTGCTTTCAAGAATGTGGTCGCCGATTCCTGGTCGTCGTTATGGTGGGGAATGGTCGAGGTGTTTGACACAGTGATCTACGGTATCCAATACGGCTGGAACGCCACGATGAAGCTGATCGGCGACAGCTTCAACGACGTTATCGGCTGGATGATGAAAAAATGGATTCAGTTCAAAGGGCTGTTCGACTCCGATATCAATGTCGATGCCGAAATTGCGCAGATCGACCGGGAGAACACCGACCGCCAGAATAAGCGGCAGCAGGAGTTGGACACGCTGACTCAGCAGCATGAAGCTACCCGCAACGGCATCGGCCGCATTGAAAATCAGGAACAAGCCGATACAGCCCTTAATGATCACTAATAGATCCGCCCAAAAATTCAGGAGCGCCAGGCCTCCTAAGCCTAAAAACACCAATCCCAGGATAACCTTAAGCGCCATCCCGCCGATCTTTTTAGAACCGCAGCAGCTTGCTTCTGTACCGCAACATTTCTTCTCATCTCCCATTTTTGCCTCCTTAAAGATTGTTTTTCTCCTAAACCAACAGGCCTTTGGCTATGGCTAAGAAGCTTACGACGCCGGACGGCTTTTCCACCGGCGGTGGATCCAGCCCCATTCCGCCGGATACTTGCGGATGTAATTCTCGATTATATTCGTAAGCTTCTGGATATTTAAAAGAATGGTTTCCTGCGGATCCTGGGCCTCTTCTATTT
>Ga0118677_10015136_pt1 | contig 10755 bp, 5 predicted proteins | sample AliMusrvi5mmetaG_FD_86154 | JGI IMG/M metagenome (GOLD analysis project Ga0118677, IMG submission 86154)
TTAAAGGTGCAAAATTGCAGACTCCCTTGAGTAGCAACGAATGCCGGGGGCAGCCGCACCACAACTGCGAGCAATTACATCAGTGCATCGCCAGTGACAACGGTGCCAACCACGGTGGAAACCATTAGTACACCCGCGGTCACCATCACGACCTCGGCAACACCTGCAGCAACTACGGCAGCCGATGTAACTACGAAAGGGGACCCCACGTCCGACACCTCCTCAATCTTTTATATCATCGTTGGTGTTCTCGTCATTGTCGGAATAGGAATTGCCGTTCTGTTCTTTTTCCGGAGGCCGCCGGGTGGGAGACACAGGTCATGGGACCGGCAGTTGTAAGGAAGATCATGCTTGTGACCACCTTCCGTAATCACCCGGTTGGACAGTGAACAAAGGGGTGAATGGGTTTTAGGTAACCTGTATCCAAATCCTTTTTCAGACAATACATTGATAAAATTCTATAATCCTGACAGAAATCCCTGCACTATGGAAGTGTATGATATGATGGGAAAAGAATTGTTGAAAACTGAAAATATAACTACGGATAATCTGGTTTTACAGAGAGGAAAGCTTACACCGGGTGTGTATTATTTGAAATTGATATCAAAGAATTCATTTTTCACTACAAAGCTTATCATAACTGATTGATGATTGCAGATTGCAGATTACAGATTGGTGAAATTTGTAATCCGTAATCAAATAATCAGGGAATCAATTATAGTATAAGATTGGTTTATTATTTTAATTGTTACAAAAGAAGATGGCACACAAAAAGGCCGGTGGATCGGCAAAAAACCTTAGAGATTCTAATGCGCAGTACCGTGGACTCAAGCTTTTTGGCGGACAAAAAGTGATCGCAGGGAATATTATCCTCAAACAATGTGGCAGCAAATATGAGTGTGGTAAAAACACGTATTTGGCCAATGATTTTTCTATCCATGCAGAAGTGGATGGGATAGTAGCTTTCAAGACCAAGAAATTTGAAAGGTTTGATGGAAGAAAATATATCAAGACAGTTGTGGAAGTAAATAACGCCTAAGCGACCAAACGTTTAAGCGTTTAAGCGTTTTATCGTTTAATCGTTCATTATGACAATCTGACCAAAGAAGAAAATTTCTCAAGCGAAAGGACGCAGCAGGCATTCTACGCGAGAAGGACTAAATATCAAGAGATTGGAAAAAACCTATCAGATAGGAAAATGTTCTAACTGTGGATCTCAAAAACTGACACACAGGGTTTGTCCTGTATGTGGATATTACAAGGGGAAACAGATCATCACTATCAAATCTAAGTCAAAAGAGAAAGTAGTTAACGCATAAATAGAACTTAGAATTTAGAGCTTAGGACTTAGAGTCTAAGGTCTAAGACCTCCCATCTAAGCTCTATGCTGGTCTTTAGTGTCTTTACTGTAATCAATATGGTCAATGTTACCGGAAGAATCAATGCCAGGAAGATACTCTTATCGTATCTCTATCAGCATTGTTTTTTTTCTAATCTGATAAAAAAAGGGATCATCATCACAGAGTCACTATTCATAGGCAATATCTTCAAGACGGATAGCGGAAAATTCGATCAAGCAAAAGACGAGCTCATAAGCAAGTTTAAAGAGCATATCTCCAATCCTAGCGCAGAAGAAATGAAAGAATTTTCTGATATGTTTTTTGATCAGCGGAAGGATGAAGATATCGATTTTGATTATCTGAGCAAGGTTGCTAAAGATTTCATTAAATATGAACCAGCATTGATAGAAAAGGTAAATGCCCATGCAGTGAGTTTTACTTACGATGAGATGGATACTATCGATCAAGCAATATTTTTGCTCTGATATACCGAGCGGATGACAATCCAGACGCCCAAAGAAATCTTACTCAATGAAATGATAGAACTCGCAAAAAGGTACTCCGACGAGGGAGCACCTAAATTGATCAACGGGATCATGCATAAGATAGTTTCTAATTAATTTTGTATCTAAGGCTACTTCGCATTATTCTTACTGATGAAAGTCTCAAGCGTTTGCAGCGTAGTGAAATATTTTACCTGTAATAATCTGTAGGACATATATCATCTATTGGTCTTATAGACGGTATATTCTTTCCCATTAGGAGCAGTATACGCCACTGGGGTAAAACTCGTATCTACGGTATGACTCCAGATTTGAGAAGGAGGATTTTTCTTATCCAGATAGCTACGTAATGCAACTAGAGAAGTGAAGTATTTGACGGTGCTGAGATCAGAGGAGGTGTATCCATTTCCGTTAGATTGGATGCCATAGACCTTACCATTGAGTGCAATATGTTTGGTCGGATCAGAATTTGTGAAATACCAGGTTACGGGAACGGTGTTCGCACTGATGTGACAATCGCCAGGGTTTTTGGCATCAATAAATCTGCCTAATGATTCACGGGTTGCATAGAATACAGGCGTTCTGAAATCAGGAGACGTATAGGCCAATTTCACGTTATCGTAACTTACATGATAGTCTTTGCAATTGGGCGCGATATAGTCACCGGTATTGATGGTAAGTATAGATGGGGTAGTGCCATTGATCAGATCTGAAAGATATTGGAGATTGCAGTCGTTAGTGAAGTCGATTTGATCTTGGAGCATGCTTTCCATGGTAGAAAGGAAGGTGTTGTATCTATTTTGATCGCCTGAAAACTGGCTCACTAAGCCACTAAATACGGTCTGAATGATCCCCTTGTCTTGATCGGAGAGGTTACAAGATTCTCCATCCGTGATAGTAGTGATCATAAAATCAGTATTTCTATTAGCTATGGTTAAGGTGCTTGTGACAGAACTATGATAATGGCTACTAGACTTCAAATGGATAGATATGACATCATCATTTTGCACAGGAGTGCGGGCTCATTTATCATGACCATTTTTATAGATGACTCCATTATCTACACTTGCCCATACGGTATCGTTTTGATCCAATCCGTTGACTGTAAAATCCTCAGAATCATAATAGGTAGTGCGGTTTGCATGCGTTACCTCATCAAAAAAGAAATCTGGATTATCTGTCGCAGTGAAAGATCCTGGAGAACTCCATGCGGATGCGAGTCCTACATTATCTATGGCTTGTACTCTTCGATAATAATCTCCATCTACTTCTGTAAAATCTTCAGGGACGACTGTCTCACCAGTAGTTTCTACGAATCAAGAATTAATAATATCTGAGAAGTTATGATCATCAGCGACTTCATAATTATACCCAGATATCCCGGATCCAGTATCTACAGCCCCCGTAGATTCGAAGCTAATAAAGAAGAGCTCTTCATTATTGATAGGGAACGTAGCAGTTGGAGCAGTCGGATGGGTACGATCAATATTGAGAGGGTATTGTGATGTAAGCATCAATTGATGTCCACTAAGATCTATGCCATAAGCACAGAAATATTTCCCATTCAGTCATTCATTCGTGATAGTTATGGCTCCTGTATAATTCGTTGCTCATGTAGCATTACAATCACTGCTAGAATTTACAAATTTATAAAGCTTCGTCATAAAGGGGACAATCCCAGAAAAATCTACTGCTATAGTGTCAGAGTACACCGCTCCAGAGGAGACATCATCCGTGAAATGTAATGATGGCAAACTCGGATCGATATTTATGGCATTAGCAGAGACAATCAATCTTCAGTTCCCACCAGCATCTTCACCATAAGCACAGACATATTGCCCGTTGGATCAAGTGTTAGTGAATAACAATGACGATGTATAATGATTTAAGGAAATGCCGACCGTGCATTGAGCAGGGCTACTCACAAGCGCATAACCGCTATTTGTAGTGCTAGGGAATCTGATATCTACGAGATCATAGGCAACGGGTCAAGTTTCTACCCCATCTGCGAAATAGAGTCCAGCGACATTAAATGCGGAACTAGAAACAAGGGTGCTAATATTATTTCCGAGATCACGTCCATAAGCACAGACATATTGCCCATTATAGAGCGGAACCGTAACAGTAAATCAGGTAGTGTATGGGACAATCCCTGTAGTACTCATTCCTGTATTACAGAGAGCGGGAGCATTGACAAAGATATATCCACTCAATGCATTAGCACCTGAGAAATAGATGTTGATACTATCTGCCCAATATCATGGGGTGACATCATCGATAAATGCAATGATCGGCGCATAAATATCGGGTAAGGTCTGCACGGTAAAACTTCCAGATCCCAAACCGATAAACACCGTTCAGGTAATGATATCTCCATATTGTGCGCTGCTTTTGACCACGACTTTCACTTTATTCCCATTGAATACGAGCCCCGTAGTTCATGAATATAAGAAATTGTTCCCGGAATATATTTCCAACCATCCAGAGGTAAGGGGAGGAAGGAAACTTATGCTGGCGGATACTCACGTTTCGATACCATTGACCGTGACTGTACTTCCTGTGTACGTATTTATTTGGACTCCAGAGATATTGAGAAAGTTGAATGACCCTGTGGTAGGACTTACACTAGGATCCCTAGTAGTGAGAGTAAGAGGTCGAGGACCTGAAGTACCGATCGTCACCGCTCAGGTAATGGTTTGATCAAACCCTGTGCTACTCAGCAACCATACTTGGATACTATCCCCATCGTTTATTACTCCAGTCATGCCTACGGGAGTATTGTTGATAATAAGGTGTCAGGAAGCTGAAGAAGGAGTCAAAGTGAGCGATCCAGTGACAGGAGTGTTTATGCCATTTACAATATATATGTTGGTGGTATATCCTGTGTTGAGTTGATAATTCCCAGTAGATGATAATGATACCCAGGTATCAAGTCCTTCTGGGAATGTGACTCGGATGGGAAAAACTTCGGCGATATATTTACTCGTATCATACTGATCGAGGATAGGCAAAAGATTTCGTCCACTATCATATCTAAAAGGTTGGACTTGCTTGTAGATATTGAGCCCAAATGTGTATTGTAGAGAAGTGTTTCCTGAAGATACAAAACTTAATCTTGCACCAGTAGTATCGCAGTTTCCTGTCAAAAGAGTTTGTCCGTTTCCTGAAAGTTCGGGATTGGTCGCATAGGCACAGGACATACTTAGCCCTCATCCACTTAATCATGGAGTAGTAAACGGAAGGCCTCCATTGGTCCCTTGAGCGAAATACATATCGCTTCCATTGGTTCCATTGAAATCACCAGACCAATTACCGAACATTGTTAAGGTATCATAATAGGTATTATTTAATGAACTGTACGCTGTTTTGACACCTACCTTATTATTGTAGATTCAGACATGATTTAATATATTCCCAGATGAATTCTTGAAATAGATTCATGCAGTAGAATTGTTATAGATCAATGCATTATTGATTACATTTTCCTTGGTCGTCATATCGCCAAAGAGTCCGATATCATTATTATAGGATTGGAAGTTGTTCATCGTATTTCTGATAGAGCCATTGGCGAATCGGATTCCATATCAAGAGTTGTTGTATGTCTGAGTATTATTGATGACATTGTAGTTAGACGAATAATACAAATAGATCCCAGCGATGCCATTATTGAAAAGTTGAGCATTGAGAATAGTATTGTCATGAGACCCTATACCAAACGCAATTCAATATTCCTTATTATTATATACCTGTGTATTGTTGATCGTACTGTTATTCGTGGTACCATCAAAATCTATCCCTGCAGTAAGTACACTATTAGGGTTGTTAGATCAATTATCCCGATATTTCCCATCGATTTTAATGGAATCAATAATAAGATTGCGTTGGTTATTGGCATAAAATATATTCGTGAGCGAGGTGGATGATTTTGTAATCCTTGTATCTGGGCCCCCCACGACTGCAATACAATTTCCACTGAAAATGAAGAACCCAGTTGTACCTGTATTTGAAGTAAACTTATATTGATTACTTCAGCCGGTAAGTACATAGATAGTATGGTCTTGTAAGTATTGAGGCACACTAAAGTTTCCTCCAGGAAGATTTACTACCTGAAATGTTGATAGAGAACATCCATTACTTTGTCGATTCTGGGTATACAGAGATCCCGATCAAAAATACTGATTAACAAGAGACTGTTGTGCAGGAGACAAAACGGAGTCCAATTCAGCAATATATTTACTGCTATCGAAGTCTTCTAGATCATTTCCATATTCCACCGCTCATCCCTGAGAATAACTCACAGGTATAAGTTGCTTCAAGATATGCAATCCAAAGATATATCTGATGGGCCTGGAAGTAGCATCGAATCCTTGCACTCCTTGAGGAGGCATTGTCCCGCCGCTCAGAAGGAATGAATTACTACCATTCTTAGGATTAGTAACTCGATCGTAATCAAGACCAGGATCGGTAGTATCGATCCCTAGAGTAGAACTCCAAGAAAGAGTAGAAGGTATCGGAGTGCTGAAGCTAAACATTCAGCTTCATCATGTATTAGCCACGGTATTGTGAAATGAGTGTATAGTCCCATACATATTAAGTATTCATGTGGCTATACGAATTCAAATAGTCCCGTTATTATATGTAGCGAGATTATTAAGATAATATGCTCATGTGTCAAAGGGAGCGTTGATGTAGAGTCCATTTCAGCCATTATTGTACGTCATACTATTGTGGATAATATTATCTTCTGATTGTTGAATATATATTCCATCGAAACCATTATTAAATGATTGAGAATTGTTTATGGTAGTTCTATCTGAAAAATTCTGCAGTTTCATCCCCTCATGACCATTATCATATGTTAATGTATTGTTGATAGTGTTGTTTGCTGAATGGTCTAGGTAAAGACCGACTCCACTCAGATTATCATAAAATTGAGAATTTGCAATAGTGGCAAAAGAGGTATTTATTAACTCTAATCCTCAACTATTTTGTGGCGATCCCGGCTGTGTGTATCACTGGATATTATTAAATGTTATATTCGTACCCCCTAGGGCGTTGAAATCGAACCCATGCGCATCATGTATTTTGATGTTATCTATGATAATTTTATGACTTCCTGATATCCATAGATTTCCCGCATTCTGCCCATCGATATTAACATCGCCACTCCCTACCAATGCAACACAGTCTACCGCAACGAAACTAATGTTAGAGTATAAGTTATAAGTGCCTGAATTAACGATATAAATGGTGTTGCCACTCAACGGTCCTGACAATGAAGAAAGATGCTGGATGGAAGTCGGGATACAACTACTTGTCCAGTTTCTCGTGTATGCTGTGGATCCTGTAGTCCCATCGCCGAATAAAGCGTAAATAATATTCCCAGTAGTAGGATTTTGACTTCGAAAATCTGCATTAAGAAATGCTCATCGTTGCCAGTTAGCCTGCGATTTCATACAAAGTCAAAATATGCATAGGAAAGAGATGGCTATGAGTGATAGTCAGAATCTTCGAATGTTTCTTGCGCTAAATGTTCTGCCGATGCCTTTCATGATCGCGAAGCGAATATAAATATATAATGTACTTACTATTAATAATGAGCAGGATTCTGTGTGGTAATATGATTTTCTAGTTCGCTGAGTGTCTCATAATATTTTACTTTCATCAGTTTATACGACATATATCATCTATTGGTTTTGTAGATCTTATATTCTTTACCATTTGGTGCGGCATAAGTAATAGGCGTGAATGAGGTATCTACCTGATGATTCCAGATCTCTTTCGCTGGGTTCTTGCCATCTATATATCTAAGGATACCATCCATGCTATCAAAGTATTTCGCTGAGACAAATTCTGGAGAAGTATATGCTCCATTGCTACCTGCAATGGTATAGATCTTACCATTTGGAGCGATGTGCTTTTGATCGTTATTCAAAGTATCGCTTCGAGAATCATTCCCATAGGTATTGATATGACAATCACCTGGATTGTAATAATCTATATGTCTGATCAATGATTCACGGTTGATGAAATAATACCTGGTGCTCATGTCAGGTGAATAATAAGCCGAATTACTATTGTCGTATCCTATATTGTATTGTTTACAGTTTGGTGCGATATGGATACTGGTATCTATAGTATCGCTATTGTTATTGAGATCACCATCTAGGAGATCCAAGAGGTATTGGAGACTACAATCATTTGTAAGGTCTACGTTATCTTGTACCATGCTATCAAAGGTGTTCAAGAAATCTTGCAATCTATTTGGATCATTATCATACTGGGCCTTCATGTTGTCGTAAATATTTACGATACTCAATTTTTCGGCATCAGTAAGATTACATGATTCACTACCATCCAATTTAGTTGTCACATTATAGGCGGCAGTCATACTAAATCCATTAGTATGGACGACAGAACTTACTGTAGTATCAAACTGATCACTTGATATGAGATCGATCTGCAATTGATCGCTAGAAGTCACATATGCTCCTGATCCTACACCAGTTCCGTTGACGAAAAGCATTCCGTTGCTGACAGATACTCGTGTGGGTGTGGAAAGACCAAACACATAGAAGACGTCAGACAGATATGCTCTGGAAAGGTCTGCATCTCTCACAGAAGGGATAGAGCTCAGATACATGACTCCATTTAGGAGGCAACAACTACATGAGCCACTACAGTACTGTGAGCCTATCACAAATGTGCCCGTGGCAGAAGTAGAGGAGTGTCCAAGTTGATCGGTGGTAATTACGACTCGTGAATATGATCCGATAGGTAATAATGATGCATTGATCTGTGCTCCTGTAGCAGTAGGTCATACACTACCGGAAAGTACGAGTCCACTATTGTACAATTTATAAGTATATGATGCAATACCAGCTCCCGTATCATATGCTCCCGCCCAAGATAATTGGAACAGGCTTGAGGCACAGACACCAGTCCCATTAGTAGGTCCTAGAAGTGTAGGAGGCGTAGGTGGTAGAGTATCTACATAGATTCTCTTGCCTGCATCTAGGTAGGTACATGATCATGTCTGATAAGTGCTATAAAATCGATTTCGTACATTGATCCCTGTAAGTGTGGCAGGGAGAGCAATAGGATAAATGAGTCCTGTTCATGGATGGAATCCAGTAAAGATCCCAGGTACGAAGTCTCAGGTAATGAGATAATTTACTGGTTCGGTCACAGAAACATAGGTAATGATATTTGTGAGGTCCGTATAATAAGAGATTCCTCATGCATTGATCACGTGTGGCCCAGGTCAAAAGGTCACATCTCCTTGAAATCCTGTATTACATCCACTAGATGGCTCGATCTGACAAGAAGAACTACATCCATCTCCATTGTTGTTATTCCCATCATCACATTCTTCTCCAGTATCGAGAATACCGTCACCACAACCTAGAAAAGATCAAGTCCATAAATCGATATCAGCGATCCCACCATAATTATCCCGCATAAATCAAGTCATGTTTCACGATAATATTCTCAATGAACCAGAGAATAAGTTATTCGTTAGCATCTGATTATTCGGAAAGTCATACTCTACTCCTGCGATCATATGAAATGCTATGCCTGATCGATTATGGTTGATCTGACCATATACCTCATTCGCATGGACGCCGGCACCTGTACAGTTAGTAAACCATCATCCGCTCATAGTCATCAGATTATATCCAGATTGTCATCATCCACTCAAGATAGCAAGGTCTCCAGTATCCAAAGGCCACAATCTTCGTCCTCTTTCATTATTATAATAGAGCCCATTAAGTTGAGTAGAACAGTTAATTGATTGTACACCGATGGTTATATTCTGTGGAGTACTCAATGGCGTCATAGGGCCCCAGAAAATAATCCCTGCAAAATCGTTCCCTCCATAAGCAAAATGTGCCTCAGAATACACTCAGGTATTTAGTAAGGGAAACATCACAGGCCATGCATTTTCAAAGGGCAGATACGCCGCAGAGAGGCCTCTAAGCATTGCCACAAACATTCCTAGGAACAACATAATCCCAAGAAGTGCCCTGTGAAATGTAGGGAGCTTGCGGTAATGATGTTTGATCGTTTTAAGCATGATAACTCATGAAAAGTATAAAGAGATGTTTCGTAATATTCAGTTTATTCACCTTACTATTATATGCGCGGGGAGAAAATAAGCAAAAAATGCCTCTCTCTACTATATAATAGGGTTGACAGATAAACAAAAAAGCGCCCAATATGGGCGAATGGACACTTAGGCAGTGAGTAATTGAGAACTTAGAATCTAGAATCTAGAACCTAGAACCTAGAACCTAGAACCTAGAACCTAGAAGCTAATATCTATTCTTCCGGCAACGGATCGGTTTCGTTGGCTTCTGAAATTTCATATTCATCGACGTCTTCACTAAGAAGCGCTGTCTTTCATTGTGCTTCTTCAGTGCATCAGATGCATTCCGTGTGAGAAAAGAGGTCCATGACAAATTTTTTTTACAAAGGTAAAAGAAAACGAAGCTCAGCAGGGATCATATCCTCCTGATCGATATGCATGAGTTTTTGTTCAAGTGCAATGAAATCGGTTTCGTTCATCGTAGGCAAAACAAGGTCAGCAAACATCTGTAAGATCACAGGTAACGGTTCGTGATATTTTTCAGTCCAAAGTTCATAACTTTTTTTCATCCCCAAGACTACTTCTTCATTGGTCCCTACGCATTCAAATGGCTTCATCCCTTCGATCCCAAGCAATTGTTTAAATGTCTGCAATAATGTTTCATCTTCGAAAAATTCTTTTCACCAAATAGTTTGAGTCTGGATTTTGTCCACGAATGGTCTCAGAATCGCGTATACGAAAGCACATTTCGGGCAGGATCCGCATCGACGGCGCGCCGCAGGCGCGGGTTGAGGGTTGAGGGTTGAGGGTTGAGGGTTGAGGG
>Ga0118677_10015138_pt1 | contig 10754 bp, 7 predicted proteins | sample AliMusrvi5mmetaG_FD_86154 | JGI IMG/M metagenome (GOLD analysis project Ga0118677, IMG submission 86154)
GCGTTAGCGACCGACAGCACTGTTGAGGGAGATTTCAACAATGCCGTTTTCAGTTACGGTGCAAAAACGGCCAAATTTTACAAGCGGGATGGAAAATTTTATGTCTTCACGGAAGGACCAGGAGGTACCGCGAAGGAATTTCAGATCACCCATACTTTTGGCATCCATCCCTTGCAACAATACCTGATCCCTTTCGAAAACGGGAAATACCAGTGTCTGCCCATTGCATGGAACACGCTTCAGAAAAAATGGTTCCACATGGCCGGCATGGTCTACAAGCCCGAAGACCTTAAACCCGACAACTGGCTCTACTGGACCAACCAGGCGCAGAACTGGAACAGTATGTGTGCAGAATGCCATTCGACCAATCTGCAAAAGAATTTCGATCTGGCCACCAAATCCTATCATACCACCTGGTCGGACATCAACATCAACTGTGAAGCCTGCCATGGACCCGGCTCCGCCCATATCGAATGGGCCAGGCTGCCGGAAATGGGAAGGCCGCAGGACAACAATGCCGGACTGATCGTCAAGACCAGCAAAATCAGCTCCAGGCAGTATGTCGAATCCTGTGCGCCCTGTCACGCACGGCGCAGCTCCTTTGGCCCTTACGACCATAGCCACAGTGAGTTTTCCAATTATGCAGCACCGCAACTTCCTACCACTCCATCCTATCACATCGACGGCCAGTTCAAGGAAGAGGATTATGAATATGCCTCCTTCACCCAGAGCAAGATGTACATGAAAGATGTGCGGTGCGGCGATTGTCACGATGCGCACAGCCTGAAACGGAAGTTTGAAGGAAATGCCCTTTGCCTGCAGTGCCATAAGGCAGACGATTACAATGGCGCCAACCACCACTTTCACAAACAGAAGGGTGAAACTGGTACCTCATTTGTCAACAAGCGGGGTGAACGGTTAGGTCCGGGTGATGGAGCCCTCTGCCGCGACTGCCACATGCCCGGGCAATATTACATGGGAGTCGACAAGCGGTTCGACCATAGCCTCCGCATTCCGCGACCCGATCTCTCCATCAAGCTGGGGACGCCCAATGCCTGCATCAACTGTCACGACGACAAGACCAATGAATGGGCCTTGCAATCCATCAACAAATGGTATGGCGAGAAGAAAAAACCACATTACGGGACCGTCCTTGCCGATGCCTTTGCCGGGAAAGCCGGGGCCGATTCCGGCTTGCTGAAAATCATCAACAGCAATCTTTATCCGGAGATCATCCGCGCTACCGCCATCGGCTATCTGGCCACCTACCAGAGTCCCAAAGCCATGGAGGCAGTCCGGCGGGCACTGAACGATCCGGATCCTTTGTTGCGCCGATCAGCCGCCGAGAATATAGAGACTACTGACTCCATTACCCTGTTTAAAAGTTTGGCTCCATTGCTGAATGACCCGATCCGGTCTGTTCGGATGGAAGCTGCCAACCAATTAATCACCTTCAGGAAGAGTCGGTTCAATGAAATCCAGTACAAGGCATTTCAGCGCGATCTGGATGAGTACCGTCAATCGCAGGAGTATGTGTCAGACTTTCCGACCGGTCGCTACAACCTGGGAAACTTTTACATGAAGCTGAATGACATCAACAAAGCGGAGGAGAATTACCGGGAAGCAGTGACCATCGACAATCTTTTCTTTCCTGCCAAGAACAACCTTGCAATGATCTATTACCGGCAAGGGAAGACGGATCAGGCCATTGCACTGTTTAAGGATATGATCTCCAACAATCCCGGCGAGACCGAGGGTTATTATTACCTGGCTCTGGTGTATGGAGAGTTGAAAAGATACGACGAAGCCATTGCCTTGCTGGAGACAGCCTCCGGCAAAAGTGGTGCCCACGCGAGAATCTTCTATAACCTCGGATTGCTCTACCAGATGACGGGTCAATTGGGGAAATCCGAGTCCACCCTGATGAAAGGAGTAACCATGGAACCGCAAAACTATGACCTGTTGTATGCCCTATGCACCTTCTATCTCCAGCAGAAACTGAATGCCAAAGCTGCCGTTTATGCCCAGCGGATTGCTGACCTGTTTCCCGAAAATCCGGTCGGCAAACAGTTGTTGCAGGCCGCTGCTGCCAGGTGAGGCATTTGTCAATATTTGATAAAATTCCTTAAAACATACCCGCTCTTTCGGGGCAAGTTAATTTTATTGCCTACCTTCGCCTCTGGCAGAACGCAATAAACGATGTAAATTAAGGTTGCTACTGTCTGAAAAAGAACACATTACAACAAAAAAAACCATTTAGTCATTAAATGATTTTCTATGAGAATTAAACTTTTTCTGCTCCTACTTGTGTTACTTGGCACTGTGGCCTTGCCTTCTTATACCAGGGGATCGGACCCTGAGCAGGATCCATCTGCCAGTTCGGCCATGAGCATCACAAGGGCGGAATTAATCCTGTTTGCGAAACAATTTTTGGGCACTCCCTACCATTTTGCCAGCAGTTCGCCTAAAAATGGGTTTGATTGTTCGGGGTTTGTCAAATATGTGTTTAACAACTTCAAAATAAGTTTACCACATGCTTCCAGAGAGTTTGATAAACTCGGAACAGCCCTGAAACCCAAAGATTTCAAAGTAGGTGATGTGGTGATTTTCTATGGGTTCAAGGACAAATCCAAAATCGGACACGTTGGGATAATTTGTGAGGCTGACGGAATGAAATCCAAGTTCATCCACTCCTCCTCCGGCAAGGTTCATGCCGTGACCATCAGCGACCTCGGATCTGGAATGTACACCCGAAGATTTTACAAATGCATCAATGTTTTTAACGAAGGATTGACCGGTTCACTTGCCGATCAGTAATTTGTAAAGATTTTCGTCTCTCTTGTAGATATCGTCATAGAAGTTGATTTCCCCGTTGTCGTTCACCCAAGCCGTAAAGTAACCGATGTAGACCGGAATCTTCCTTTGAAGAGAATAAGTACTCTCCTTACCGGCATTCATAGCGGCGTCGATTTTTGCCGGGGTCCAGTTTTTATCATCTTTTAGGATCGTGAGTGCCAATTCCCTTGCTTTTTTTACCCTGATGCACCCATGGCTGAAGGCCCTGGTTTCTCTTTCAAAAAGGCTTTTGGAAGGGGTATCGTGCAGGTAGATATTCTGCGCGTTGGGGAACATAAACTTGATCAATCCCAGCGAATTTCTGATACCTGGTTTTTGCCTCACCTGACCGTTGTTCCACTCCATGTTGTGCGCCTCCAGGTAATTCGGATTCTTGGCCATTCCGGGTTTTACCTCCTTGTTGATGATGCTTTGCGGCACATTCCAATAGGGACTGAAAGCGATGTAGCTCATGTTTCCACTGAAGATCACCGTTTTTGAATTGCTTTTGCCGACTACCACCGGAGATTCGAGTATACTTTTCCCCGCTTCGTAAAAATTAAGCAGGTAGGAAGGAATGTTGACGACCACCAGTTCCTTGGAATTGACGATTTCCGGATCGATCCACCGGCACCTTTCCATGTTCACGATGATTTGCTTGATCCGATCCCCAATAGGCCGGTTCATCTGTTTGATATGAGTCTGGGTAATCGTAGTCGTAGGTTTGAATCCATTGCGCGCCTGGTATTTTTTAATGGCAGTCATTAGCTCAACGTCGTATTTACTGCTGCCATTGTCTTGTTTGATGTCGTTGGTAATGAATAGGTATTCCCTGATTTGACGGATTGCCTTGGCAGAATCGCCCGGTTTATAGGCTTTGATTTTCGGATCCGACTCAATTGGGCTCCATCCACCCTTTTTCTCTATTTCACGGTATTGCTGAAGCACCGTCTTAAGTTTATAGTACTGCTTAAGCACAAATTTACTTTCATCGTTAGCCAGGTTTTTACTTGCAAAAATTGAATCCAGTAATACTGTGTAAGACAATGGCTTCCGAGGAAGCAGCCATCCAATATCGGTCGTGGTTTTTTCGTCCATGCCTTTGTATACCTTCCCTGCATAAAAGACAAATAGATTGGTCAGCATCAATTCAGTTTCCTGGTCGGTCAGTGTGTTTTCTATTTCATCATCAAAGACTCCATCCAGTTTTGCCTCGTAGGGAAAAGTGCTTGGAACTCCTTCAGCTTCAAGGGCCTTCACCTTGCTGTACAAAGAATGGCCAAATTCAACGACGCCCTTTTCAGCCAGCCAGATCGTTTGAAAATGATATTTTCGGTAGATGGCCTTGACCTCCTTTTCATATTTGACCAACTCCGGAAATTTCAGGTAAAAAGGTGCCACCTGCGTACTGTCAAAAGGGATTTTACTCCTTTGGTTTAACTCGATAAGGACAGAAATGTCTTCCTTTACACCCAAATTTGAAGCACTGGTGATTTTACCGGCTGTCACAGAAAACAGGAAAATAAAAAGAGGCGTTACCAAGGAATAGAATGTCTTCATAAAATGATGGATAATAGGTATACAAACCTAAGAAATTTTCCGGCAACAGCTGGCCTTTGCAGCAAATAAATATGTGAAAACTAAGTCATTCCATTACATCATCCATTTGGGCTGACTCAATTACCTATACTTGTTCGGATCCTTGTGGAAGGTATAGGCAAAGGTCCATTCAAAATAATCGGCACTACCTCCATGCGCTTTGATGGTGACACCGACGTTGTAATGGTCAGCCAGGCGGAAACGCAAGCCAACCCTTTCGTAGTAATTCTCCTCTTCACCGTTTTCTATGTTGTGATGAAGGTAATATCCCAATCCGATCGGTACGTAGATCACTTTGGTAATCGACCATTCCCAACTTCCAACAAGGGCATAGGAAACCGATCTGGAAAAATCCGACTGCAGGGAGTGGTTGCGCAGATCGGAGGATGCAGAATAAAAGAGATCCATGCCAATTCCCATCTTGTATTTGTAACTGAACGCCCTCAGGTAATTCAGCCCAAAAGTTATTTTCAGATAATTGGGGTCTCCCGCAACGTAATTCTTGCTTCCTACGGCCACCATGAAGTTAAATTGGTCGTGGCTGATGTAAGCTGGCATGGCTGTTTCGGGCACAGGTAGGGTCTTTCCCGATAGTTTGTAATGCAAGCCTACCGAAAGTGGAAACAAATTAATGCCATAATTGGGTTGTTTGAAAGAACCATTTGAAAAATGCTTGTAACCAACTGATCCGAAAGCAGTGAGTCGGCTACTCATGTGATAGTTGAGTGCAAAGCCGAGGTTAAGATAACAGTTTCGGTATGAACCGATAAAGACATTGGTAGGGTTGTTGACCTCGTTGTACGGATTAAAATTGTAAGACAAACCAAATGCACCGGTATAGGAACCAGTCCATCTTTTCGTGCCTTCAAACCTGACAGGCATCACAAAAAAGAAATAGAGTGCATTGGGTTTCCCAATATTGGCATTGTGAAAGGTAGAACTGTAATAGCCGATGCCGATGGTGGGATAACGGTATACCCTGTTGTAAGTGTCTTCCGGATCGTTTTTCGACCAGCCATACCTGAAATCAATCCCATTGTAATAGGAACTGTTCACGATCTGGTCGCTGAATTCGGTTCCATTGCCCAGCATGATTCCATTTTCCACTGAAAAGGACAACGAATGGGAGTATTTTGGGGGGGTAACAGCAATTTTGATACTATCCTGCGAAAAGGCAATTTGACCCAATCCAAGCAGGATCACTAAAATGAATAATCTCATGGTGTAAGGTCTTTTGTTGGGTGAAATAATGCTAAACTGCCAGATTGCAGCCTCTTTCTATCAGTTGCATGTTGAAAGCCGGCGTGTTGGATGATTGTGCAACTCCGGTGTGGAACAGGAGCAGTAGGGCACAAATTGTGACCACCAATGTTTTTACTGCCTTCACTGCTTATCCGTTTTTTTAACAAACCGCATCATCCCGATATCACCCATAATCAGGTTGAGGGTATTGCCATCGGTTACAGACCAACTGTTAATTTTTTGGAGGGTTTCCAGAAAAACGGCTTCCCCATTCCCATTCAGGCACATCATTTTTGTCATGGCCATGGGATCCTTGAAGCTGATTTTATTCCCTTCAGCATTCAGTTTTCCGTTGAAGCTGTTGCAACTGGTGTTTCCACTTACCCGCTGACCAGCGACATCGAAACGGATGACCGGTTTTTTACCGGGATACAGGCCATCAAAAGCAATTCTTGGTCCTGAAATATAGTTCAGTTCCCAGGTACCCTCCAATTTGGAGACAATGGAGTTGGTATTGGTAGTTTTCCTGGAGCTGCAGCATGATGAAAACGTGCATCCAAAAATAAAAAGAAGCAATAATAATCGTAATAGACTCCTCATATTTGAATTATTATTAAGTATTTATCCAAAACGACAATGATCAACCATTTATGTTCTTTACAGGTTTATCCTAAGCCCCAACATATTGGCACTCGGCAACCGAAGGCCATTGGCATCATATGAATCTTCTTTACGTCCCTCAAAGAAAATAGTTAAAGGTTTGGAATGGCGGTATTGGATTCCATAAAATAGGAGATACCTGTGAAAATCAGCACTCAGCAGTTGATCCGCATCCCGTTCAGGTTTCTTGATATTGACTCCGCACAGGAATCTCCACCTTTTGTAATCATATTGACCTGCCAGTTCAAAGCCTTTCCCGGAGTAGACCACAGTTTTTGACACCAACCCCAACGTCGAATTATCGTTCTTTACATAAGTCAAGTCTCCATCATGCTGAATGACATAATTGGCTGCAACCAAAAAATTTCTACTCTTGTACTGTGCTCCAAGCAGATAATAGGCTGGATCGCCATTCAGTCCATAAACGACTCTATTTCTATAAAGGGAATTAGATAAATAGACGTGATTGTATGCAGCAGAAAGGTCAAATCCCTCTGCAATAGTGAGAATAGCAGACGCACTTGCCGCGTCAATGTTCTGTCGGATCGAATCGTTTTCATCGAGGTCCATGACAAAAGAGACAGCCAATTGAAGTCTGTGCGCAATTTTATTCTTATAGGTGAGGCAATTATCAGGCCGTCCGGTCCCGGAAAATCCACCATCAGAACCTTCAGGTGAGAAGATATAATTGGCAAAACCACTGTTCGTTTCGGAAATATCGGCCTGTCCTCCCGCTATTTTGAAAGCACTTTCCTGTTTCCCAATGGTCACTATTCCCCATTTCTTGAAATCCAGACCAAGGTATCCCAGACGGAGTGCAAAAACATTTTGCGGTGGTTTGATTATTGTATTGCTAAACCCGCTTCCACTGGTGGAATTATCTGGAGACAGGGAAAGATACTGTCCGGTATTGGAAAACCGCATGGAAAGTTCGAAGACACCAAACAATGAAAACTTGTTTCCAAATTTTTGTTCGAGGTTGATTCCGGTTTTGGTACCCGGATCGCTTACATACATTTGGCGATCAGTACCGATCATGACCAGCCGCACCAAAGCATAAGGATGGATGGTGAGCGTACTATCTCCACTGCCGAGTTTCAACCTGATTGGATCGCCCGGATGCCACTCCTGTGCTTCGGAAGAATAATGGATGCATACAAACAATACGGTCAAAAAAAACACGATTTTCCCAAACACATTACTAAGAATAGTGCCTCCATACAAACCAGTCATAGAATTGCTGTTGCTCATCAATTCAAAATTAGGTTAGATTTTTACGATGGAAAATTATTAATTTACACGGATAAATCAAAATAGCTGAAATCATTGCCTACCGTATAAGGGAACCATGCGGTGTACTGGTGCTTGCGCCGGTCGTTGACCTATTTCACTCCAACTTGGGGCTACGGCAGTTTTTAAGATGTCGGCACCAAGCAGAAGTTCAAGGGCAATTGCCAACGACTTACCCAGATTAAGCCGGATGTCAATATTGGGCAGATGTCCATCCGACTTTACAGAGATTTCTTTAAGATAAAGCACAAAGGCCCTGGCAGAGGCATACAGGATGATTACTGCGGCCAATAGCTCAATAAACTGGCTTATATAAACTGTTCCGGATTTAATAACCTCTTCCATACCAGAATGATATCGTTGGGCTATAACCCTTAGAAAGAGGTTTGGGAAAACAGCACATTCCCTTTGTTATATAAATTGGTTGCGACTGGATCCGGGATGAACAGATCCAGCCACAGCCAAAGGGAAAATTATCTCCTTCTGCCACCACTTCCGCCACCACCGGCAGGTTGCCTGCTTCCACCTCCTGAAGGCCTGGACTGTGGCCGGCTTTGCTGCTGATGGAAATTATTGGTCCGCTGGGCTCCCCTATCTCTCATCTGCATATCCCGACTGATGTTATTTGAAGGTTGTCTTTCTTGCGTTCTGTTGGTTGGGGACTGCCTGTCCGGAACATTACCGGAAGGCCTCGTGGCTGCCGATGATGGTCTGTTAGGCGTTTGAGCATTCGTAGCGGGCTTCCAGTCTTTGGATTTGTTATCGCGTTGCTGGACATTTCCCTTGTTGTCGCGCTGGTAAATATTTCCACTTGGATCTGAGAAAACATTGTTTTGCCCTTTTGCCGGTCTTGCAGCAGGACGGTTGTTGTTCAAACCTGAATTTCCCGGACTGTTGAAATTACCCTTGTTGTCCCTGCCGTTGTTATTGATCTGGTTGTTTACATTTGGCCGGTTCACATTATTTCTTGTGGTAACACCCTTTTTGTTGTTGTAGATGTTGTTATGGCTGTTGTTGATATTGATGTTGGTATTGCCATAATGGTTGCCCCCACCCGGGCGGTTGGGTCCATAATATCCGCCTCCATGCGGAGGATGATGGTAATAGGGTGGCCTGTACATCGGTGGTCCAAACCATCCGCCATGGTAGCCGTATCCGCCACCAAAGCCAATGCCAACGTGCATGAATCCGACGTTGAAACCGATGCCCATGCTCCAACCTGTCCATGGATTGTAGCTGAACCCAAATCCCCAGGTACAGGGTCTCGGATAGTAGATGCTTCCATACCACGGATGATAATAGAAGCCGGTTCCGTAAATAATGGTGGGACCATAAATATACCCACCCATGTATCCGGCGGTATATCCCATGTAGACATAGTCGGGAGTTGAATCGTAGATATACACATACTTGGTATTGTAAGCAGGACTGCTGGCTGGTATTTTATCTACATCCTTTGGCCTGGCATTGGCTACGCTCCAAGGACCATTGGGTGATGTTCCGATAAACCAAACACCGTTGTCAAGGGCGAAATAACTACCACTGGCATCTTTCATAACTGTCACATTGGAGTTCTCGGCTAATTGCAGCGAAGAATTTTCTATGGCTACAAATTTGGGGGCTCCATCATATTGAACAGTAACCGTTGCAGTCTTGCGGTCCACCTTGGCAGTTTGGGGTATTTCTGCGTCGACCATCGCCTCTTCGGCAGCATCCGTTCCGGCTACACTGGCCAAAACGGCATCCTTGTCAGAACCCTCAGGGATTTTGGCAAAATCGGCAGGCAGTTTATCAGATTCAACAAAGGTCCATGGACCATTCAACGAAGCTGACTTGAACCACCGTCCAGCGATCAGGATGTAATTGTCCTGGCTATTGATATCCTTGATAATATTGTCGTTCGAATTGGAAACATACAACAAGGCAGTACCAGAGATGGAAAGATAATCGGCTGCTCCATCCGACTGAATCAACTCGGCAGGAACTGTACTGACGAGTATATCCGTTGCACGTGGTGTCTCTGTTGGTGCTTTGCCCCCATTGTTTTCAAGCTCTTGTTTCTTGATCTGGTCATTGATGGATTTTACTTTGGCAGACAGTGAATTTTCAGGAGCCCAGCCCTTGGTCACTGAAGAAGATTTGTACCAGACTCCGCCATTGTACATGTGCCACAGGTTTCCCTCCTTGAAAATCAGGGCTGGTGTATTCACTACACGGTCGGCATCCAGATCCTTGTCCTTTTGAATCTTGGGCTCACCGTCCAAAATAACCAGAGTGGTTGGTTTGGTGCAGTAGATGATTTTGGGAGGGTCGTTGTTGAAACTGTCTGTATTGGCATGATCCCTTCTGATAGTGGCAACCAGTTCATCCAGCGACATCTCCATGTCCCAGTTGGGTACTTCTCCTTCGATCAGGGCTATCAGATTCTTGATTTTTTCCTGATCCTCCACGCCACCGAATTTGGCATTGGAAATTTTAATTGATTCAAGTTCAGCCGTACGGCTATCCTTGTCGGTCGATAAGGTGGCCACGTAAAAAATGGCTCCAAACACCGGTTCACTCTTCGAATTCTCCTTGACTGATACGGCAGAACGGGCCGTTAACTTATTGCCTTCCAAACTCTCTGGCTGAGGTTGGTAAATAGTGACCTTTCCTCCGTTTTTAAAAGGAATCTCCTTTGGCCATGTGTTTTGGGCTTTGAGAGAAATGATTCCGGAAATCAGTAGAATACATGGAATCAGTAAAATTTTAAACTTCATGATATAAAATATTAAATCGTTTTATGATGCAGAATTCGTCAACCTGTAAAGCCTGACTTTAAGGCTTCTTTCAGGTAATATTTCTGTATTTTCCCCTGAAATAGACTTAAATAAATTGACAGACGGCGTATTAAACAATACATAAATATAGGACCAAGATAGATATTTTTTCAGCAACATGTCTCTATGAAATCCGGCTCTTTCAAACGAAATTTCCAGATTAGATCGTGCTGTCCCGATCATCCTTAACACCGGAATTGCCTTCAAACCATTTTTACCGGCTATTCGACAATAATCAAATATTGTGTAATTTTGAAAATAAAAAATTAAATCAAATGAGAAATATGCCGTGGTCATTGTTGCTTCTCT
>Ga0118677_10015139_pt1 | contig 10753 bp, 11 predicted proteins | sample AliMusrvi5mmetaG_FD_86154 | JGI IMG/M metagenome (GOLD analysis project Ga0118677, IMG submission 86154)
GCACTGGGGCTGCCGGATGAATCCGGCGTTCCGGTGGTGGTGTCAGGATGCGCCTGTTCCTTTTCATAACGACCGCACTGTCGCGGTTAGAAAGACGCGGGAGCGCGACGCCGGCGCAACGGCACCGCCGTCAGGCCGCTGGACCTGCGACACAATCGTAGTGCCGAATCCCCTTATTTCCTTCGAATACCCTCCGGATACCCTTCGGATACCCTTCGGATGCCCTGCGGACGCCCTGCGGACTGGTTGACTGGTGCCTGGCCATCGCCCCCTGACTGCCCCCATGCCAGTCATTGGATGTTGGGCGTTCGATGTTGGATGTTGGATGTTTCCAGGGTTCGTGGAGAGGGAGATTCGCCTCGGTCTGGCGACGAATTGGAGCACTTCCGATATGCTACAACGGGCGAGACTACCCCCGCTTCCTTGGGGAGGGTCGGGGTGAGGAGGAACGGGCCTCACCCCAACCTTACCAGCCAAACCCTTGCCGGAAACGTCAAATGCTACGAGTCCTCTGGCAGAGTCGGAGAGTTACCCTCTGGACCTACCCGCTGTCCGGCTGCCAACCTGCTCCACGGGAAAGCATCGGCCGCTTGGGAACCCCTGCCTCTCATTAACACCCAACTTCAGTTGGGTGTGTGGCGGGCGGAGAGCAGATGGAACCGCTTCAGCGGTTTCTCCTTCCCGCGTGCTCGCGCGCATTCGCGCGGGTACTGGCCGCCGTGGTCACAGGAAGCCGTTGAAACGGTTGGGCCGCAGTGAGGGAGCACCCTGCACCCAACTGAAGTTGGGTGTTAACCTCATGGTGAGAAAGCGCGAGGTCTCTGGCCTCATATCGCCCTAACGTCCGGCCTCACTGGCGCGGCGCCAATGACGCCAGAAATGTAAACTGATGCTCATCGCCACGTCCAGTGCAGGCCGATAGCCCGCCTCATTTTATGGGTTGATGTTTTGTCTCGAACCTCTCGCCGATGATGTCAAACGCTTGCCTAACTGGAGTTGGTGGAGAGTCCCAATTGTAACTGTGCGTGATCCAGTTTGTCCCACGCATGAAGCTCACGACCAGAAGATTCCCAATCGGGGGCGACCTGTCGTAGTCAGGAAACCTCCGGATCGCCTCGGACAGGAGCTTCAGATCCGACCCGGAGAGTTGTTTGTCGTGCCCCGCCATGCAGCCGCGCATACTCCTTTCCACGTAATCACCCTCACGACCATCGCGTGTCACGACGTATTGCAGCGCGGTATTGTAGGAAAGAAAAGCCGTCATCAGCAGCAGGTTGGTTCTACCAGCGGTATTGGTGTGACCACGGAGGAATTCCAGAAGCTCAGCCCTGCGGGCGTAGGGAGCGAAATCCGGGAGAGGCTGAGCGGGCAGCGGCGCGTGAATCAGGAGCAGCACGCCGAGGAGAATTGTTCCAAGTGGTCGCATGGCATATTCCGGCTAAGTGATTAGACAGGTCTGTCTATCTCCCCGTTTGGGATGATAGGCCAATAAACCCCTGTGCCTGATGAAGCCTTTCCTTTCATCAACCTCCCCTTTGCCAAGTCCCAGGCCCCGTGTAAAGACAATGTCACCAATTCTTTCTGCTTACGAGCTTCCAGAGAGCTGCCCCACAATCGCCATCATCCGCCCGAGAGGGGGGCGGCAGCATCGGGTTTCCCTTCCACATCAGAACTGAATCGCGCGCCTTTCACCCGGCTTCATGGTAAGCTCCAGCGTCTTCGCTCCATAGCGCACGACGCACTTCTTTCCCGTCACGCTACGCACCGTGGCGCGCGTCAGCTTCCCGTCTGCCCAGGCGATCTCCACTTCGAACCCGCCCCGCGCGCGCAACCCCTTCACCTGCCCTTTCGGCCACGCCTTCGGCAACGCCGGCAGCAGCTCGACCTCCCCAGCATGGCTCTGCAAGAGCATCTCCGCAATGCCCGACGCCCCGCCGAAGTTGCCGTCAATCTGGAACGGCGGATGCGCATCGAACATGTTCGGGTACGTGCGCGAGGGTTCGAGCAGATGCTTCAGGATGCTGTAAGTGCGGTCCCCGTCCTGGAGTCGGGCCCAGCAGTTGATGCGCCAGGCAATGGCCCAGCCCGTCGTGATGTCGCCGCGCTTGTTGAGCGAGGTGCGGGCCACGGCGGCGAGCTCGGGCGTCTGGCGGGGGTTGATTTGCGCGCTCGGGTAAAGACCATACAGGTGGGAGATATGCCGATGCTGCTGCTCGGGGGCTCTCGCATCCCAGTCATCCATCCACTCCTGCAACTGGCCGTTCTTGCCCACCTGGTTCGGTGCCAACCGTGCCCGGGCCGCCGCCAATTGCTGCCGCAGGCCCTCGTCCAGGCCCAACTCCTCCGCCGCCTGAATCGTGTTCGAGAACAGGTCGCGAATGATCTGCTCGTCCATCGTCGGCCCGGCGCACACCGAGGAAAAGTACGGATGCTGGTTCTCGGGCGAGATCGAAGGACAGGTGACCAACCACTTGTGCTTGGGCTCCTCCACCAGCGCGTCGAGGAAGAACTCCGACGCCCCTTTCAGCACCGGGTAAACGCTGGCCAGGTAGGCCCGGTCGCCGCTGAACCGATAATGTTCCCACAATTGGAAGCAGAGCCAGGCGCCGCCGCACGGCCATATTCCCCAGGACGGCCCGTCAATCGGTGCCGTGGCGCGCCACAGATCGGTATTATGATGGGTCACCCAGCCGCGCGCGCCATACATGGTCTTCGCCGTGCGCGCCCCGGTGACGCTTAGGTCTTTCACCATGCCGATCAGCGGCTCCACGCACTCTCCCAGATTGCACGGCTCGGCCGGCCAGTAGTTCATCTCCGTGTTGATGTTGATGGTGTATTTGCCGCCCCAGGGCGGATCCATGCTCTCATTCCAAATACCCTGCAAGGGCGCTGGCTGGCCGCCGGGGCGCGAGGTGGAGATCAACAGGTATCGGGCGAACTGGAAGTAAAGCGCCGCAAGCTGGGGATCGTTCCCCTCCGCGAATCGCCGGATGCGCTCGTCCGTTGGCCGCTTCGCCGCCTCGCTGGTGCCCAGGTCCAGCGACACCCGCCGGAACAGGTTCTGATGGTCCTTCAACTGCGCCGCCCGTATCTGCCGAAAGGAGCGCTTGGCCGCGCGCCCGATTTGATCCGAGACAATCCGCCCGGGATCACCGCTCACGTCCTGGTAGTTCTTGTAACTCGTCGCCGCGGCAACCAGCAGCGTGACCGCGTCAGCCTTTGTGACTGACAGGGTGTTGCCGGCCGCCGACACAGCGCCCCCCTCGTTCAACACGCGCACTTGCGCCTCGAACTTCAAGGCACCCTTGATCCCCTCTGCATCTCCGTTGGTGCCGCGCAGCATCAGCGTGTTTCCGCGCGCCTCGACAGTTCCCTGCTGCGGAGTGCGCAGGCCGGCGGTGAAGTTGATCTGACCTCGCCGATCTGCCGTCAGCCGAACCACAATGACCTGATCCACTGCACTGGCAAACACTTCACGGGTGAACTTAACGCCGCCGACACTGTAGCTGACTGCCGCGGTGGCGGTATCCAGGTTCAACTCACGCCGGTAGTTCTCCGCCGCCGTCACCTCGGGAAAGGTCAGCAGCAAGTCGCCGAGCGTTTCGTAAGGCATCTGCCGCAGTGGGCGCGCCATCACCTTCTCGCTGATCAATCGCTCCGCCTGCTTATACTTGCTCTCGAAGATCAGCCGCCGCACTTCCGGCAGCGCGCCCAGCGCTTCCGGGCTGGCCGGATCGTAGGGCCCGCCCGCCCAAAGCGTGCCCTCGTTCAGTTGCAGCCGCTCCTCTCGCACCCCGCCGAACACCATCGCGCCCAGCCGCCCGTTCCCGACCGGCAGCGCCTCCGTCCAGACTTTCGCGGGCGACGGATACCAAAGGCTCAACGGCTCGCTGGGCGCGGGGGCGGCCCCCAGCAATTGCGCGTCGGGCACCGAGTTGGAGGCGGCCAACGCCCGCACCCCCGGCAGGCTGGCGAGCAGGATGGTCATACAGAGGGCTCTCAAGGACAGGTTGATTACATTCATGCGATTACCCGTGCAGCGTGCCAAACGCCGGGCGAAGGCACAAAGGCCAATTTCTGCTTGGAGATCGTCATGGTGGGCTTGGGATAGGTCACCAGCATAAATCGAAAGCCCAGTGAAGTAAGGGAAAGACTTCACGGGGCAAGCCGCATGGCCAAGCTGGTCCCCGTGACCTGCCGCAGCCTTGGTCCAAAAACGCCTGTTGAGCCCCCGAGTCAGCTTGAGTATCTTATCAAGGTGAGTCCGACGGTGTTTCGATACAGGAATTACCGCTTTTACTTCTTCTCTCGAGAGGAACCGCGGATGCACGTGCATGTCGAATCACCGGACGGCGAGGCTAAGTTCTGGCTGGAGCCGGGAATCGAGCTTGCGCTGAGTAAGGGCCTAAAGGCCGTCGAATTGACAGAGCTGAGACGAATTGTTGAGGAAAGGCAGAATGAAATCAAAGATCATTGGCGGCGGCACTTCGGCGGTTGAGGTGCTCAACGTTTCGCCTCATGGCTTTTGGCTTTGCGTGGCCGGGCAGGAGCACTTTCTCGACTTCGAGCAGTTCCCGTGGTTCCGCAAGGCGACGCTCTCGCAGTTGTTCGCGGTCGAACTCCACCGCGGTGAGCATCTCTATTGGCCCGAACTGGACGTGGATTTGGATTTGGACCGCATTGCGCATCCGGAGAAATACCCGCTAATCGCGAAGTAAGCCCAGTGAAGTAAAGGAAAGACTTCACGGGGCAAGGCTGGGGAAAAATCCACGGTTGCCAGGCAAGCGCCCGGAGCGGGCATAGTCCCGCGGTGCCATAGCGGCAGGGGATTCAAGCCCAGAGGTATGGAATTGGGGCAAGGTTTGGCCGAGTGGTGGTTGAGGTTATTCCAGCACCGACCCGCCGGGCCGCCCAAATGACGGCTTGAAAAAGGTGGATTTGATTCTATTTTGGAGCAGCAAACGCAAGGACCGGGGCCGCGTGAGGCGGTTCGGTCCGAAGCCCAGTGAAGTAAAGGAAAGACTTCACGGGGCAAGCAATCTGCAGAACAGCAGTGGGCCATATTGATGCAAACGAACCGCCGCACCTGGCAATCCTTTGATGAAATGCGCAAAGCCGCCGAGCGAGGCGACGCGGCGGCGCAGTGTTATTTCGGCATTTGCTATCAGACCGGCCAGGGGGTGGTGCAGGACTACGACGAAGCTGTCCGCTGGTTCCGTCGCGCCGCCGACCAGAACGATGAGGCGGCGCAGTGTTACCTGGGTTTCTGCTACCAGGCCGGCCTGGGGGTGCCGCAGGAATACGGCCAGGCGGCCAAATGGTTCCGCGAAGCCGCCGAGCAGGGCGATCCCGCCGCGCAGTTCAACCTGGGGGTGCTCTACGAGACCGGCCAGGGCGTGCCAAAGAATTACGCGGATGCCGTCAAGTGGTATCATGCCGCCGCGGAACAGGGTGAGCCCCAGGCGCAGTTCAACCTGGGCGTGTTTTACGAAACCGGCCAGGTAGTGCCGCAGAATTTCGAGGAGGCGGTGAAGTGGTATCGGGCCGCCGCCGATCAGGAATGCGCACCCGCCCAATGCAACCTGGGGCTATGTTACGAAACCGGCCGGGGCGTGCTGAAGAATGTGCGCGAGGCGGTCAAATGGTTCTGCCGCGCCGCGCGCGCGGGCGACAAGACCGCCCAACACAACCTGGGTGTGTATTACGCGTCCCTCGAAGCCGCCGAGGAAGCTACTGCCGAAGGCGAAACCCCGACCACTACCCCCAGCGACGCAACGGCCTGAGGCGCGGCCGCACATTCGCGGACACGGGGCACCTATGTCCCATGCCGCTAGCTCAACGACCGCAAGGTTGAGGTAATACTCCTCATCGAAATACTTCGAGATGCGGTTCTCCTGCACCCCGAGCTGGATATGTTTGTGATGCACCTGAAGGTCCGACTCGATCACCCAGTGATGGCCGTCCAAGCGCTGGCCCTGGAACAGGAAAGCGTGCGACCAGGCGCCCCAGTGTGCCCGTTCGTCCAGGTGGCGTTCGGCGCGGCAGATCACCTGGTCAATAAGCGTGACGCCCCCGGAAAGCCCGATGCGCCCGGGCCGGGCGTGGAGTTCCAGAAACTCCCGGTTCGACAAGCCGGTCACTACCACGGTTTGCTCCTGGGTTACGTTGGGCTGCATGGAGACAGCGCTGGCTGGAAGGGTAAGCCGAAGTGCGAGCCAGGCAAGATCTTCCTGACGGGCTGACGGGCAAGCGGCATCCTCGGATTTCGGGCTTCGGCCTTCCTTCGGATTTCGACCCTCGGGTTTCGGATTTCCGCCGCCACTCACTCGCTCCCCCCGAAAGCACTGAGCGCGGCCCGGTTCACTTTCTGCTAATTCAGCTTTAAGAATGCCCCGGAATGCGCTACAGTAACCTCCAGAGATAGGCATTTGGCTCCATGAACACAGTCTTAATCATCGACGACGACCCCGACTACCGCAAGTTCATGGGTGGCCTCCTGAAGGACCGGGGCTGGCAGTTGCTCGAGGCCGAGAGCGGGAACGCGGGCATCGAGTTGGCGAAATTGCACCGGCCGGACGTAGTCCTCTGCGACCTGCTGATGGCCAGCGGCAACGGTTTCCAGGTCTGCCGCGAGTTGCGGGGCAACGACGATCTGCGGCACACCAAGATCGTCGTCGTCTCCGGCCGCCATGTCGAGAAGGACCGCCAGTCCGCCTTCAAGGCTGGCGCGGACGAATACGTCACCAAGCCGATTGATCCCGACCGTTTGGTTCTCCTGCTCTCCCGCATCGTCGCGCGGTCTGGCAGCGTCGCGGCGCCTCCCGCTCCGGTTGTTCCCCTCGCACCGGGGCCGGCGTATGTGAGGTTCTGGGGCGTGCGCGGTTCCATTCCGACGCCGGGTCCAACGACAGTCCAATACGGCGGCAATACCTCCTGTGTCGAAGTCCGCGCCGACGGTCAGATCATTATTCTCGACGCCGGGACCGGGATGCGCTTGTTGGGGCAGCAGTTGGCGGCCGAGTTTGAGTCGCAGCCGATCGATGCCACGCTGTTGCTGACGCACACGCATTGGGACCATATTCAGGGCCTGCCGTTCTTTCAGCCGGTCTATAAGCCGCAGAACCATCTGCGTATCCTCGGCTTCGAAGGTGCGCGCCACGGCCTGGAGGTCGTGCTGGCGGGCCAGATGGAAAGCCCATTCTTCCCCATCGGCCTGCGCGAAGTGCCCGCCAACGTCCGCATCGAGGAACTGCAGGAGATGAGCTTCAATGTCGGGCCAGTCCGCGTGGAGGCCACCTTCGCCAATCATCCCGGCATTTGCGTTGGCTATCGTCTATTCACCTCCGGGGGCTCGATCGCGTTCTTCCCCGACAACGAGCCGTTTCCTGAGGCTGCCCCCCCGACGCGAGCCGCGGGCGGCGCGGAGGCGTCTGCGCAGCCCTTTGCCAAAAGCGAGAACCGGAAGATGATTGAGTTCTTGCGCGGCACCGACGTGCTGATCATGGACACGCAGTACGACGCCAACGAATACAAGCACCACACCGGCTGGGGCCACGGCTGCCTCGATGACGTGGTATCCCTGACCCTTGAGGCCGAGGTGAAAACGCTTTACCTCTTCCACCACGATCCCAGCCATGACGACGCCAAGATCTCCCAGATGCTGGAGCAGGCCCGTAAACTCGTCGCCGCCCGCAAGGGCAACCTCCACATCGAGGCTGCCCGCGAGGGGGCAATGGTGGAGCTGCCAGCCAGGGTGCAGGCGTAACGAGGCCCCTGCCTGCCCTCTCATTAACACCGGTGCTTTAGCCCGGTGGTGCGCACGGCTGCAATCGTCGAGCCGTTTCAACGGCTTCCCGTCCCGCGCGGCACACGGTTGAAACAGTTCGAACCCCAAGAGCGCGTTCCGCCGCTGGGCTAAAGCACCGGGGTTAATGGGAGCCGCTGTCAGGAGGGTGACAGTTTCCAGTTGAACGATCCCGGCAGGTAGTGAACCCTCGCCGCCATGTTTGAGCTGCTCAAGACCGACCTAACCTCCAAGGCGCGCCTGGGCCGGTTGACCACGGCGCACGGCGTCGTGGACACGCCGGTCTTCATGTCCGTCGGCACACAGGGCAGCGTGAAAGCGATTGACCCGCGCGAGCTGCGCGAGATGGGCACGCAAATCATCCTCGGCAACACCTATCACCTCAATATCCGGCCCGGGATGGACATCATCCGCGCCGCGGGCGGGCTGCACCAGTTCATCAATTGGCCTGCACCCATCCTCACCGACAGCGGCGGGTTTCAAGTGTTCAGCCTCGCGACGATCCGCAAGATCCAGGCGCACGGTGTCGAGTTCCGCTCGCACCTGGACGGTTCGCTGCTGTTCCTCGGGCCCAAGGAAGCAATGGCCATCCAGGCCGGGCTTGGCTCGGACATCGCGATGGTGTTTGACGATTGCCCGCCGCACACCAGCACGCCACGCGAGCTGCGCGCCGCCGTAGAGCGGACCATGCGCTGGGCGGCGGAATGTCGCGAACAGCCCCGCGCGCCGGGCCAGATGGTCTTTGGCATCGTGCAGGGCGGCTCTACCGCGGCGATGCGCGAGGAGTGCGCGAAGGCGCTGGTGGCGCTGAAATTCGACGGTTACGCCATCGGCGGGGTGAGCGTGGGCGAGCCGGAGCCCGAGATGATGCGGGCAGTCGAGATGACGGAGCCGTGGCTGCCAGCCAATCAGCCGCGCTACGCGATGGGTCTCGGCACACCGGCGCAAATGGTCGAGCTGGTCGCCCGCGGCGTGGACATGTTTGATTGCGTTCTGCCGACGCGGGTGGCGCGCAACGGCACGGCCTTCACGCGCAAGGGCAGCATCAGCATCAAGGCCGGGGCGTGCAAAGCGGATTTCCGGCCTATCGAGGAAGACTGCGATTGCTTCGCGTGCCGGCACTTCACGCGAGCGTATCTGCGTCACCTGCTCAACGTGGGCGAAATCCTGGGCCTTAGAATGCTAAGCGTCCACAACACAAGCATGTATCTACGGACTATGGCCGAGATGCGCGCGGCGATTGCGGCGGGGACGTTTGCCGAGTTCCGGCGGGAGTTTGTGGCCAACTACGTGCCGACCAAGAAAGTCCTGCTGGCCCGCGCCGCCGATGCGAAGCGGTAATACTTATACCGGCTGGGCCTGGAACCCCAGCAGGTCCTTGAACCAACGGAAGGCGGCGCGCAAACCCGCATCACGCACACCTGACAAGCCGTAGATGGCCACTAACTCCTCTTCATGCCCGCGATAGCGCGGCGGCAAGAGCATTGCCGCGCTAAGCCCTTCGCCCTCAACTCTCATAATCTGCGAATAGAACAGTCCCTTGGCCACGGCGTATTGGCCCTCGGGCAAAACCAGCACGCGTTCGGGCAGCACCAGCCAGGGGTGGTACTTCAGGACCAGGCTGCCCTTTTCGTCGCGCAGCAGCTTGCCGTAGGAGCGGGCGGGCACCTGGTTGATCTTGCGGGCCAGGAACAACCGATTAACCGCGCTGTCAGGGTGGAACCGCTTGCGTCGCAGCGTGACAAACTCCCAGACGAAGACCCACCCGAAGTGCGACAGGCGGAATGACCAACCGGCGATGAAGTAGGCAATGCCAATGATAATAAGCGCGCAGACCGCACCCAGCCACGGATTCACAAACGCGGTCGCCGTAACCGTCAACAGCACCAACAGGCGGAAGCCTTTGAGCGCAGTATCCACGATCGCGAAGGGGCTGAGCAGGATGAGGACGTTGATGGCATTGGAGGCCAGGAGCACGATGAAAAAGGCGAGCATTCCCACCGGCACCAGGAGACCATTGCCCAGCCACGAAAGGTTAATCGCCGCCAGGAAACCGCTCGCGCCGGACAGCGATGCCTCGGGCTCCGTGTGCGGAAATACTGCGATGACCAGCGGCACGAAGGCGCCGGTGGCAATCAGCCCGCTGATCTTGTGTTCGATGGCATCCGCTACGTCGAGCGGCTTCTTCAACAGCCTGGGCGCCGCGATGCCGACGGTGTCCTTGAGAAAGCAGGCGGTGACCAAGACAAAAGCGGGAATCCAAAACCACGGCTGCGCAAACCAGGGCAGGCGGGCGCGTTGCTGCGGAGTCTGAGCGTGAAAGTATTTCCACGCGCCGACCGCGCTGACGCCCAACAACGGGGAGATGGCGACGCCCGTGATCTCGGATATTGCATGGGCCAGCTCCGTGCCCGGCGTGGCTGAGTTAGTGGCCGACGCCGGTTCCGCTTGAGCAACCGCGCATGGGGCTGACGGACACCAGTAACGGGCGGTCAGGGCAATAACGGCGGCCAATAGGACGAATCGTCGCATGCCCCAGAGCCTCCGCCTTTTTCCGAGGTCTGTAAAGCAGGGCATTCGCCGCGAGGCGGGGCCATGAGCTGCAACCGGAAGTTGAGTTTGGGCCTGCGGACTCGGAATCCGGCGCGCTTGCCAACTGCATGCTAAAGGTGAAAAGATACTCCGGGCGCCAACGTAGCTCAGTTGGTAGAGCAGCGCGTTCGTAAGCCTCTGAGGATTCACAGAACCCCTGTAAGAGCTCGTGCAAAAACAACTTCCAAACCTTAGGCGTAATCCTAACATTATGGCCCGCGAGCACCCTGAGAGCGTGAAGCGTTTGAGCGTAGAGCGTGGTGACCTCGAACGCGCTGCGACGCTCCACGCTCTTACGCTCCACGCTCGCCGGACGAAACCCCGAGGACCGCATTTGTTTTTGCACGAGCCCTAAGG
>Ga0118677_10015144_pt1 | contig 10752 bp, 8 predicted proteins | sample AliMusrvi5mmetaG_FD_86154 | JGI IMG/M metagenome (GOLD analysis project Ga0118677, IMG submission 86154)
CCTTCGAGCGCCTGCCCCACCTACGGCCTGCTCGGACGCCACCCGCCTCCGGCGTGCCCAGCGCGATTGGCAGATCGTAGGCCGGGCCGACCTTGCGCAGATCGGCGGGCGCGAGGCCGCAGGCCGTGATGCGGTTGGTGGCGCAGTAGCGAGTGCAGTCCGCTGTTTTTGATCGCGGCGCGCACGCGTTCGCCGCTCACCTTCACCGCCGCGTCGGGCAACCCGACCAGCCTGAACGATGACGGCCCACGACTGCTGTCGACACGCCAAAGGCGACTTCGCAGATAGTTCCTTCAAGTCCGACGATAGCGCACGAATTGACTTTGGCGAGCATGCCGATAGGGCTCCGATATAGGCGAGTACGGTTCCAGCCCAGATTGTATTACGGTGTGAGAATTAGCTGTGCGGCCTGGCTAGATGTGATCAGATGCGGGCGGAAGGCGGCGCAAGCGCGCACTGGTCGCGAAGACGTGCAACTTCCGAAGTGTCACTGTTCAAGCACAGCGCAGGTATTGTCAGCATTCAACCAGGCAAGCTCGAACTCACCCCTTGCCACACGTTGCGGCGCTGTTGTAAACGCGGGATCGTTGACCAACACCATATCGCTGTCAATGCCCACTATAACCACAGCATGATTACTGGCCACGGACCAGTATGACAACTCGGCCGTATCGACAAACGCGATCACCGGCTGTCCTTGGTGCAGCCGCGCCTCAACCAGGGACATGGTGGATTCGCCGTATGTTACCTTCAAACCAAGCTGTCCAAGGCGGGCTATGTTGCGGCGCGGCGCGACGATGGGGCCGATGCCCATCGTCGTTAAAAGATGTTGATAGGAGACTGGCCGTCCGAGGTAATCCAACACCATCGCAGCACAGGCGGCCAGGCAATCTGAGTGTTGGATCTGTTCACGATGCGGAACGTGTAGAATGAGCATTGGCCAGGTCCTCTGCATGGCGGCTGATGGCGGCAATTTGCTCAGGTGTTGCCGTGATTTGCCCGGTTTCCACGTCTACGTCAATGTTCCCCACTGCACCGAGTGAGCCTGTGGTAGGCAAGGCCAGGAGGATGGGCACACGCCACCATATGCGCTCCGAGATAACCAGCGTCGGCTCGCTGCCTCGCAGCAGATAACCAATCTCGTCGGCTACGAAGCGGTTAACCCGCCGCTGAGCAGCCGGAGCGGAGTAATTGAATTGCGCTGACACCTGAATTGTCAGTTGAATCTGCCCGGATTGTGGGAGTTGCTCAAGCAGCGCACTCACAGCGCACCTCTTGTCGGATATGAACAATCACTTGGCTCATATGGATCATTGTAGCCGAATTCGCGCCATACCATTGCGACTGGAGAATCTGTTATGGCAGGTATTATTCAATTGCTGACAAAAAGGCATTCTATTAGGTCAAGAGTGATGGTGTGCAGATGGGCGATGACATCAGCAATCCAGCCTCAAACACCATATTGATGGATTCGGCCTTGCGCATCCTCGGTGATCTCAAGGTGAGTTTGGCGAATGGCGGTTCTGGATCGCAGGCAGCTAAGGGTTTGACCGTAAATAACTTGACTATTTGAGTGTAAGCTCACGGGTGCATAGCATGATAAGACGGTGCGTGCACAGTGAGTAAGGATGACAAATAGATCAGGCGATTCAAAGCATGAGTGCGGGTGCGAAGAATGTCGGCGACACCCCAGGAGTGGGGTGTCGCGCGAGCATAGGGCGATAAACCGTGTGATGGCAAGCCTCAATGAAAAGAGTCGGCGGCGTTTTGCCGGTGTCTTGGCGATACAGTGGGGTCGCGGAGGCGTGCAACGCGTGAAGGAGATCACGGGACTGAGTCGGAACACTATCAGTCGAGGACGAAGTGAAGTAGCACATGCCGAACCGATGCTGGGTCACGGGCGCGTCCGCGGCATGGGAGGCGGGCGTCTCAGGGGTGAAAAAAGTATCCTGGCCTCTCGAGCGCTCTGTGTGAAGAACTGAAAGGGGAGACGGCAGGAGATCCAATCAGCGGAATAAAGTGGACACGTAAGACGGTTCGCCAACTCACCCGTGTACTGCGCAGTCAGGGCTTCAAAGTCGGACGCGAAACCGTGCGGCGCTTGTTGTTCCAACTCGGATACCGCCTGCGCGCGAATCATAAGCGGCTGAATCGTCAACAGAACGCTGATCGCGATAAGCAGATGCGATATATCAAACGCATTCGCAGGAAGTATGAAAAGCAGGGAACCCCCATTATTAGCGTAGATTCCAAGAAGCGCGAATTGGTAGGCAACTTCAAGAATGCAGGACGGACGTGGCAGCTTGTGCCGCTCGACGTACTGGAGAGCGATTACCCTCACGATGCAGTCGGCGTCGCCATCCCATATGGCATCTACGATATCTTGAATAACCGGGGCTTTGTCGTAGTGGGATGTTCCCATCAGACTCCGACATTCGCTGCTCGATCCATTCGGCGTTGGTGGATAAAAGAGGGCGCGAAACGCTTCGCGGATCATCGCGAGTTATTGATTCAAGCAGACGGCGGTAACCCTAATGGCTACACCAGTTGGTGCTGGAAGTTTGAGTTACAGCGACTGGCCGATGAGTTCGGGCTCACTATCACCGTCACTCACCTGCCGACGGGTGCGTCCAAGTGGAATCCAGTCGAGCACAAATTGTTCTGCTTCATTTCCAAGAACTGGGCCGGTCAGCCTTTGCTCAGCTACGAGACGGTGCTGAAGTACATTCGCACGACGAAGACCGTGACCGGGCTGCGTTGTCGTGCCGTTCTCGATACAACCGACTATCCAACAGGTCAGTCTCTTACCGTGGAGCAGAAAGCGCAAATCCGATTGTTCCGACATCGTGTGTTACCGAAATGGAATTACACAATCAAGCCGCATGCCGCGGCGTAAAATGATCAAGTTATTTACGGTCAAAGCCTTAGTGGGTACGCAGATATATTTTGACAAATTCCAGGACGGTGGCAATATGATGTTAGCGTCCGGGCTAAATGAAGGCGCACAGCCGGAATAAATGGCGAGACACATCGCCGGGATAAAGAACGGGCACAACCATCTTCTGGTTGTGCCCGTGTCGGTTGATGGGAGAGAGAGAACGTACTCAGTCACATTCGAGATCGATGATGGCTTGACGTACAGGGGTGTCGTCGATGACTTTGGCCTTGGCAACCGCGCCAGCAACCATGGCAGCGATACAGATCTGGTTAATGCGGCGCGGGATGCCTTGCGACCACTCGGCGATGCGCTTGAGAGCATCGTCGGAGAACAAGGGGACGGCGTCACTGCGGCCAGCAACCTTGAGATGATGCTTGATGTAGGCCAGGGTGACATCGAGCGGGAGCGAATCGAGATGACAACGATGGGTAACGCGCTGGGCGAAGGCAGCGTGTGTGGAGAGTTGGAGCATGCGGCGCAATTCGGGTTGACCAATAAGGATGAGAGCGGCAAGAGATTGGCTGTCAAGTTGGGCGGCAAGCAAAGTGCGCAGTGGATCGATGAGCAGGTGAGGCAGCAGGTGGGCTTCATCAATGACGATGACAGGTGTTTTGCGCTGGGTTTGAATGAGATCGGCCAGGACGGCTCGCAGGGCAGTGCACTGTGCAGTCGAGCCGAAGGGGACGGGCTGGTTGAGCAGCATGAGGAGTTGGCGATACAAGGCGCTGGTGGAAGCAATAGGCAGGGTCAGGTAGAGGACGACATGGCGGTTTTGATCGAGCGAGGCGATGAAGGCGCGCACGGCGGTGGACTTGCCGCTGCCGACATCGCCGGTGACGAGAGCAATGCCACGTTCGCGCACGGCAAGTGACAAGCGCGCCTGTAACTCTTTGAGGTCAGGAGTGACGAGGATATCCAGCGTATTTAAGGTTCGAGAGAATGGGTTGGCCTGAAAGCCATAGGTTTGTGTGAACATGCGAGGCTTACTCCGCTGAATGCATAGGGTCAGAGACCACATCAAGGCTGGCGAAACGAATACCGCCAATCTGTTGGCGCAGAGCTTGCTCGTGTTCTTCTCGCAAAGTCTTGAGGAAGTCGACCTTGGCAGGAGGATCACGCCGTAAGGTTTCTGGCACCAGACGTTCGACAGCCAGGTGTAGATCGCGCTTGTGCTTGGTGAGGATGGCTGTGCCGAGGTGAACCGCCTCGCGATAGATCTCCATCCGGGAAAGATCAAACGGGTCATAGCGCAGCTCGAGGGTCTGTCCACACCAGGCTGCATCGACATGGTATGTGTTGCCCTGCAGGCTGATGGTGGCCTGGCGGGTTACCTTGCGTTTGGTGCGCCACAAGAACGCCAGACGCAATATTTCGGCATCGACCGTGCGCACACATGCGATGCCAGCGGCATAACGATCAAACGGAGTTTGCTCGGTTTCACCGTGCACACGCGCATGGTAGATGCGCTCCAGCCAAGCCCAGAACGATTGGTTCAAAGTGGTCAGGTCGGTGATATGCGATGCCGCCACCTCCGGGTAGAAGGATTGCTGGGTCTGATTCCAGAACTGCTCGATCTTGCCTTTGCCTTGCGGGTGGTAGGGTGTTGCGAAAATGACCTCTGTGTGCAGGGTAGCGCAGGCCGCGCGGAACTGGGTGGCGTTGAAGATTTGACCGTTGTCGACATAGACAGCATCAGGCAGACCACGGCGTAGCACCGCCACCTTCAACACACGTTCGAGTCGGGGCAGGGCTTCATCGAAGAAGAACTCACCGTAGGGAACCAGACGTGAGTGATCATCGATGAAGGCGATCAAATGCGTGCGGCGCATCTGACCTGGGCGGTCAGGATCGGGCAGCCATGGCCCCTGGCTGGCATCAGATTGCCACAGCGAATTAACGTGGTCACGCTCGAAGCGGCGATACGGGGCAAGCCCGGATCGCAACAACCTGCGCGTCTTGCCCGCGTTGCGCAAATGGGTGCCCAAAGTGTGCGCATTGGCGCTCTTGCCGTCGCGTTTGAGGATTTCGATGAGCATGGGTGTGGTGCGCTCAGGTTGCTGTTCACGCAGCGCAATGGCCTGTTGCAGCAACGTGCCATCAAACGCGCGCGGCAAACCAAGGTCGCAGCGTGGTCTGGGCAGCAACGCCTCGAAGCCACGCTCGCGGTACGTGTTGAGATAGCGCCTCAGGCTGCTGATCGACACACGCGTGCGCTGTGAATGCGGAATTTGATACGTCTGGTCGGCCAACGCGCGCAACTCTCCCTCCAACCGGCCCGACGCCGGCGGATGATGGATCAACTGCGCAATCAGACCGTGCTTGAACAGCGCTAATTCGATGTCGGGATCGTCAAAATCGAGTGAGTTTGCCATGTCCCCATCGTCCGACATCCCTGCGCCGGGGTCTAGTCGCAACTCGTGTGGGCGGCAGTCCCCTGCGCAGGGGACTGCCGCCCACACGAGTTGCGACTAGACCCCGGCGCAGGGATGTCGGACGATGGGGACATGGCAAACTCACTCGATTTTGACGATCCCGACATCGAATTAGCGCTGTTCAAGCACGGTCTGATTGCGCAGTTGATCCATCATCCGCCGGCGTCGGGCCGGTTGGAGGGAGAGTTGCGCGCGTTGGCCGACCAGACGTATCAAATTCCGCATTCACAGCGCACGCGTGTGTCGATCAGCAGCCTGAGGCGCTATCTCAACACGTACCGCGAGCGTGGCTTCGAGGCGTTGCTGCCCAGACCACGCTGCGACCTTGGTTTGCCGCGCGCGTTTGATGGCACGTTGCTGCAACAGGCCATTGCGCTGCGTGAACAGCAACCTGAGCGCACCACACCCATGCTCATCGAAATCCTCAAACGCGACGGCAAGAGCGCCAATGCGCACACTTTGGGCACCCATTTGCGCAACGCGGGCAAGACGCGCAGGTTGTTGCGATCCGGGCTTGCCCCGTATCGCCGCTTCGAGCGTGACCACGTTAATTCGCTGTGGCAATCTGATGCCAGCCAGGGGCCATGGCTGCCCGATCCTGACCGCCCAGGTCAGATGCGCCGCACGCATTTGATCGCCTTCATCGATGATCACTCACGTCTGGTTCCCTACGGTGAGTTCTTCTTCGATGAAGCCCTGCCCCGACTCGAACGTGTGTTGAAGGTGGCGGTGCTACGCCGTGGTCTGCCTGATGCTGTCTATGTCGACAACGGTCAAATCTTCAACGCCACCCAGTTCCGCGCGGCCTGCGCTACCCTGCACACAGAGGTCATTTTCGCAACACCCTACCACCCGCAAGGCAAAGGCAAGATCGAGCAGTTCTGGAATCAGACCCAGCAATCCTTCTACCCGGAGGTGGCGGCATCGCATATCACCGACCTGACCACTTTGAACCAATCGTTCTGGGCTTGGCTGGAGCGCATCTACCATGCGCGTGTGCACGGTGAAACCGAGCAAACTCCGTTTGATCGTTATGCCGCTGGCATCGCATGTGTGCGCACGGTCGATGCCGAAATATTGCGTCTGGCGTTCTTGTGGCGCACCAAACGCAAGGTAACCCGCCAGGCCACCATCAGCCTGCAGGGCAACACATACCATGTCGATGCAGCCTGGTGTGGACAGACCCTCGAGCTGCGCTATGACCCGTTTGATCTTTCCCGGATGGAGATCTATCGCGAGGCGGTTCACCTCGGCACAGCCATCCTCACCAAGCACAAGCGCGATCTACACCTGGCTGTCGAACGTCTGGTGCCAGAAACCTTACGGCGTGATCCTCCTGCCAAGGTCGACTTCCTCAAGACTTTGCGAGAAGAACACGAGCAAGCTCTGCGCCAACAGATTGGCGGTATTCGTTTCGCCAGCCTTGATGTGGTCTCTGACCCTATGCATTCAGCGGAGTAAGCCTCGCATGTTCACACAAACCTATGGCTTTCAGGCCAACCCATTCTCTCGAACCTTAAATACGCTGGATATCCTCGTCACTCCTGACCTCAAAGAGTTACAGGCGCGCTTGTCACTTGCCGTGCGCGAACGTGGCATTGCTCTCGTCACCGGCGATGTCGGCAGCGGCAAGTCCACCGCCGTGCGCGCCTTCATCGCCTCGCTCGATCAAAACCGCCATGTCGTCCTCTACCTGACCCTGCCTATTGCTTCCACCAGCGCCTTGTATCGCCAACTCCTCATGCTGCTCAACCAGCCCGTCCCCTTCGGCTCGACTGCACAGTGCACTGCCCTGCGAGCCGTCCTGGCCGATCTCATTCAAACCCAGCGCAAAACACCTGTCATCGTCATTGATGAAGCCCACCTGCTGCCTCACCTGCTCATCGATCCACTGCGCACTTTGCTTGCCGCCCAACTTGACAGCCAATCTCTTGCCGCTCTCATCCTTATTGGTCAACCCGAATTGCGCCGCATGCTCCAACTCTCCACACACGCTGCCTTCGCCCAGCGCGTTACCCATCGTTGTCATCTCGATTCGCTCCCGCTCGATGTCACCCTGGCCTACATCAAGCATCATCTCAAGGTTGCTGGCCGCAGTGACGCCGTCCCCTTGTTCTCCGACGATGCTCTCAAGCGCATCGCCGAGTGGTCGCAAGGCATCCCGCGCCGCATTAACCAGATCTGTATCGCTGCCATGGTTGCTGGCGCGGTTGCCAAGGCCAAAGTCATCGACGACACCCCTGTACGTCAAGCCATCATCGATCTCGAATGTGACTGAGTACGTTCTCTCTCTCCCATCAACCGACACGGGCACAACCAGAAGATGGTTGTGCCCGTTCTTTATCCCGGCGATGTGTCTCGCCATTTATTCCGGCTGTGCGCCTTCATTTAGCCCGGACGCTAACATCATATTGCCACCGTCCTGGAATTTGTCAAAATATATCTGCGTACCCACTAAGGCTTTGACCGTAAATAACTTGATCATTTTACGCCGCGGCATGCGGCTTGATTGTGTAATTCCATTTCGGTAACACACGATGTCGGAACAATCGGATTTGCGCTTTCTGCTCCACGGTAAGAGACTGACCTGTTGGATAGTCGGTTGTATCGAGAACGGCACGACAACGCAGCCCGGTCACGGTCTTCGTCGTGCGAATGTACTTCAGCACCGTCTCGTAGCTGAGCAAAGGCTGACCGGCCCAGTTCTTGGAAATGAAGCAGAACAATTTGTGCTCGACTGGATTCCACTTGGACGCACCCGTCGGCAGGTGAGTGACGGTGATAGTGAGCCCGAACTCATCGGCCAGTCGCTGTAACTCAAACTTCCAGCACCAACTGGTGTAGCCATTAGGGTTACCGCCGTCTGCTTGAATCAATAACTCGCGATGATCCGCGAAGCGTTTCGCGCCCTCTTTTATCCACCAACGCCGAATGGATCGAGCAGCGAATGTCGGAGTCTGATGGGAACATCCCACTACGACAAAGCCCCGGTTATTCAAGATATCGTAGATGCCATATGGGATGGCGACGCCGACTGCATCGTGAGGGTAATCGCTCTCCAGTACGTCGAGCGGCACAAGCTGCCACGTCCGTCCTGCATTCTTGAAGTTGCCTACCAATTCGCGCTTCTTGGAATCTACGCTAATAATGGGGGTTCCCTGCTTTTCATACTTCCTGCGAATGCGTTTGATATATCGCATCTGCTTATCGCGATCAGCGTTCTGTTGACGATTCAGCCGCTTATGATTCGCGCGCAGGCGGTATCCGAGTTGGAACAACAAGCGCCGCACGGTTTCGCGTCCGACTTTGAAGCCCTGACTGCGCAGTACACGGGTGAGTTGGCGAACCGTCTTACGTGTCCACTTTATTCCGCTGATTGGATCTCCTGCCGTCTCCCCTTTCAGTTCTTCACACAGAGCGCTCGAGAGGCCAGGATACTTTTTTCACCCCTGAGACGCCCGCCTCCCATGCCGCGGACGCGCCCGTGACCCAGCATCGGTTCGGCATGTGCTACTTCACTTCGTCCTCGACTGATAGTGTTCCGACTCAGTCCCGTGATCTCCTTCACGCGTTGCACGCCTCCGCGACCCCACTGTATCGCCAAGACACCGGCAAAACGCCGCCGACTCTTTTCATTGAGGCTTGCCATCACACGGTTTATCGCCCTATGCTCGCGCGACACCCCACTCCTGGGGTGTCGCCGACATTCTTCGCACCCGCACTCATGCTTTGAATCGCCTGATCTATTTGTCATCCTTACTCACTGTGCACGCACCGTCTTATCATGCTATGCACCCGTGAGCTTACACTCAAATAGTCAAGTTATTTACGGTCAAACCCTTAGCTGCCTGCGATCCAGAACCGCCATTCGCCAAACTCACCTTGAGATCACCGAGGATGCGCAAGGCCGAATCCATCAATATGGTGTTTGAGGCTGGATTGCTGATGTCATCGCCCATCTGCACACCATCACTCTTGACCTAATAGAATGCCTTTTTGTCAGCAATTGAATAATACCTGCCATAACAGATTCTCCAGTCGCAATGGTATGGCGCGAATTCGGCTACAATGATCCATATGAGCCAAGTGATTGTTCATATCCGACAAGAGGTGCGCTGTGAGTGCGCTGCTTGAGCAACTCCCACAATCCGGGCAGATTCAACTGACAATTCAGGTGTCAGCGCAATTCAATTACTCCGCTCCGGCTGCTCAGCGGCGGGTTAACCGCTTCGTAGCCGACGAGATTGGTTATCTGCTGCGAGGCAGCGAGCCGACGCTGGTTATCTCGGAGCGCATATGGTGGCGTGTGCCCATCCTCCTGGCCTTGCCTACCACAGGCTCACTCGGTGCAGTGGGGAACATTGACGTAGACGTGGAAACCGGGCAAATCACGGCAACACCTGAGCAAATTGCCGCCATCAGCCGCCATGCAGAGGACCTGGCCAATGCTCATTCTACACGTTCCGCATCGTGAACAGATCCAACACTCAGATTGCCTGGCCGCCTGTGCTGCGATGGTGTTGGATTACCTCGGACGGCCAGTCTCCTATCAACATCTTTTAACGACGATGGGCATCGGCCCCATCGTCGCGCCGCGCCGCAACATAGCCCGCCTTGGACAGCTTGGTTTGAAGGTAACATACGGCGAATCCACCATGTCCCTGGTTGAGGCGCGGCTGCACCAAGGACAGCCGGTGATCGCGTTTGTCGATACGGCCGAGTTGTCATACTGGTCCGTGGCCAGTAATCATGCTGTGGTTATAGTGGGCATTGACAGCGATATGGTGTTGGTCAACGATCCCGCGTTTACAACAGCGCCGCAACGTGTGGCAAGGGGTGAGTTCGAGCTTGCCTGGTTGAATGCTGACAATACCTGCGCTGTGCTTGAACAGTGACACTTCGGAAGTTGCACGTCTTCGCGACCAGTGCGCGCTTGCGCCGCCTTCCGCCCGCATCTGATCACATCTAGCCAGGCCGCACAGCTAATTCTCACACCGTAATACAATCTGGGCTGGAACCGTACTCGCCTATATCGGAGCCCTATCGGCATGCTCGCCAAAGTCAATTCGTGCGCTATCGTCGGACTTGAAGGAACTATCTGCGAAGTCGCCTTTGGCGTGTCGACAGCAGTCGTGGGCCGTCATCGTTCAGGCTGGTCGGGTTGCCCGACGCGGCGGTGAAGGTGAGCGGCGAACGCGTGCGCGCCGCGATCAAAAACAGCGGACTGCACTCGCTACTGCGCCACCAACCGCATCACGGCCTGCGGCCTCGCGCCCGCCGATCTGCGCAAGGTCGGCCCGGCCTACGATCTGCCAATCGCGCTGGGCACGCCGGAGGCGGGTGGCGTCCGAGCAGGCCGTAGGTGGGGCAGGCGCTCGAAGG
>Ga0118677_10015145_pt1 | contig 10752 bp, 11 predicted proteins | sample AliMusrvi5mmetaG_FD_86154 | JGI IMG/M metagenome (GOLD analysis project Ga0118677, IMG submission 86154)
CTTCAGGGAGATTAAAAATGTCTGAACTCCACGACAAAATCAGAAGCCGTTTGAATGAATTGAGAGTCCACCTCCAGGCTGACGGCGGAGACCTCGAAATCGTTGATGTAACCGGCAAAACCGCCCAGGTCCGTCTGCGCGGCGCCTGCGGCATGTGCCCGCATGCCACCATGACGATAAAAGACGGTCTTGAACGCCTTCTCCGGGAAGAAATTGATCCCGAAATCGTCATTGAAAGAGTGCAGTAAGCAAAATCAGATGGCGGCGATAATGCCGCCATACTTTTTCAAGAGATCACAATGATTCATTCCGACTATCTTATCCGCGGCATTTTCCGGAGTATCAACGCCCGGTTTGTGTTTGCGGAAACCACCGGCACCGTTTCGCGCGGGGTTACCATCCATGACACGGACCCGGTAGCCGCTGAGATTTTAGCCGGAGCGCTGACCGTCGGCGCACTAGTTTCCGCACTGCTCAATAAAGGCGAGAAATACTCGCTGCGCTGGGACTATCCAGGCAAGCTCTCGTCTATTATCGTTGATGTCAATGCCGATTGTGATATTCGCGGGATCATCAAAGAGCCGCATCTGATGAATATGATAGCCTCTGAACAGGAAATTTACGGGGAAAAAGACGGTTTTATCTCCATAATCAAGTCAGAAGCCGGCAAAATCCTGAATTCCGGTAAAACCCGAACCGCATTCAGCGATGCGGTGGCGGACGCTGGTTTCTTCTTTTCCGTCAGTGACCAGCTTGAAACCGAATTCAGCACGGCGATCGAGTTCAATCCGGACCCGCAGAATCCAGTGAAAAGAGCCGGCGGGTTTATGATTCAAGCCATGCCGGACTGCAATTTGACCGAGTTTGAGAAATACCGTAAAAATATCTGCCAGCCGGAGTTTGTCGATCTCCTGCTGGAACGCATGCCTTCTGAAAAGAAACTCTGGGCACTGGCGGCGGCCGCCGCCGGCGAAAGTGAAATATTCGCGGACAAAAACCAGCTCTCCTACGACTACGGCAGCAGTCCCGGCTTCAGATGCAACTGTTCTTTTGAAAAGATGAAAATGGCAATGTCGGTTCTGGATAAAAATGAACTTGTCGCATTGTTTCTAGAAAACGCCAATCCATCCATCATGTGTAACTTCTGCCGCAAGGAATACCGTTTTTCCAGAAAAGATTTCTCGCTCTAATTTATACTCTGCGCGGTTGAAAATTCAACCTTAGATGAATAGGATTGTGGATTGGATTTTTTTGATCCGACTGACGGGCAATATAAATATCGCAGGAAGGAGGAACGGAAAAATACAGCCGCAAGACATTCACCGCAAAGCGGTTGCGATCTTTCGAGTTTGTATTCGCACTCTTCGAGGCCTTCGATACCCCGGTATCGGCAGCCTCTCAGAATACGAACCAATTCTCAAAATCTCCGCAATCTAAAGTTGAATTTTCAGCCGTGCAGAGTATAAAGTCAGCCCAGCCAGGCTTCAGCGGCGGTGTTCCAGAATAAGAGGCCTTTTTCAGTCAGCCGGATGTTGTCATCGGAAACGTTTATCAGATCGGGATGAAGCTCTTTCACCCTGAATGCCCGTTCGAGCATAATACTCCAGTTGACGTACATTGTTTTCTGCAGATATACATCATTCCAGCGGTTATTATTCCAGCCTTCAACTGTTCTGAGGCCGATGATAAAGATTTCCGCCATGCGGTATTCCGGGTCTATAATATCCATTTCAGGCGAATGACCTTCCAGCCATTTTTCCAGCGATGCCGGCTGCGTCCAGCGGTCTCTGCCGTCAAATGATGTTGAGGCCGGCCCCAGGCCGAGGTAAGGCTGGCCGTACCAGACATTGATATTATGAGCGCACTCCGCCCCCGGTTTGGCGTAGTTTGATATTTCATAGCGGCGTATATTTCTGGATTCCAGAAAAGCGCCTGTCAGGCTCCACATTTCAGCCGCAGTTTCATCGTCAACCAGGTCTTCTCCATTAAATGCCGTCGCCAGTGCAGTACCTTCTTCAATGGTCAGGCAATAGCAGGAGATGTGGGAGATATCGTGCGCCGCGGCGATTTCCAGGTCATGTTCCCATTCTTTCAGCGATTGGCCGGGAATCCCATAAATCAGGTCAATATTAAATTCTTTTATCCGCCGTCCTCTTAAACTGCTTAGAGCTGTTTCAATGTCAGAATCTTTCGACTGTCTGCCTAATTTGGTGCGGAGTTTATGGTTAAAAGACTGTACTCCGATACTCAAACGGTTGACGAAATCCAGGATGATCTCGCCTTTTTCCGGGGACAAAGTTTCCGGATTGCATTCCATTGATATTTCAGCTGACGGCAGCAATGGAACATACTTTCTGATCATGGCGTAAAAGCGTTCAAGCTGCGTACAGGACAACAGCGAGGGGGTTCCGCCGCCTAAGTAAATGGTCTTGACCGGAATCGAGAGATTGGCATCTGCGAGGTCTTCTTCGAGACGGTTTAAATAGGCATCCACCAGACTTTTGCCAGGATTCGGGACGGAAAAGAAGCTGCAATAATCACATTTCCTGCTGCAAAACGGAATATGGATGTAAACATTCTCAAAAAACATTTCCGCCCCCCTGTTTTTTCAAACGTTCAACCCGGTCACCATTTTGCCAGTTTTTTACCGAAATCCATCGCTTTTTCTTTAACATCTTCTTTATTGGCGGTTTCCCCGGCAGTCGGAACCAGTGATGGAATGAGCAGGCTCTTATGAGTCTTGCCGATAAAATGGACGATCTCTTTAATGGTTTCGTCAACCAGCTTAACTCCGCTGTCATCCAGATCGCCGCCGCAAGTGGCAATAAGGGCGAAGTTCACTTTCTGGAGATTATGGATCGTTTTGCCGTTGCTGAATTTAAACAGTGAAAACATTCTGTCAATAACCATTTTTATTTGTGCGGAAAGTCCGAAGAAGTAAACCGGAGAGGCAAAGACTACGACGTCATATTCAGGAAACGATGCCACGACGTCTGTCGCTTCATCAAGAATGACGCAGCGGAACTGCTGCGAGACCTGGCAACCGTAACAGGAGCAGCAGCCGGCAGTTTTATATTTCAAGCGGGCGGCATCTACAATGTTTACAGAAGCGCCCTCTGCTTTGGCGCCTTCAGCAACCCATCCAGTAACCGTTGCGGTGTTTCCATTCTTGCGCGGGCTGCCGCCGATTATCAAAATTTTCTTACTCATAATCACTTTCCTCCTGTTTCAATTATTGATATGTAATTCATATAATAATGCTGCTCATAATCCGCCGCAAAGACGGCTATAATTAAAGAATATAACGTTAAAACAGGAAAAAAGAAATTTATATACACAAATTTCATGTGGAAATATAAAGCCCTTTTCCTGCCTGTAATGATTTTCAATAATAGCTACCGGTATTATTAGTGAAATGTATCGCGGGAAATAACCGCCTCCTGCTGCCGCCGGATTCAAAATGAGCTGAGTTTTGGGATTTTTCGGTTAAAGTGTGGACTTTTACCGGTTTTACAGTATATTAACAGGACGTTATTTAATGGCTCGCTGTTGATTTTGGATGTATTGAGCTATAAAGGAGTTCTGTATGGCGGAAGTAACCCTCAGAGGAGTGGCGAAGATTTACCCCGGCAACGTGAAAGCGGTCAGGAATATCGATCTGGATATCAAAGACCGTGAATTCATGGTGCTGGTCGGTCCTTCCGGCTGCGGCAAATCCACCACATTGCGCATGATTGCCGGGCTGGAGGAAATCTCCGAAGGTGAAATCCGCATCGGCGAACGGCTGATCAACGATGTTCCGCCAAAAGACCGCGACATTGCGATGGTATTTCAGAACTATGCCCTTTATCCGCACATGACGGTTTATGAAAATATGGCTTTCGGCCTGAAACTCCGCAAATTCAAGAAAGCGGACATCGATAAGCGCGTGAAGGAAGCCGCGAAGATCCTCAGCATTGAAGATTACCTGGACCGCCGTCCGAAAGCGTTATCCGGCGGCCAGCGCCAGCGCGTTGCCGTGGGCCGCGCGATTGTCCGCAAACCGGAAGCGTTTCTGTTCGACGAACCGCTGTCCAATCTTGACGCTAAAATGCGCGTTCAGATGCGCGCCGAAATCAGTAAACTGCATACTCAGCTGGAAACCACGATGATTTACGTCACCCACGATCAGGTTGAAGCCATGACCATGGGCGACCGCATTTGCGTGATGAAAGACGGCATTATACATCAGGTTGACAGTCCGATTAATCTCTATGACAACCCGGCGAATCTGTTTGTCGCCGGCTTTATCGGCACCCCGCCGATGAACTTCTTCAGCGGCGAGATTATTGCAAAAGAAGGGAAACTTTATTTCAAGGAGGAGGCTTTTGAACTGCTGCTTGCCGATTCCTGGAAAAGCGTGGCCAGCCCTTATATCAACCGCAAGGTGGTATTCGGCATCCGCCCGGAAGACATCTGCTGGGAAAAAGCCGGTAACGGCGATTATCCGAAAATCAAGGCCGAAGTTGAAGTCATCGAACCGATGGGTTCCGAAACTTATCTTTACCTGAACACCGGCATTAACAGTTTCATTGCCAGGGTTGAGGCGCACAAGATTCTCAAGGTTGGAGATAAAGTTGAACTGCCGGTATTTATGCCGAAAGCTCACTTGTTTGATAAAGAAACTGAAAAGCTGATAGTGTAGTCCCGGCGTGGCCGGGAGTTGTTTGATAAGGTCATACCGGAATTGTTCCGGTATGTAAATATCTTCAGGGCAAGGTGATTCCGCAAGGAAAATTCCTGACCGGCGGTATAGTCCGCGAGTTCCGCACAACGGAACAGATACGGTGTGACTCCGTAACCGACAGTAAAGTCTGGATGAAAGAAGATGACGGCATCCGATACCGGATGCCGGATAAACTGGTCTACATAAGCCCTGAATAAAATTGTCTTCAGGGCTTTATTTTTGCCCTGACACAGCAGAAGGGAATAAGTAATATGCCGGTAGAGTTTGACAAAATCGAAGATGTGATCGCCGCCTTGAAACGCGGCGAGATGGTTATTGTAACCGATGATGAAAACAGGGAGAACGAAGGCGATCTGGTTGCGGCTGCAGCTAAAGTCACGCCTGAAATCATCAATTTCATGGCAACTCATGGTCGCGGTCTTGTTTGCGTGCCGCTATCAGAGGAACGCGCTGCCGCTTTGAAACTGTACAGCATGGCGGCGCTGAAAGACCCGTTTCAAACCGCGTTTACCCAGAGCGTTGACGCCAAAAACGGCATTACCACCGGAATCTCCGCCTATGACCGGGCGAAAACGATCGAAGCGCTGATAGACCCCGCTTCAACCGCGGATGATTTCGTTATTCCCGGTCATGTTTTTCCGCTGGTGGCGAGGGCGGGCGGCGTGCTCAGGCGCGCCGGACATACTGAAGCGGCAGTGGATATGGCGAGAATCGCGGGACTGGCTCCGGCCGGTGTTATCTGCGAAATAATGAATGATGACGGCACCATGGCCAGAGTTCCCCAGCTTGATAAGTTTAGAAAGAAACACAATTTGAAATGGTGTTCTGTTGCGGGGTTGATCGCCTACCGCCGCCAGACTGAAGTACTGATAGCGGAAGGCGCGTCCGCTGAACTGCCGACCGCGTACGGCAAATTCCGGGTTCATATTTACAAGTCCAAGGTTGACGGGCTGGAACATGTGGCGCTGGTTTTCGGGGATGTTAAAGATCAGGAGAACGTACTGGTCAGGGTTCACAGCGAGTGCCTGACCGGCGATGTTTTCGGTTCCGCGAGATGCGACTGCGGCGCGCAGCTTCATTCCGCGATGCAGCAGATTGTAGAGGAAGGCCGCGGGGTGGTCGTTTACATGCGCCAGGAAGGCCGCGGTATCGGGCTGGCCAATAAGATCCATGCCTACAAACTTCAGGATGAGGGTTGCGATACGGTTGAGGCGAATGAAAAGCTGGGCTTTGCGGCAGACCTCCGGGAATATGGTATCGGAGTTCAAATTCTGCTTGAACTGGGAGTAAAATCCGTCCGGCTGCTGACCAATAATCCCCGCAAACTGGTTGGTCTCAGCGGTTACGGGCTGAAGGTGAATGAGCGGGTTCCGATCATCATTGATCCGCAGATCCATAACCGCAAATATCTGGAAACCAAAAAGAAAAAGCTCGGTCATTTATTATAAGAACCCGTTTATTGAATGGAAAAATACGGGAAACGGACTTAAATTATAACGTTTATATTACGGAGGAAAAGTTTATGGACAAGACAATTGGAAAAGTTTACGAAGGAAACCTGAACGCGGACGGACTCCGTTTTGGAATCGTTTGCAGCCGGTTTAACGAATTTTTTGTCAGCAAACTCCTTGGCGGAGCAGTTGATGCCATAGTCCGGCACGGCGGCAGCAGCAAGAACATCGAAGCCGCCTGGGTTCCTGGCTCCTACGAACTGCCGTTCGCCGCTAAAAAGCTGGTGGCAAGCGGTAAATATGACGCGGTAATCGCGCTCGGCGTGGTGATTCAGGGTGCAACTCCGCATGCGGGGTATATCAACAGCGAAGTATCAAAAGCGCTGGCGCAGATTTCCCTGGAGACCGGAGTGCCGGTAATTTACGGAATCATTACGGCTGACAACATTGAGCAGGCGATTGAGCGCAGCGGCACCAAGGCCGGCAACAAAGGCGCGGATGCCGGCGTCGCCGCAATTGAAATGGCGAATCTGGTCAAACAGCTCGCATAGGCAACGTTAAAAATATTTGCGGTTAATTACGGAGAGATACATGCCCGTTACTCAAAAACAAGACAATCCAGTCGATTCCCGCAGCCTCGGGCGGGAATTGGCCATGCAGTTTCTTTTTCAGCAGGAATTGAACCACTGCGACGCAACCGAAGAAGTCTTTAATGGTTTTTTCGAGCAAACCGGGCAATCGCTGGAACTGAAGGACAATCGCTATTTCCGCAAAGGCCGTGAATATGCCATGGATATTATTGCGGGCGTGGTGAAAAATCTGAAGGAAATCGATGCACAAATACTCGCTCATTCCCAAAAATGGGATCTGAAGCGGATGGCAGTCGTGGATCTGAACATCATGCGGGTGGCTATCTATGAAATGCTGTTCGTCATGGAAGTGCCGCCGGTGGTCAGTATCAATGAAGCGGTAAAGATTGCCCGCGACTACAGCGGCGAACCGTCATGCGGTTTTATGAACGGCATGCTCAATGCGGTAAAAGATTCACTCGACCGGCCGGCCAGAAAGGCTGCGAATAAACCATGAAGTCAATTTTTTCTATTTTTAAAAAAGGCCTCGAAAAAACCACCACGACGGTTTCCCGTTCGCTGGCGGAAATTTTCGTCGGCGAAAAAAAATGGGATAAAAGTACTTTTGAGGACCTTGAGGCAACGCTTATTTCCGCTGACTTCGGGGTTCCGGCCAGCTTGAAAATAGTTGCAGACATCCGCGACCGCTATGAACGCGGACACATCAAAACTTCCGCCGATATCTTTGAGATCGCCAGAAATGAAGTGATCAATATATTCAGCAAAAACCGCCGGGAGATAAATTATGCTCCCGCAGGCAAACCGACCATCATCCTGATGATCGGAGTCAACGGCAGCGGTAAAACCACCACCACCGGAAAACTCGCGTGGCTGTGGCAGCAGGAAGGCAAAAAAGTGATTCTGGCCGCCTGTGATACTTTCCGCGCCGCGGCAGTTGGGCAGCTGAAACTCTGGGGCGAAAAGACCGGCTGTTATGTCGTTTCCGCCGCTCCCAATGCCGACCCCGCCAGCGTGGCGTTTGACGCGACTCAGGCCGCACTGGCCAGAGGCGCCGATATCCTGATAATTGATACCGCGGGGCGTCAGCACACAAAGAAGAATTTGATGGACGAGTTATCAAAACTCCGCCGGACAATAGATAAAGTATATCCGGGAGCGCCCCATGAAGTCTGGCTGACCGTTGATGCCAGCCTCGGCGCTAATGCGATAAACCAGGCGCGCGAATTTTCAAAAGCCGCCGGGCTGACCGGATTGATATTGACCAAACTTGACGGCACCGGCAAGGGCGGCATGGCCGTTGCGCTGCATCAGGAATTCGGCTATCCGGTATTTTTTGCCGGACTTGGCGAAAAACCTGAAGATCTGCAGCCCTTTGATCCGGAATTTTATGCCGCGGCGATTTTCGAATCCGCCGGAAAATAATAGCCTGGATCCGGCGGGTGGAGGTATGTTCACCCGAGGCGGGACTGGATATTGCCGGGAGATAATCTATCATGTTACTGTTGAAAAACTTTAAGAAATTTGTCTGCGGCGGCAGCCTGATTCTACTTTGCGCTGATTTGTCCGCACAGTCGGAAATAAGTGAAGTCCTGAAACCGGACAAACCCGTATGGGAGACTTCCGCCAAAGACCTTGTCTCTAAATTTCCCGAAAAAAAGCTTTTTCAATGGATAGATTCATCCAAAACCGGATTGAGATACGCCGATGATACCAGCCCCGATAAAATGATCTTCGCCGGATTGCCGGTTTACGAAGCGATTTTCAGCATCAATAATGAGAAAATCTCCAGGATTTATCTTTCCCTCTTTAATCGCGGCGATGCCGATCGACTGGAGAAAAACCAGTATCTTGAACTGCTCAAAAAACTGAATGACGCCCTGGAAAAACTGTCCGGCAAAAAGGGCGGTAAAGAAACTTTAACTCTCATCGGCGACAAGCGGATATACTCCAAAATATGGAGCAGTAAGGAGTATGAGTTCAACCTGAAATGGAGCGATAACGGCGTACCCGGCGCTAATTTTATGGCCGAATTTATCAACCTGAGCATTTTACCGCCGGCCGGCAATGCTGATTCTTTAAAGATAGATAAAGGACTGACTAAAAAAGTGCTGGCCGGAAGAGTCCGGAACAATGACGCAGGCGACCGTTATCTGGAAATCCCGATGGTTGACCAGGGGCATAAAGGCTATTGCGTGGCGGCTGTCGCCGAGCGGGTGCTGAAATATTACGGTTCAAAAATGGACCAGCATATGCTGGCGCAGTTGACCAACATGGCGGAAGGCGGCGGCGCCGGACTTAGCGATATTGAAAAGGCGGCGGCGGACTGCGCCTCGAAGATTGACGTCAAATATTCAAAGCTTTACTATAACGATGACATGGTTAATTTTTTTAACTTCAACAAAATGATTAACATGTATAATATGGAAGCTGCAAAGGCAAAATTGCCGTTAATCTCCATTGATAAATATCTGGTGAATTCCGCAGGCGGCCCTTTGTACGACCTCAGTGCGGTCTCTGCTGCGATAAATCCGGACCTTTATAAGAAAATCAGGCTCAAAGATAACATAAATTTCAAAAAATTCCAAAGAGACGTTACCGAGAATATCAATGCCGGCATCCCCGTGCTCTGGGCGGTCAAGCTGGGCATCAATAAAGAGGAAAATCTGCCGCAGCCGCTGGGAATGCACATGCGGTTGATTATTGGTTATAATGACAAGGAGAAAAAAATCGTCTATTCCGATTCCTGGGGCGCCGGGCACGAATACAAGAAAATGAGCTGGGAGGACGCCTGGACTATAACTAACTTCGTCGGGCTGTTTGCTCCGCGGCTGGAGAAATGATTATGCAAGCAGAAGAATACATGAATGAAGCAATTGGCCTGGCGTTGAAAGCCTGGGGCATGACCAGTCCGAATCCGCTGGTCGGCGCGGTTATTGTCAAAGACGGTAAAATAACCGGACGCGGTTTTCATGAGCAGGCGGGCAAGCCACATGCCGAGATTAACGCGCTGGCCGATGCCGGTCAAACTTCACAAAAAGCGGATTTATATGTAACGCTGGAACCGTGCTCCACTTACGGCCGCACTCCGCCGTGTACTGACGCAATCATCCGGGCAGGAATCGGACGGGTCTTTATCGGCTCTCTGGACCCGAACCCCGCTCATGCCGGACGCGGCGTGGATATCCTCAAAAACGCCGGAATCGAGGTCGTTACGGGAATAGAAAAAGCTGAATGCGACGCCATTAACGAAGCCTTCTTTAAATGGATTACCGCCGGAGTGCCGTTTGTCATCCTGAAAATGGCTATGACACTGGACGGTAAAATTGCCACGATGGACGGGCAGTCGAAATGGATCACCGGTCCGGCGGCCCGGCAGCGCGTTCAGCACTTGCGCCAATGGTCGGACGCCATCCTTGTCGGCGGCAATACCGTCCGGAATGATCATCCGTCGCTGACCGTGCGCGACATTCCCGGCTGGCGGCAGCCGCGGCGGCTTGTCGCCTCAAAAACACTGACACAGGAAACGCTGAAAAGCCTGCTGCCGGCGGGTAGAACCCCGGAAATAATCAGCCCGGACACCCCTGCAGAATGGCATGAGGAAATGCGCCGCCTCGGCGGTAAAAATGTTACGGCGCTGCTGATAGAGGGCGGCGGCGAACTGGCCTCTTCTGTACTGAAGGCCGGAATCGTGGATAAAGTGGAATTTCACATCGCTCCGAAAATACTCGGCGGCAGAGACAGCCGTCCGGTTATCGGCGGTAAAAATCCGCTGACGCTGGCTGAAGCCATGGCTTTAAAAAACATCTCCATCGAACACGCCGGCAGGGACATCATTGTCTCCGGCTATCCGGACTATTCCGCAGATAATTATACTCTGCGCGGTTGAAAATTCAACTTTAGATGAATAGGATTGTGGATTGGATTTTTTCGGTCCGACTGACGGGCGATATGAATATCGCCGGAAGGAGGAGCGGATAAATACAAC
>Ga0118677_10004938_pt1 | contig 10751 bp, 9 predicted proteins | sample AliMusrvi5mmetaG_FD_86154 | JGI IMG/M metagenome (GOLD analysis project Ga0118677, IMG submission 86154)
GTGATTACCGACATCTCGCTGGAGCACACGGAGTGGCTCGGGCCCACGGTCGCGGCCATCACCCGGGAAAAGGCGGGGATTCTTCGCCGGGGCGGAACGATGGTTACCCTGCCGCAGCTTCCTGAGGCCAACCAGGTGCTGGGCGAAATTGCGGCCGAGCTGGAAGTCCGCGGCGTGAGCGCTGCGGAATATATGCCGGCGATGGGCGTGATCGGCGCCTACCCAGTTGAGGTTTTAGGCGCGGAGGTCAGCGTGGATTCGCCGCTGGCTGGCGCGCATCAGCACCGCAACATTGCGCTGGCGATTGCGGCATCCGCCGAGCTGGCCAAGACGCATGGGTTCCCGATTTCGTCGGCATCGATGGCGGCCGGCATTCGGCAGACGCGCTGGCCGGGCAGGCTGGAGCACATCAAACTCCGGGGCGTGGAATGGATTCTGGACGTGGCGCACAATCCTGCGGGAGCGTGGGCGCTGGGGGCCGGACTGCGGGATGCTCTGGAGGGGAACAAAAAGCGAACATTGGTCTTCAGTTGCTTGCGTGACAAGCCGGTTGAGGAGATGGGGCAGATACTCTTCCCGCTGTTCGACGAGGTGATTGTTGCGCCCATCCATAACGCCCGGGCGGCGGCAACGGCCGACTTGCAGGCTGCCGCGCATGCCTCCGGAGTGGCCGCCTTAGCCGCTGATTCTGTGGCCCAGGCTTTGGAACTGGCGGCAATTCGCAGCCAGGGTGGAGTGGTGGTGGTTTCCGGTTCTGTATACCTGGTGGGCGAGGCGCGTTCTCTGCTGCTTGCGGAAAGCGAGGGAAAATGAGCCGAAGACCCGACAAGTTGCCGAGGACTCATCGCTGGCGCACCAACGCGATCCAGGTGCCGCTGATGGCGGCGAGCACAATTATCTGCGGATCGCTTTCGCTGCTTTCTTCTCTCTTCGACCGCAGCGGCCGGGTGCAGCACAAGATTGCGCACATATGGGCGAGGTCGCTGGTGTTGTGCACAGGCTGCCCGCTGACCGTGCACGGCGCAGAAAACCTGCGCAAGCACCCCGTGGTTGTGTTTGCGGCGAACCACACCTCGTACATGGATACCCCGGTCGTCTTCGGCGCGCTGGATTGCCAGTTTCGCATTCTGGCCATGAAGAAGCTGTGGCCGGTACCCATCATCGGTTGGTGGCTGAACCGGTCCGGCCAGATTCCCATCGACATGACCAATCCGGGCGCAACCCTTTCCAGCCTGGGCGCCGCAATCAAGGCCTTGCGCGCGGGCATGCCACTGTTTATCTTTCCGGAGGGCGGGCGCACCACGGACGGCGAATTGCAGCCGTTTCTCTCTGGCGCAGCGTTTTTGGCGATTCGCGCCCAGGTGCCAGTCGTGCCGATTGCGCTGAGCGGCGTGTTTGACCTGCTGCCGCCGCACACGCGGCATTTTTATCCGAGCGCGCTGACCATGAGCGTGGGCGAACCAATTGAAACAGTTGGCATGAACCTGCGCCAGATGGACGAGCTTACCGAGGGGGTGAAGAGTGCGATAGCGGCGATGCTTGGCAAAAGCACCGACGCGGCCTGTTCCGAGGAGCCCGTTCTTCTGGAAGGCGAACAATCGGAACAGGTTGAACAAGCGTAAGTGTAAGCAAATAAATAGATTAATGAAGGCTAGTTACTCCTGAGGCATCCCTGTTTTTATTGCATCTTCACCACGGGGCTTCAGGTGAGTACACTAGGGTCTCCATGTGCGTCCACATTGCAATTCCCGAACCCACCAGCAACGACTCCGCCTACAACCAGCGCACCTTGCCACAGTACTTTTTCGCACTCCACGCCGCGGGTGCCACCCCCATCCTGGTTCCGCTGCACGAGCGACAGGACCGGGTGGCTCGGCTGCTGGCCGGAGTACAGGGAATCCTGCTTCCGGGTGGCCCCCGGGATATCGATCCGGAAAGATATGGCGAGGCTCGATTGCCCGAATGCGGAGAGACAGACCCTGGCCGCACCGCGGCGGATGAGTTGCTGCTCCAGGATGCCTTCAACCAGCACAAGCCTATCCTGGGCATCTGCCTGGGCGCGCAGACCCTGAATGTCTGGCGCAACGGGTCCCTGATCCAAGACTTGAAGACCGCCGTGAACCACGAGCCGGGCCGGGAATTGGCGGAGGCGCATTCGGTTAGGATCACGCCGGGGTCGAGGTTGGCGGGGCTCGTACCCCAGATCGAAAGGCCGGAACCGCGTGTGAATTCGAGCCACCACCAGGCGATTCGAGAGGCCGGCGACAATCTGCTGGTGAGCGCGGTGTCTCCATTGGATGGCGTGATTGAGGCCGTCGAACTGGAATCGGCCGACCATTTTGTTCTTGCCGTGCAGTGGCACCCGGAGCGGGACTATACGAGCAGCGCCTTTTCGCGGGCTATCTTGGGCGCATTTGTGCAGGCGGCCACGGTTTGGCAACCGCGGCGGATTGAGGCCTAGGCCGTGCAAGTATGAGCGAGGAATCGCATAGAATCGGTTCGCGCCTGAACGAACTGCTGGTTGCGGCCGGATTGGAGCCACTGGGAGCTTCGGTCTGTGATCGGTTCGGTGAATACTGCTCCCTTCTGGTTCGCTGGAACGCGCGCGTCAACCTTACGGCAATCCGGGACGAGGAAGGGATTCTCTCTCGGCACTTTGTCGAATCGATTGCCAGTGCCCGAGCTCTGCCCGTCGGAATTGATTCGCTGCTTGATTTCGGCTCAGGCGCAGGATTCCCCGGGATTCCCATCGCCCTCTGCCGCGCGGAGATTGCGGTAACGCTGGCCGAGTCGCAGGGCAAAAAGGCAGCATTCCTTCATGAAGCTGTGCGGGTTCTGGGAGTCGGCACGAAGGTGCATACGGGCCGGGGAGAGACACTTGGGACGCAATTTGGCTGCGTGACTCTTCGTGCTGTGGACCGGATGCAGGAAGCGATAATAGCCGCCGGGTTGCTGGTTCGGGTGGGTGGATGGCTTGCGCCCATGACCTCCATCGGCGAGTTGGAGAAGGTGAAGTCGGCGGCTGGGGCAGACTTCGACTGGGGGCGCACGGTGAAGTTGCCCGGCAGCGATGACAGAATCCTGGCGCTCGCGCAGCGGAAGGTTAGTTCGCGAGCTTGATGAGGGTGAGCTTGCGGATCGATGCCAGGTCCGTGCTCCCTCTGGCCATGATGCGGATGCCGGTTCCTTCAGCGTACCGTGGAGCTTCATCGATGAGTTTGAGGATGGTCTTGGGGAGTCTCGTTTCGTGAGCTGCCTTGACCGCCTTGTCGCCTGGAACAAATGCTACGCGGAAGGAACCTTGGCAGGGACCGAGATAGAGGATTGTCCTCTTCTTGAGTTTGAGGCGCAGGGACCAGCCGTATTTGGGTGAGCTGGACTTCTACTCCTGTTTGGGTGACATGCTGCTCGGTGGCCAGCCAGTCGATGAGGAGATGCCATGCTTCTGCGGATGGCCCGCGGGCTGAGGTTATTTCAGTTTCTGTGGGTTGTGTTGTTTGAGCGATGAAGGCGTTCGGGATGTCCAAGATGTTCCTTTCGATGCGGACTGGATGCCGAGTTGAGGTGGCGGCACTTCATGGCAGACAGTGTAGCGGATGATGCAAAGCATGGGTGAAGGTTTTTCGATGGAAAAGGTCACGGCTTCGGTTGATTGAAAGGGGATTTCCGGGCCCGAGACCGGCCCACCTGGCTGCTGCTGAGGACCGCCGGATTCTGGGCTGACCCGGGGGGGACGGTGCGAGAAGGGAAAATTCGAAAGCCAACTGACGGGGAGACTGTTCCACGTGGAACATTTCCCTGAAGGTACCCAAAGCAGGAATTGTTCCACGTGGAACAATCGCTCCCAGTCCTGATTTGGGACAATTCCATTTCGGAACCCGCCTGAAAAACAGTCGGTCGCGCCGCGCAAATTCCGGGAGTTTTCCACCATTAGGTCTTTTTTGAGGCGGTTTCGGCCCTCGATAACCGACCGCATCAAAGCCCTTCCGGCTCATGCATTTCCCCGGGTCCTGTCGCCAGCGCTCAAAGGAGCTTTCCACAGCCGGGGCGCGTTCTCCACAGCGCAAGCCGCTACCTCGAAATGGCCTCTCCCGTTACTCTGGAAAGCCATGGGCAAGATACTCGGTGTCGTCAATCAAAAGGGCGGAGTGGGCAAAACCACGACTGCCATCAATCTGTCAGCGTGCCTCGCGCTCGAAGGTCTCAAAGTGCTGCTGGTGGACTGCGATCCGCAGGCCAACGCCTCCTCGGGCATCGGCTTTCAACGCGACGATAACCGCCATTCCATCTACGATGTGCTGATGGGCGATGCCCCGGCAGAGACAGTAATTCTGCCCACTGAGATTGAAACGCTCTGGCTATTGCCTGGTTCAAAGAACCTCACCGGCGCCAATATTGAACTGGCGGGCGCCGAAGACCGAGCGGTGCGATTGCGCCGGGCCCTGGAACCGGTCCAGGCCGCCTACGACCTGATTATCTTGGACTGCCCGCCCGCGCTCGACTTGCTTACCCTTAACGCTCTGGTCGCCTCAGACACGTTGATTGTTCCCATGCAGGCGGAGTATTTTGCGCTGGAGGGCATCTCCGAGCTGGTCTCGACGCTGGAACGAGTCCGGGCAGCCTATAACCCGAACGTGATAATCGAGGGCGTTCTGCTGACCATGTATGACGATCGCACCAACTTGGCCCAGCAGGTGACGGACACTCTACGCCAATACTTCAAAGACAGGCTATTCCGCACCGTGATTCCTCGGAACGTGCGTCTCGCGGAGGCGCCGAGCCACGGCCGCCCTGTTGCCCTTTACGATCCCAGGTCGCGCGGAACGGAAGCGTATTTTGAGCTTGCCGGAGAGTTCATGGCCCGCAATCATATTGAGATTCCGCCGCCGGAAGGTCCGATGATTGGCCCCCAGACGAACCCGGAACCGGAAGTTCACTCGCCGCCGTCTGTTTGAATCCGGCAGGCCTCGTACCTTTTCAATTCAAGTAGTCCACAGTTCTGAGAGCACCCGGCTTTCTGGCCGGGATAGAGGATTTTGAAGCATGAATACCCCTGTGATTGACACCAAGCGCCGGGCCCTGGGCAAGGGTCTTGACTCGCTGCTGCCCCGCGTTCCGGTTGCTGCCACCGCCAATGCCGTCGAAGCTGAGGGCGGCAAGCCGCTCGAAATCCAGATCGACAAGATCGACCCCAACCCCTTCCAGACGCGCTCGCAGATGAAGGAGGGGCAGTTGGCGGAGCTTGCGGCCTCAATCTCGGCGAATGGCGTTGTGCAGCCGATCCTGGTCCGGCCCGTGGGCGGAGGGCGCTTCCAGCTCATTGCAGGCGAGCGGCGCTGGAGAGCCTCAAAGCTGGCCGGCAAGCTCACCATCCCTTCCATCCTGCGCCAGGTCTCGGACGAGCAGGCGATGGAAATCACCATCGTCGAGAACCTGCAGCGCGAAGACCTGAACCCGATGGAGCAGGCGCGCGCTTTCGAGCGGCTCTCGCGCGAGTTCCACATGACCCAGGAGCAGATGGCCGTGCGCACCGGCAAAGACCGCACAACGGTGGCCAATTTCCTGCGCCTGCTGCGTTTGCCGGCCTCGGTCCAGACGCGCGTCGAGTCGGGAGAACTGAGTTTTGGTCACGCAAAGGTTCTGCTGGCTCTTGAGCACACTGAAGACATCGAAAAGGCGGCTCAGAAGATCGTAGCACTTTCGCTATCTGTTCGCCAAACAGAAACCCACGTCCAGGGCCTGCTGCATCCTGAAAAGGCCGGAAAGAAGGACGCGAAGCCTGAAAAGCCCATCGATCCCAATGTCCGTGAAGTCCAGGAGCGGCTGCAGCGCGCCCTCGGCCTGAAGGTCAACATCGAGGACCACAACGGCCGCGGCAAGGTGATTATTGAATACGCGCGGCTAGAGGACTTCGATACGCTCCTGGAGCATCTGGCGGGAGAGTGATTAAAGCAGGGAACAGGGAATAGCAACGACAGCCGACTTCGATGCAGCGCCGCCACGCTACCAGTACAGCGCAATGGCGCAGGGAATCGCGTAAGGTTGGCCAGCTATTTATTGCCGAGTTGCCGGTGATACCCCCGCGACCCGGGAGAATGGGCCGTCTTGTGTAAACTCGTCTGCAGAATGCCTGATCAGAAACTTCAACTCGATATCACGAATGACTCGGTGTCGGTTCGGCTGAATGGTGATTCGGGCAAGAAGAGGTTCTATGCACTGGCCTTTTTCTCTGCCTTGACAGTTCTCGGGATATGTCTGCTCCTCTTCGTGCCGGGCAAAAATGGAAGTCCGAACATTTGGCATGACCGGTCGGCTTCTTATGTTTTAATGCTGACCTTTCCCCTCTTCATTTTTATCTTGACCAAACGCTACGTGAGGTTGGCTTTTGCGGGCGATGAAACCTTCCGCTGTGACAGGTCTGCTTTGAGCATCGCACGGGTGCACTGGCTTGACTTTCGCGATGGCAATTGGGAATCATCTTCTTTCGTTTTGGCGGAGGTGCGAAAGATTGAATATCGAGTACTCGTGGCCATGAGAGGAACGTCAATTTACGGCTTGCGTTTAAAGGTCGGTGGTAAGACTTTGAGAATTCTTCCATAGCTCAAGCCTGCTGATGCAGAGAGGATTTTGCTCGCGCTCAAATCATTCGGTGCCGATGTTCCTGATGACCCAGGAGTTCCAAGCAAACTCAAAGAAAACCAATGGGGCAGCTAGACCGAGGTATCGAAGGTGCGGGATTCCGGTCGGCTGCTCGGAAGTAACGCGACTTTGAAACTCCCAAAGACAGCCGCAGATCCTTCACTCCGTTCAGGATGACACTGCTGTGGGTAGAGGATAATGGCGCCGGACGTGAATTGCGGAAGGTCTGTCGGCAAATCGTCAGTCATTAGCTATTAAAATAGCGTCTCTGGAGGCGGTGTCGGAATTAGGTCATTTCTCTTCTCTTCACGATCGACTGCGCCGCGCTTAGCACTACAGTTGTGGTTGGGTCGGACCGGAAAGGTCCAGGCCTAAAGGCCGCGCTATTTTGGCTAGTCTTCAGGGGCCTGAAGGCCCCTGATCCCTCCGGAAACACTCTGTACATCCGGAAACACCCTTTACATCCGGAAGCACCCCGTACAACTACTGGATTCGTCAACCGTGCGTGGCGTAGCCCATGCCTGCCAGGATGCCGCGCATGTAGGCGATGCTGGCGGTTGCGCCGGGCAGCGGGTCGTCGCCTTTGATCTCGTATTCCAGGTCTACCCAGCCGGGATACTTGATCTTGATGAGCGCCTCAAAGATGCCGCGAACCGGCATGATGCCTTCGCCGACGGCCACTTGGCTCTCCTTGTCGCTGAAGCTGGCAAGGTCTTTGATGTGCATGTTGTGCAGGCGGGGGCCGGCGGCGTGGATGGCCTGGACAACATCTGTGCCGGCGCGAACCGTGTGGCCCACGTCGATGCAGAGACCGAGGCGCGTGTCGTAGCCCTTGACGGCTTTGAGTACGTCGAGCGGCGACGGCCACACCTTGTCTTCAGGGCCGTGGTTGTGGATGGCGATCTTGATGTCGTATTCCTTGACGAACTTTTCAAGCCGGGGCAGTGTGGCGGGGGTGGGATCGCCCGCCACGATGACGCCGATGCCGGCGCGCTTGCAGTACTCGAACTTGGCGCGGATGTCGTCGTCTTCGTCCTTGGGGAAATAGATGGCGCCGGCGGCGTGGAGCTTGATGCCGGCCGCGGCGTAGTCGGCCAGTGCCTTGGCTTCTTCATCCGGCGCCATGGGGAGATGATCCTTGGTGTCCTTGGCATTGAGACCGGTGACGTTGAGCTGCTTGAGCCAGGGGATCATCTGGGCGCGGGTGAAGTTGCGAAAGGTGTAGCTGGCGATGCCGAGACGGATAGGGGGCTCTCCGGTGACCGCCTGCGGGAGGCTGGCGAAGGCGGGGCGGGCGGCAGGCAGGAAGGCAGCGGCCGAGAGCAGCGCGCTGGAGCGGACGAAATTGCGGCGTGAGATGGTGGTCATATGCGTTTCACCTAGATTGCAGTTAAGGGCGGAAAACGAAAAGCCCGATGATATTTCGTCCTTTTGGATTTAGGTTCGTGGTATCCCAGGTCCCGAAATGCGAGGGACCTGGGGCACCCGTCAGTTGTGCGAGAACTACTGGTCAGAAACCTAGATTTTCGGCTCCCATCCCTTTTCGTACTCGCGGTTCCAGAGCGCGGCGGACTTGGGGTCGTTCTGGATCTTGCCGTCTGTGGGGTCGAGGTGCAACTCGCGGTTTACTTCCCAGGCGATGTTCGAAAGCTGCAACATGGTTACGGCCACGTTGCCCACGGCTACCGGGGAATGCAGCTTTTCGCCAGTGCGGATGCCAGCAATCAGGTTGGCGAAATGCGCGTCGGTCATGGAGTCGGCGCCCACAAGGTCGGCGGTTGTGGTTTCCTTGCCCACCTTGAATTCGCTGGTCTTCTTGCCGCCCAGATCGTAGATCTCGTAGCCGTCGCGATCGATCATCACCGTGCCTTCGGTGCCTTCGATTAGCGATCCGCGGCCGCGGTTGAAGTAGCGCATGCCCTGGCAGCAGGAGCCTTCCCAGGAGATCATCTTGTCGTCGTATTCGTAGCTGGTGACGAGCGTATCGTAAAACTGCCAATCGTCCTTGAAGTGGTAGCGGCCTCCGGAGGCGGTGACGCGGTTGGGAAAGTCCACGCCCAGCGCCCAGCGGCAGACGTCCACCTCATGCGTCCCGTTATTCAAGGTCTCGCCCGTTCCCCAGGTCTTGAACCAGTGCCAGTTGTAGGGGTGCACGTTGTCTCTGTAAGGCTGGCGCGGCGCGGGGCCCTGCCACAGGTCCCAATCGAGCGTGGCCGGAACCGGAACCACCTTGCCCACGCCGATGGACTTGCGCGTGTTGTTGTACCAGCACTTGGCAAAGTAGGGCCGGCCCACAAGGCCGTTGTGAATCTTCTCGATGATGTCGATGGTGAAGGCGGAGGAACGCTGCTGGGTCCCCATCTGGCAGAGCTTGCCGTATTTCTTCTGCGCTGCGACCAGCAGGGCGCCCTCGGCAGGGTTGTGGCTGCAGGGCTTTTCAACGTAAACGTGCTTGCCCGCCTCAAGGCCCAGAATGGCCATGGGCGCATGCCACTGCTCGGGCGTGGCGATGGTGATCACGTCCACGTCTTTCAGTTCTAGAACCTTGCGGAAATCCTTATCGGCGACGGGAGCGTAGCCCAGCTCCTTTTCAGTCGCCGCGGCGTACTTGGCCAGGATGGTGCTGTCCACGTCAACCACGTGCGTGATGCGCGCCGAGGCCTTGTTGGCCTTGAGGCTCGACAGGTGCGCATACGCGCGGCTGTTGAGCCCGATCACGGCGAAGTTAAGGCGTTCGTTGGAGCCGAGAATCTGGCCGTAGCTTTTGGCCGAGGAGGCGACAGCCAGGCCCGCTGCGCCTGTCGCAAGTGTGTCAAGAAACTCCCGACGAGTAACCATCTGTTCTCCTTTTAGAGCGCTTCTTTCCCCGCTCCATACTAATCCCTTCAGGGCGTTCGGGCAGCGGCAAGATGGCGGTTGGAGCGTGCTCCAACTTACGGTTTGAAATCGCTCCAATGCCGGCCGGCGCAAAGTAGAATTGTCATTCGAATCAAAGGGGTGCAAATGAAGGGCTCTGTTTTAAAAGGCTACGGTTTTCTTGTTCTGTTGGCGTTTGCGCCGATGCTCGCAATGGGCCAGCAAGCCCAGCAACGCTGGACCGAAGCCCAGGCCAATGCCTGGTATGCCGCGCAGCCGTGGCCGGTGGGCGCCAACTTTCTGCCCTCCACGGCCATCAATGAGTTGGAGATGTGGCAGGCCGACAGCTTTGACGCGGCAACCATTGATCGCGAACTGGGCTGGGCAGAGGGCATCGGCATGAACACCATGCGCGTGTTTCTGCACAACCTGCTTTGGGAGCAGGATGCGAAGGGCTTCGAAAAGCGCATGGACATGTTTCTGGCCATCGCGGCCCGTCACCATATCCGGCCGGTCTTCGTGCTCTTCGACTCCTGCTGGGACCCGCATCCGAAGCTCGGCCCGCAGCACCCGCCCATTCCCGGTGTACACAACTCCGGCTGGGTGCAGGCGCCGGGAGCCGAGGTGCTGGGCGACCCCACTCAGACGCCGCGGCTGGAGGGCTACGTGAAGGGGGTGGTGGGCGCTTTCGCCAACGACCCGCGCATCCTGGCCTGGGACCTGTGGAACGAGCCGGATAACGGCAATGACTCTTCCCTTCCCAAGGGCGAGGTCAAGAACAAGAACGCCATCATTCTGGGCCTGTTGCCGCAGGTGTTCGGCTGGGCTCGCACGACGCACCCCACCCAACCGTTGACCAGCGGCCTTTGGCACGGCGACTGGAGCTCGCTTGACGCGATGCCGCCGCTGGCGCGCGTGCAGGTGGAGCAATCCGACGTGATCAGCTTCCACAACTACGGCTGGCCCGAGGACTTTGAGCAGAAGGTGAAGCAACTGGAGCGGTTCCACCGGCCGCTGATCTGCACCGAATACATGGCGCGCGGCGCGGGCAGCACCTTTGACACGATTTTGCCCATCGCCAAGCTGCACCATGTGGGCGCAATTAACTGGGGGCTGGTGGTGGGCAAGAGTCAGACAAATTTGCCCTGGGACTCGTGGCAGCGGCCGTATGTCAGCGATCAGCCGACGGTCTGGTTCCACGATGTTTTCTACGCCGACGGCAAGCCGTACCGGACGCGGGAGGCGGAGATTATTCG
>Ga0118677_10015147_pt1 | contig 10750 bp, 6 predicted proteins | sample AliMusrvi5mmetaG_FD_86154 | JGI IMG/M metagenome (GOLD analysis project Ga0118677, IMG submission 86154)
CCATAAATGCCGTCTTCACTTCCCGGTCCGTCAGACTCTCGAAGCTGATCACCGCCATCCGGCCGCCGGGACGCAGCAGCGCGAGCCCGTCCTCGAGCGCCGCGCGCAGCGCGCCCAGTTCGTCGTTCACTGCCATGCGCAGCGCCTGAAATACGCGCGTGGCCGGATGCCGCCGGCCGCCATGCCAGCCGCCGGCCGCGGCTACGACCTCCGCCAGTCGCGCCGTGGTGGCGATCGGCGCACGCGCACGCGCACGCACGATCGCCCGCGCAATGGCCTGGGCGCGCGGTTCCTCTCCCAGTTCGCGGAAGAGCGCGGCCAGTTCCATGGCCTCCAGCCGCGCCACCAGGTCGGCCGCGGTCTCGCCGCGCAAGGCATCCAGCCGCATGTCGAGCGGCCCGTCGCGCATAAAGCTGAAGCCACGCTCCGGCGTGTCGAGCTGAGCGGAGTTGACCCCCAGGTCGAGCAGCACGCCGTCCACGCTGTCAAAACCGTGCTCCCGCGCCAGCTGCGCCAGCGCGCCATGATCGCCCGGCACCAGCGTTACACCCGGCAGTCCGCGCAGCCGCTCGGCCGCGCGCGCCAGCGCCGCAGTGTCGCGGTCGATACCCAGCAGCCGGCCGGCCGGACCGGCCAGCCGCAGCACTGCCTCCGCATGGCCGGCATGCCCCAGCGTGCCATCGATGTACGTCCCGCCGGGACGCACGGCCAACGCCGCCAGCGTCTCCTGCAGAAGAACCGGCACATGTTGTGTCTGCTGGCTCATCGCTCGAACTGCCCGTTCCCTAAAACCCCAACACCTTTGCCGCGTTTGCCACGACCGCTGGATCGATCTTCTTGCCGCGCGGGCGCAGCTTCGGCGACCACACCTGGATGCGCACGCCAATGCCGCGCAGCAGCGCCACGTCGTCGAGCTGCGCATGCGCCAGCAGCTCGTCGTTGATGCGAATGCGCCCCTGCACATCCACCGCCAGATACTCCGCGTCCGCGAAGAAATCACGCAGGGCCTCGGAAATCCCGTCATCGAACAGCGGCTGCTGACGCAACCGCTGCAGCCGCGGCATCAACACCGCCGGCGGAACGATCGTCAGACACGGCTCGTGCGGATCCACCATGACGTACAGGTGCGACACCGACCCCATCACCTCGCGCCAGACCGCCGGGATCGTGATGCGTCGCTTCGGATCAAGCGCATGCTCAAACGTGCCGGACAACGGCCCGTCAACCGGAGGAACACTTTTTGTGATTTCCGTTTCCATTGTTTGACACGTGGCAACATCATCTGACATTCTTTGACACGCGTCAACGAGAAAACTCCATAAATGCGAATTTTCTGGCAGTCGTAATTAGCTAATAATCAACATGTTAATGGATTGGCTTAAAATCTTTTGCGAACGTTGCGCTCTAGAAATGTTCTGAAACGTCCAATCACACCTGCCCCACGGCCTGACACGGCAAATTTTGCCAAAGGAGGCTGCAAGATGCGGTTACTTCAAACCGCGAATTGCCGAACATCCAACCGCAGAGTGGCGAATCTGGAACTCAGAAAAAAGGAAGACCCCATTGGCAAAGCCAACTATGCCGCACGTTCCGGATTTCCTGAGTTCAAGATCAGACGCGCCGAACCACAACGCAAAAAGAAGGGCGCGGCGTCCTCGCCGCAGCCCCAACTTCCACCGCTCGTCTCTTCATTCTCTTGGGCTCGGCGCGAGGACGCGCCGGCCTACTTGTCCGGAGGCGGAGTGCACAAACCTTTCTTCTTCGGCGCAAACAAACACCACGACGCTAGCAACGCCCGCGCGCGCCGAGGCGAACTGGGGCGCGGCCCGGCGCCTTCGCCGCACGGGAACGCAGCAGATTACCACGGCTGCAAGGCTTGCGCCGCAGGGGCAGGACTCGTGTCCGCCCCGAGGTGAAAACGCTGCAGACGGGGCAGTATCCTGCGCGATCCGTGCGACCCGATCCGCGCCCCAACCAGTGCGTCAGCCGACACGTCACACCCAGCGGGGTCCTACTTCGGCGCATTCTGCTCGAGTGCCGCCAGCAATGCGCGCAGATCCGGCGTGAGCGGCGCCTCAATGCGCATGGGGTCGCCAGAGCGCGGATGCGCAAGCGCCACAGCCGCCGCATGCAGGAAGTGGCGGTCAAACCCGCGCACAGCCGGACCGTGGTAAAGCGTGTCGCCAACCAGCGGATGCTCGATCAGCGCGAGCTGACAGCGGATCTGGTGCGTCACGCCGGTGAAGATCGTCACCTCCAACAGCGTGAACGCCCCCACCCGCCGCACCACACGAAAGGCGGTAACCGCGTGCATGGGACGTTCTGCCACGCGTAGCGAGCGCGCGTCCACCATGCGGCCGCGGCTCGTTGGATGATGCGCCAGATCGTGCGTGAGTTCGCCATCGCGCTTCACCGCTCCGGCCACCAGCGCCAGGTAAGTCTTCTCCACACGCCGCGCGGCAAACTGCGCGCGCAACGCCTCGAACGCGGCTGCCGTGCGCGCAGCCAGCACGAGCCCGGAGGTGTCGGTGTCGATCCGGTGCGCGACGCCGGCCAGCAATGGCTGATCGCCCAGCGCCGCAATTTCCGGGAATTGCGCCACCAGCGCATTGGCCAGCGTGCCCGTCTCCTCCGGCCGCAGCGGATGCACGGCCATGCCCGCGGGCTTGTTGATTGCCACCAAGTCGTCGTCCTGAAACAAAATCTCCAGCCGCAGCGCCGGGTTCGGCTGTACACGCAGGTCGGAAACTTCCAGCAGCTCCGCAATGCTCACGATCTCGCCGGGCCGAACCTTGCCGCCCTTCTCCGCCACGCGCCCCTGCACTAGAATCGTGCCCGCCTCGAGCGCACGCCGCACCAGTGCTGCCGTGGAAGTTGGCGCACGCGCCCGCACCAAGGCGTCCAACCGCAGGCCGGCTTCGCCGGGAGAAACTTCGAATTGGATATTTGTGATCATCCGTGGCGGCAAAAGCCATGCGACATCGGCATCAGGGTCAGCTGCACCGCGATCAGGCGCGCGCCACCCGCACACGGCACGCGCGGCCGTTAAGGTCGAGCTCGGTTGCATCCGGCAGTTTGGCCTGACGCACGCAGGAGATTGCCAGCGTCTCACTTTCGATGTAGGGGCGGTGGGCCTGAATAGCAGCGGCAACTTCGTCGCCAGCGGCAAACTCGATGACAATGCGCTGCGACACTTCGAAGTCAGCCTCTTTGCGTAGATTCTGGACTTTGCTGACGAATTCGCGGGCCAATCCTTCGCGCACCAGCTCCGGCGTAAGCTTGATTTCAATGGCCACAATCACGTTGCCTTCCGCTGCCACGACCAGGCCGTCACGCGGCGTGCGCTGCACCACCACATCCGTGGGCTCGATTGTCTCATGGTTGTTGTCGATGATCGTCTGAATGGACTTGCCGGCAGCGAGTTGCGCGGCCTGCCCGGACGGCAGCGCAGCAATGGCAGCAGCCGCGAGCTTCATCTTCGCGCCAAAGCGCGGACCAAGCTTGCGGAAGTCGGCTTTCACATCCAGATGAACAAAGGCGGTTTCGTCCCGGTCAAATCTCATCGCCTTCACGTTGAGTTCATCCTCAATCATCGTATGGGCAATCTTGTCGACCCCCAGAGACGACAATTGGGCACCTGAAACGCCGAGATCAGTCTGTAAGACTTTGTCGTACATCTCGAATTGTTTCCGAATCTCGAGATCGGACGAGACGATATGGAGCATGGCCAGAGGTTGGCGCACCTTGAGGTCGTTATCCGTACGCAATTGTCTGCCAAGGCTGACTACACGCTGTATGATTGCCATGTAACGCTCGAGTTTCTCGTTGCGCGCACCTTCGTTGGCCGACGGGAATTCGCAGAGGTGCACAGACTCCGGCATATTCTTACCGCGCAGGTTGCGGTAGATGGCGTCACTGATAAACGGCGTGAACGGCGCAGCCACCTTGCAGAGCTGCACCAGCACGTAACGCAGCGTGCGGTAGGCGTGGAGCTTGTCCGCGTCGTTCTGCGACTTCCAGAAGCGGCGGCGGCTGCGGCGGATGTACCAGTTGGTGAGGTCCTCCACGAACAGCACGAACGGCCGCACGGATTTCTGCAGATCGTAGTCGTCCATGGCCGCAGTGACGCCGTGGATCAGCGTCTCGAGCGAGCTGACGATCCAGCGGTCGAGCTCGTTCGGGCTGTCCGGGAGGGCGAGTTCGTCCTCCTGCCAGCCGTCCACGTTGGCATAGGTGACGAAGAAACTGTAGGCGTTCCACCATGGGATCAGCAGATCGCGCAGAACCTGCTTCACGCCATGCTCGGAGAATCGCAGGTTCTCGGCGCGCACCACCGGTGAGTAGATCAGGTAGAGCCGCAGCGCGTCCGCGCCGTAGGTGTCGAGGATGTAGGTCGGGTCCGGATAGTTCTTGAGCCGCTTGCTCATCTTCTTGCCGTCCTCGGCCAGGACCATGCCGTTGACGACGACATTGCGGAAGGGCGCCTTGTCGAAGACCAGTGTGCCGAGCACCAGCAGCGTATAGAACCAGCCGCGCGTCTGGTCCAGCCCCTCGGCAATGAAGTCTGCGGGGAAAAACTTGTCAAGCTGGTCGCGCCGGTCAAACGGGTAGTGCTGCTGCGCGTACGGCATGGAACCGGACTCGAACCAGCAGTCGAGCACCTCGGGCGTGCGGCGGTAGGTCTGGCCGCCTTTTTTGATCACGATCGCGTCGACAAAATGCTTGTGCAGGTCCTGGACCTTCTGGCCGGAGAGCTTCTCCAGCTCCGCGATGGACCCCACGCAGATCATGTCCTTGGGGTCGTTCTCGTTGATCCAGACCGGAATGCAGGAACCCCAGAAGCGGTTGCGGCTGATGTTCCAGTCCTTGGCCTCGCGCAGCCAGTTGCCGAAGCGCTTGTCGCCCACGTAGTCCGGGGTCCAGTGGATCTTCTCGTTGTGAGCTGCCAGGCGCTCGCGCGCGTCCTCGACCTTGACGTACCAGGCCTCGATGGCACGGTAAATCAGCGGCGTGTCCGTGCGGTCGCAAAACGGGTAACTATGGACAATGGTGGTCTGGTGGACCAGCTTGCCCTCGTGTTTGAGGCGGCGGATGAGTTCCTTGTCCGCGTCCTTGCAGAAGACGCCAACGTGCTCCGGCACCTGCGCGGTGAAGCGGCAGTTGTCGTCGAGCGGGTCGGCGATGTCGATGCCCGCGGCGCGGCAGACGCGGAAGTCATCCTCGCCGTAGGCCGGTGCCATATGTACGAGGCCGGTGCCGTCCTCGGTGGTGACGAACGGATCGTTCAACACGCGGAAGGCGTTTGGCTGCGCAGCGAAGTACGGGAAGAGCGGCGCGTAGCGCCAGCCGAGCAGGTCGCTCCCCTTGAGTTGCGCCACGACCTCGTAATCCTCGGGCTTCTTGTAGTAAGCGGCCAGGCGCGCGGCGGCGAGCACGAAGCAGATGTTGTCCTTGCAATCGCGCACGCAGACGTAATCGATCTCCGGTCCAGCGCAGACACCGAGGTTGCCGGGGAGCGTCCAGGGCGTGGTGGTCCAGATCAGCAGGTACGTCTCGCCCCAGGCCGCCGGCGCGCCCTGCGTGACCTTGAGGCGGCAGGTGATGGCCGGGTCCTGCACGTCCTTGTAGTTGCTGCCGGCCTCGAAGTTGCTGAGCGGCGTGTTGAGCTTCCAAGAGTACGGCATGATGCGGTACGACTTGTACACGCGCCCCTGGTTCCAGAGCTGCTGGAACACCCACCAGATACTCTCCATGAAGGTGGGGTCCATGGTCTTGTAGTCGTGGTCGAAATCGACCCAGCGCCCCATGCGGCTGACGGTCTTGCGCCATTCGCCGACGTAGCGCAGCACCATGGCGCGGCACTGCTCGTTGAACTTGTCCACGCCAAAGGCGCGGATCTCGTGGGCGCCGTTGATGCCGAGGGTCTCCTGCGCCAGCGCCTCGATCGGCAGGCCGTGGCAGTCCCAGCCGAAGCGCCGCTCGACGTGAAAGCCGCGCATGGTCTGGTAGCGCGGGACAATGTCTTTGATCGTGCCGGCGAGCAGATGGCCGTAGTGCGGCAGGCCGGTGGCAAAAGGCGGGCCGTCGTAGAAGACATAGTCGCGCTGACCGCGGTTCTTTTCCAAGCTCTTCTGAAACGTGCCGTGCTGCTCCCAGAACGCGAGCACCTCGCGCTCCATGGCAGAAAAATCGACCTTGCTCGAAACCGGTGTGTACATGGCTGCTTTCCGTTCCCCGATGCGTCCCGACACTCTATCGGCCATGCCGAAACGTGGCAAGTATCGAGTGGGGGAAGCGGCATTGGTCAATGGCAGCCCGGAACAGGAGTTTGGACACAGAGTTCACAGAGGGATGGCGAGGGCACAGAGGAATGGGTTCTGCCCGGAGTCGGCTGGCACCAGAATCATGCGCCGGCCAGTGGTGGTTGCAGCGCGGGATCCCAAAGCGTAAAGCCGCGTGGGGAATCGTAGCCTGCGGAGCGGACCGCGCGGATTTCCGCAAGGGTGCTGCGACGAGGGGAAACGGTAAAGTTGAGACCACACCGGCCGCGGATGCATCATTTGGTTAGTTGCTTCATTCCTTGATTCTGTTCCATATATCAACCAGATGCCAGTGCTTGCATGCTGGGCACCTTTCGTAACACTTGATAAATAGATTTATGCAAAACAATGGTCTCTGATAGACCGTGCCGCATTCGGGACATTTTGTTTTCCCTATGAGTTTTAGCAACCACCCAGTGCCATAAGCAAAGTATGCAAGTTCAACGATCATGAAGAGCACGCAGATTGGCACCCAAAGCGAAAGGATTGTTTGCCAGGCGACTTTTCCAAAACCCAGGAAATCCTGTTGTGCAAGATAGATGGGAAGATTCCCAAGGAAATGAAGAAGCATGGCGCAGAGTGTGCCGGCAAATAGCCATCGGCGAACGATTATGAAGTGCAGGGCAGCGCCTGTGAAGCCGGCGTGCATAAAGCACACCATGACTCGCTCGCCGATAAAACCAGTCAGCATGTACCAAGGATATTTTGCGATGTCGGGATTCTTGGCCAAGAAGCCAGCAACAGTCCACGCCTCACCCAGACCGAATCCCAAACCCATGGCAATCGCCACTCTTACATAGTTCTGCGGTGTTATTCGTCTGTATATCCACGGAATCAAGATCGGCCATAGTTTAGCTGGTTCTTCTGTCAGGGGTGCATACAAGACCCTAATGAATGCAAACGCGTTCGTGTTCTTTCCTACATAATCGGAAAGCCAATGGTCGATTGGCATGCGGATAAAGTAGAAAGCCAAAGCACACATCGGCAAGAGAAGAATTACAAAAAGGCTGAGAAATGGACGCTCCTTAGTCGGTGTGTGGAAATAGAGTCCCTAACCAATCAATCCCAAGGCAATAAGACTGGTCACGATTGCGGCGATGTATATCTGCGGAATTGAATTCATCTCTTTTCTGCAATCGTGATTTCGGGCTCCCTACGGTTGCCGGCACTTTGTTAGCAATCACGTGACGGAGGCCATTGAGGCAAGGTTACTTTCGTTCTTTGTCGCGTGTCAACTAGTGACAGAAGCGGGCGGGACGTTCGCGGCGGGTCCTGCGGTCTAAATCTTCCAATATTGCGCCTCCAGAAGCGGCACAGCGCCCGCTGCAGAGCACAGCACGCTGCACGACTCTGCTGCATGGCGCGCCTGGCAGGAGTTGAACCTGCAACCCTCAGATCCGAAGTCTGATGCTCTGTCCAGTTGAGCTACAGGCGCATGCGGAAGCAAAAAATACGTGTCGCCAGATTCAACCGCGGCCATCCTCCTGCGCCAAGGCTCCGGCGGACAAGCCGACCGCGGCTACAGGACACTCTGTGCCCTCACCTCACCCTCTGTGACCTCTGTGTCCCAACCCGCTTACAGCGTCCCCTCGCGCAGGCGCGCGGCGGCGCGGCGCAGGCGGGCGCAGACGCGCGGCCGGCCGAGGAGCGTGAGCATTTCGAAGAGGCCGGGACCGTCGCTCAGTCCGGAGACTGCCACGCGCACAGGGTGCACCATGCCGCCCAGTCCTGCGCCACGCTCGTCGCCCATGGCACGCAGCGCGGCCTCGGTGGCAGCGTGGTCGAACGCCGGCAGCGCCTCGAAGCGCTGCGCCACAGCTTCCAGCAGCTCTGGCACGCCCGCGGGCTTGAGGCGCTTTTCGACGGACTTGGCGTCGAACGGATACTCCTCCGTGAAGAAGTAGGCGCAGTTGCCCGGAATCTCGGAATAGAACTTGGTGCGCGGCTGCACCAGCGCCACGATACCGTCGCGCTCCGCCGCCGTCAGATCCTCGCGCCAGTAACCGCCGGCTTTCACACGCGCCTCGAACTGGGCCGCAAAATCCGCCGACGACAGCCGCCGAATGTACTCGCCGTTCATCCAGGTCAGCTTCTTGATGTCGAAGCGCGCGGCGCTGGAAACGCAGCGATCGAGTGTGAAGGCGGCCACGAGTTCGTCGCGGTTCATGACCTCACGATTCTCGCCGGGCGACCAGCCGAGGAGCGCAAGGAAATTGAAGAGCGCATCGGGCAAATATCCCAGGTCGCGGAACTCGCCCACAAAGGCCGCGCCGTCGCGCTTGGAATACGGCTTGCCCATGGCGTTGACGATCATGGGAAGGTGCGCGTACTGCGGCGGCTCGGCGCCCATGGCGCGATAAAGCTGGATGTGCTTGAAGGTGTTCTCGACGTGGTCGTCGCCGCGGATGATGTGCGTGATCCGCATGTCGATGTCGTCGATCACGTTCGCCAGGTGGAAGACCGGATTGCCGTCCGAGCGCACGATCACGAAGTCCTGGGTGTCCTCGGCCTTCTTGCGGATGGTTCCCTTGACCAGATCGTGGTACTCGAGACGCCCCTCTTTGGGCATGCGAAAGACAATGCATTCGCCCTTTCCTTCCTTGTTCTCGCGGAAGGCGTGGCCGTTGCGCACGAGTTCCTCGGCGGCCGCAAGGTGGCGGTCGCGCTGGGCGCTCTGGTAGACCGGCGTCTCGTCGTAGTTGAGGCCGAGCCACGCCATCACCTGCAGCAGCGTCTGAATGGCCTCGGGCGTGGAGCGTTCGCGGTCCGTATCCTCCACGCGCAGCAGGAACCTGCCGCCCTCGTGGCGGGCATAGAGCCAGTTGAAGATCGCGGCGCGGATATTGCCGATGTGGACATTGCCGGTGGGGCTGGGAGCGAAGCGGACGCGGATGGACATGGGTGGGCCTGCAGGTGGATGGTGGAAGGTGGCGGGACAGGTTTTGAATATCGAATGTCGAACAAAGGAATCATGAATCATGAAGTGGAACTGCGAATGCTTTTCCGATCTTCATGATTCCTTATTCGATATTCTGCGGTTTCGGAGTCAGTGTTGCCGGTCATGCGGCCGGTGTCAAGCGCACGGGCGCCGAGGCCGGCGCCCCTCCAACGAGATCCTACATCCAAAATAGAAATCGCAAGCGGCCAACGGCCGCGCCGCGATTTCTATACCCGGAAGGTCTTGAACTGCGGCAGGTGCGGGCGGTTCTGGGCGAGCATGGCATCGACCATTTCGCGGATCTCGGCGAGCGAAAGCACGGCGGCAGTCAGCGGGTCCGAGGCAATGGACTGGTAGACCAGGCGCGGATTGCCGGTGAGGGCGGCTTCGACCGCCAGGGTCTCGCAGGTTGCGCTGAGCGACGTGAGCGGCACCACCTGCCGCGGCAAATCGCCGACATACATGGCCTGCAGGCAGCCGCGCGACGCCAGCACCGGCACTTCGACGCAACAATCCTGCGGCAGGTTGGAGACCATGCGCCCCGTGTTCAGCACGTTGCCGTTGAAGCGGAAAGGTTCGTGGCCGAGCCAGGCGTTGGTGATGAAGGAGGCGTATTCGTGGCCGCGCGCCAGTTTCTCGGCGACCTTGGCGGCGTCGTTCCATTCCGGACTGGCGATCCATTCCTGGAAGCGCTTCTCCCATGTCTGGCCAGCCTTGCGATATTCGTCGAGAATGTAGGCATGCACGCCGGGGTTCCATCCGGTGCCGGAAGTGCAGTACTTCTGGATCAAGTCCGGGCGTTTGCGGAACCACCAGTTGTATTCGGAGTTGTGACCACTCGACTCCGTCACGTAGAACCCAAGGGCCAGGAACATTTCATTACGCACCTGCTCCTCGTTGTAGACCTTTTTGTTCGTGGACACCACCTCGTGCAGGCGCGGATAGAGGTCCTTACCCTTGTGCTGGAGTTTCACATACCAGGAAAGGTGGTTGATGCCGGCCGACGTGTACTGCAGTTCGTCGTACGGCACGCCCACCCAGTGGGCCAGCATGCCGGCCGTGCCCTGAACGCTGTGGCACAGGCCCGTGACCTTGATCGATGAGGTCCTCTGCATGGCATGGCAGAGCATGGCCATGGGATTCGTGTAATTGAGCATGATCGCGTTCGGACACAGCCGCTCCATGTCCCGGCAGATATCCAGCATGGTCGGAATGGTGCGCAGGGCCCGGAAGATGCCGCTCGGGCCGCGCGTGTCGCCCACGTTGATGTCGATCCCGTATTTCTTGGGGATCAGGATATCGTGCTGCCAGACATCCGTGCTGCCGCACAGGATTGTCACACACACGGCGTCCGCGCCCTTGAGCACTTCCTTGCGGTCGGTGGTGGCGATGACCTTGGCCGGGTAGTTGCCCATTTTCACGATCTTGTCGATCATGCGCTTGGCATAACCCAGGCGTTCCTTGTTGATATCCACCAAGGCGATGGTGGCAT
>Ga0118677_10015148_pt1 | contig 10750 bp, 7 predicted proteins | sample AliMusrvi5mmetaG_FD_86154 | JGI IMG/M metagenome (GOLD analysis project Ga0118677, IMG submission 86154)
ATTAAAAATTCTAAACCATTCTAACAATGAAAAAGATATATTCACTTTTAGTTTCCCTATTATTTTGTATTGGATTGAATGCCCAAATAACTTTAACCTTGCAACCCGATGCAACAACAGGGAAAGATGCAATGCTCCATGGTACTACAGGCTATATGGATAATAATTATTGTACCGACTCTGAGCTTCCTGCTGATGCATGGACTTTTGGAGGAACTCCAGGTGTGATAAGGAGTGTAATAGCATTCGATTTATCAACAATTCCTGTAAACTCAACTGTAACCAGTGCCAAATTATCATTGTATGCAACAAATGATGTTAATAGCATGGGTCAACATTCAACAGCAAGTGGCCCTAACGATTGCTGGCTTGAGAGAATAACATCTGCCTGGGATGAAGCAACTGTTACGTGGAATACACAACCTACTACAACTACACAGAACCATGTAGCTTTGCCTGCTTCAACAAGTGCAACTGAAAATTATACTGACATAGATGTAAAAAACCTTTTGCAGGATATGGTAAATAATCCTTTAAATAGTTTCGGATTTATGTTTAAACTACAAAATGAAAGCTACTATAGAAGAATGAATTTCTGTTCGAGCGACAATACAACTCCTAATCTCCGTCCAAAGTTAGTAATTACTTATATCCCAAGCATAGCAATAGATACCTGCATAAGCTTGCAGCCCGATGCATCAACAGGAAAAGATGCAATGCTTCACGGTACTACAGGTTATATGGATAATAATTATGGTACAGATCCTGAGCTTCCTGCTGATGCCTGGACTTTTGGAGGAACTGCAGGTGTAATAAGGAGCGTAATAGCATTCGATTTATCAAATATACCTTCAAATGCTACCGTAACAAGTGCAAAATTATCATTGTATGCTACAAATGATCTTAATAGTATGGGACAACATTCAACTGCTAGTGGTCCTAATGATTGCTGGCTCGAAAGAATAACTTCTGCTTGGGATCAATCAACAGTAACCTGGAACAATCAACCTACTACCACTACACAGAACCATGTAAGTTTGCCTGCCTCAGATAGTGCTACAGAAAATTATCTAAACATAGATGTTAAAGCAATCACTCAAGATATGGTAAGTAATCCTTCAAGTAGTTTCGGATTTATGTTTAAACTTCAGAATGAGAGTTATTACAGAAGAATGAATTTCTGCTCAAGCGATAATACAACTCCTGCATTGAGACCTAAATTGGAAGTTTGTTATTCAACTTCAAATGGTGTGAATGAGCAGCTTTTAACAAATTATATTATATCTATTTATCCAAATCCAACTAAAGATAATCTTACTATAGAAACAAACATTAATACAGAACAAAAAATAGAGATAACAAACCTTATCGGGCAAACCATTTATACAATATATATTAATAAGAAAGTTACTATTAATACTTCCGCTTTCGCGAAAGGGGTTTATATCTTAAAACTAAGTTCAGATAAAGAAACTATTGTAAGGAAGTTTGTAAAAGAATAGCGCTCTCCTCTAAGGAGAAGGAGTAACGCCGTATGTATTTTAATTTTACTAATTAAAGCTAAACCAAGAGGGTGTAATGCCAGCTCTAACCGAATCCAGTACATTTCCATTGGAATTATATCTAAATACAAAGCCATTTTGAGTGTAGTCGATGGCATCGCTTATAAATATCTCATTAGTTGATGGACTTACGGCAAGAGAATAGAAAAGTCTTGTGCCTTTTTTAATAAAAGGTATTGATGGAATGGCGGTTTCGTTGATTGACATCTTGTAAATATCGTTGCTAACACAATAAAGTGTGTCCTTAGTTGTATTAATATCGAGGCTGGTTGGCGACAAGTATTTGTTGGCAAACAATAAAGTCTTTTCGACGCTGTGTGTGTTGGGATTGATGCAAATCAACGAAGGAATTTCCTCGTTGTAGTAACCGCCGCTGCACAGCACCCAAAGCTTGTTGTTCTTATCTAGCACCATACTGTTGGGCTCTTTGCCCACAACAATACTATCGATGAGTTTATCTGTATTAGTATTGATAACCTGAACTGTGTTATTGTTTTGATGTACATAATACTGCGACCAGTTGCAAACAAACACCAGATTATTATACAACAGCATTCTATCAGTAGATTTTATGGTATTGATTTGTCCTGTTATAGTGTTGGTTTGTAAATTGAGGATGTTGATAACAGGACTTCTAAGGTCTGATACATAAGCTTTGTTAGCATTTATTTGTTGAATAAAACGAGGGGAAGTCATGCCTGTAATTGTTTTAACAGAAGTGAAGTCAAATGGAGAAACAGCCTCTATCTTGCCCGAGTTATTGACCACAATATAAATAAGATTATTCATCTGTTGCATAGATATCGGCACATCTCCAAGCGGACGTTTGTTGACAGCATAAAATATGTCATTAGCAATAGCATGTGTGTTGAAATTGTAGAAGGAAACAATGCCGTTGCCCCAAGTAAAGTTGCCTTCGCTAATGATAAATACACCCTTGGCGGGAATATAATTGGAAGCATCCGTGCTTTGTTCGCCAAAGTCGCTGCCTTTGTTACAAGATAACATAGGAATAATCAACAACAACATTAATCTGAAAATAAAAGTATGCTTAAATGATCTCATATTAATAATATCTTTTTATTTGGAGGTTAAATCAAAGCGGATTAATAACTGATAGTTTCTACCGGGCATAGGTTGCCAGGCTATTGCCTGATAATCTATATCAAAGATATTATTAATACTTAACTGAATCGCTACTTTCTTTTCTTTAAACTTAAAGGAACGTCCTGCAATAACGTCAGTCAGCGTATAATATGGCATATAACGGGTGTTAGATGTGTTAGTAAATCTATTGCCTGTGTAATGCACATAAAAAGAGAGATAATAAGTCTTCCATTCTGTTCTTAAACTGCTGTTAAACGAATGTTCGGGGATATATATTAACTGCTTACCATCCGTATTATCATTAATAGTAATCTGACCTTGGTTGTGAGCAGAAGTGTAAGTGTAGTTTGCATTTAATCTAAAGGTAAGAGGCTTTAAATTATAGATAAGCGAGATGGAACTCTCGATTCCCTGCGACAAAACTTTCTTAAGATTGGAAGGACTCCAGTAACGATATAAAGGATCGGGTTGCCATAGAATCCAGTTGTTGATATTGGTAAAGAAATAAGTTAGTTCGGACGTTATATTAAGTTTCCTTTCTTTCTTAGTTTCGTACTTTAAACCAACTTCTGCTGAAAAACCTTGTTCGGGCAATAAGTTAGGATTACCACCGGGATACCAATAAAGATCATTGAGCGTAGGTTGATGATAGTTCTTTGAGATCTGTGTTTTTAATGAGATACTCTTGTCTTTAAGTAAAGCATATTCCAAACCTAAAGAAGGAAGAAAAGGCAGTAAGTTATTATCTGTAAGTTCCTGACGAAGCATTATAAATGAAAGCAAACGTTTAGTAATTTGTGCATTGATACTTGCAAACAAAGCAAACTGTTTACGCTCCTTAAGATCACTATAATTACTTGAGTTAACTCTGTTGTCTTCTATAGATGAGCCGACATTAAACATTACTTTCTCCGAAAGGATATAGTTGTAATTTATATTCCCCGTAAGGGAATTAACTTTATTAACAGAGTTAATAGCTGCTATCTTATTTGTATAGTTGAGGTAATCATAAAACCAAGCTAACTTAACTTTCAACTTATGTTTGTCGCCTGTATTCTTCCATTCAACTAAACTGCGTGCAAACCGGTTATCCTGAGCTTCGTTCCCAGGCAAGGGCTGCACAACTATCGGTTGAGGGATAGCTCTGTTGTTATCCTGTAACCAAACTCTTATAGCAATCTCATTGTGTTTGTTCAGCTCACCATAAATCTCCTGCAAAACAGAATACTGTTTGTAATTAGCATCCTCTCTTGTTTGTGTTGGGTATGAACCTGTTTCAATAGCATTGTTCTTAAAGGGGAAATCGTTAGCAGAAGTAACAAAAGCAAGCCGGGTATCTGAATACCACTTGCCTATTTTGAACCCAGCCTTAACAAAAGAACCATAAGTAGAAAAACTACCCAATTCCTGAATGTATTCAAGGTGTGATTTTTCTTTATCTTTAATGTTTGAGATGTTGATACTGCCTCCTAAACCTCCTGAACTATTAACAAGTGAGCTACCTCCATGCAACAGATTAATATTATCAATAAAGAAGACATTAAGCATCGAAAAATCCTGCTGACCAATCATTGGAGAGTTAATCTCCATCCCATTCCAGTTTACAAGAGTGTGAGTTGCACCTGTTCCACGGAAAGATGCAGTCGCAAGTCCACCTTGTCCATAAGTTTTTATAAACACTGGAGAATGAGAAGCCAGGAGATCAGATAACGTTGAACTGATATTCTCAGCAATAGTTATACTGTCGATGTTCGTTTTCTTAAGACTATGCTGAGGGTCTAATCTTTCGGATGTAATGCTTATGCTATTAAGCTGGAAGGTGTCTTTTAAATGCTGAGCATTAACTTTAGTAAATATTAGAATTAATAAAAGAGTATGGAAAAACATTAATTTTAAACTCTTCCTTAAAGAGATAAACCTAACAGGTTTTAAAAACCTGTTAGGTTTTGTCAATTGAGAATCTATATATTTAAATAGTGTTTCCAGAAATGAGATTATTTATAAAAAATCTTATAAGTTACACCGCCACTAAACCAACTACCGGGCATTTGTATATTACCTATGTCCTGATGCTTGGTATCAAATAAATTGTTTGCCTCAACATATATCGACCAGATACGTTTCTCAAGATATATCTTTAAATCGGTAGTGAAATAAGGAGAATATTCTACAGCCTTACCTGTAACGGCATCAGAATAAGTGCCCGCTCTATCATGGTAACGCATTGCCCAACTTGCTTTAACCTCATTACATATAGTATGATCAAAACGAAGCGTAAGTTTATTGCGCAAATAATCAAGAGCATAATAAGAAATAAAGTCAGAACTCTGTTTCTCTAGAGTTAGATAACTATAAGTTACATTTAAAGTGTTAAGGAATGATTCACTACCACAAAGTTTCTTCATGTCTAATTGCATAGAGAGTTCAATACCATTAGCAATAACCTGAGTAATGTTTCTGCTTTCCCATTTAGAAGTCGCAGTAGGCTTAACCCAATCAATTAAGTTTTTACCATCTCTGCGAAAGATAGAAATATGTGCATTTACTTTATCAGTAATGTATTTTAATCCTGTTTCATAAGTGGTAGCTTCTTCAGGAACAAGTTTGATATTGCCCTGATTAGAAGGCCCAACATAATAAAGGTCAGTGTAAGTAGGAAGACGTATTGACTGGTTAGTTGAAGCAAACACTTTGTATTTATCACTCAATTTATAACTTGCATCTGCACTTAAACTTGTATTCCAACCAAAGTCTGAATTATGATTGATATAAACACCAGCCGAAACAGCTAACTTTTTTAACGTAACAAGATGTTCGGCAAATAAACCAAGGTTATCTCTTGATTTGCTTTTAGTAAACAATGCTCCAGGTTCGCCGGGCACATCCTGAGGAGTAGCTAATGGCGTTCCTAATACATTACTTAAAATGCTTTCTCTTCTGAACTCTCCTCCAACAGTAGTCTTTCCAAGAAAAGTATGTACATTTGCACTTAATTCAGCACCATATACATTAGTTAAATGATAATTATGTCCTTTATACCATGAAGGCCACGTAGAGGAATCAGACCTAAACAACTCAAATCTATCCTGATTACGTCTATAATATATAGTAGGTCTGAATTGAATCTTACCAGTGGAAACGAAACCTGCATTGGCAAAATAAGTCTTTGTTTGTTCAAATTCATTAGGGAAAGCTGAAGAGTAAAATTCGTTAGCACCAAACTTTTTGTTAGTGTACCCAAACTGTACAGTAGCTTTACCTGCATTCGTATTTAAATCTGATTGATAAAAGATGTTCCCTATGTTATAATCTGTATTATTAATATAACCATCAGAAGTTTTCTTTGATATTGAAAGATAATTATGAGACTTTCCATTGTTAAATGAGATTGCAGCATTTGTATTGTAGGTCTGATATTCACCTCCACCAGCAGATAGTTTAACAAAGTTGTCAGTTTGTGTATTTGTTACAATGTTTATTGCTCCGGCAAATGCATTAACACCATAAATCCTTGAACCAGGACCTTCAAGTATCTCAATTCTCTCAACATCCGATAACTCAACGGGAATGTTCATAGTATGATGCCCGGTTTGTGGGTCATTAATTTTAACTCCATTCAGAAGAACCAGTGTTTGTTCAAAACTGCCTCCACGAATACCAATATCAGACTGTACACTGTTTGCGCCTCTGTTTCTAACGTCAACATTAATGGCATATTCCAATAGTTCATTAATGCTTTGAACAGGAGCTTTGGCTATCTCTTCGCGGTTTATTACTTGTACTATCCTTGACTTCTCACTATATAATGAAGCCGGTTTAGTGTCAGTGATAATTGTTTCCCTTAAATTAACGGTGTCTTTCTGCGAAAAGCAATAATTAAAGGATAATAAGAGAATTAAAGTAACTAAAGTTTTTAAATTTGTAGTTTGGAAACACATTGTTTTCTAATTTGATTAATATTTGATAACCTTTTTATAAATGTTATCTCCATTTTCAAGGCTTATCTTAATCAAATACATCCCCTTTGCTAAAGAAGTAGTATTAAGTTGAATGTTATTAGTTATCTTTTGATTTATAAGTAAAGCTCCAGTTGAGTTATAAATAGATAGTTCTGCATTAAGCATATTTATATCATTGTAACTAATACTTAGCTTATCAACAAACGGATTAGGGAAAGTGTTTATTTGAGTGTAAATATTAGAGGTATTGATACCAGTATTTGTTGTATTATGCATCACTCCAACGGCATCAAGATCAAAGCCACCTGTCATAAAAGGAGTAGGATAAGGATCGTTAATAATATGCCCCTGACTATCTTTTCTACAATATTTCTCAGAGATATTTCCTACTACATCAGTTATTTTGATATAATTAATATTATTTATATCTATCCCCAAGCTATCTTTGAGTTCTTCCAAATCAAAAGGAGTTCCATAAAGGACTTTGTATTTCCCGGCAAGGTTATTTATCTTAGTAGCATCAAGAGTTTCAAATCCTGCAATCTGAATTGTATCCTGTGTTAATGAAACTGATGAAAAAGTAACATAATGAATGCCATCAGAGCTTACAGATACATAAGCTAACTCAAGAAAAAGCCCGTCAAAAGAGTTCTCAAATACAGCAAAGTCAAAGCCCTGCCCATTTACTATAGGATGATTGAAACTCAGTATTGCCTCACCTCCATCACCAAGACTAACTGTAGTATTATCAGCTATACCAAGTGCATCTGTTGTAGAACCAAATGAAGCATAATGATTGCCCGGAGTTGCTGGATCCTCGGCAACAGTATCGGCAATATCAAGATAACCTCTTAAAACACTACAAGTAGCCGCCCAATCAATAATATCTGGACTATCCATGCTTATTGCAGTTGTTCCAACCTGACCTGCTGGAGGGGGGTATTGTGCTTTAACTGTAAAAGCAATGAAGAGCAAAAGTACTATTACAATATTTGTTCTCATAATATTATCTCTTGCTAATCTTTTTAATAAACATACCTTTGGATGTTGTATAAGTAATAAAGTAAATACCTGATTGTAGTGTACTCAGATTTATATTGCCTCCTTTAAAGTCTTCTATTGACTTTATTTCATTTCCGGTTATATCAATTAATGATAATTTCCCTGAAGTACTTTCATTAATAATAACGTTTAGATTGTCTAAGCAAGGATTGGGGAATGTATTCATTGTTAACTGCTCAACTTTAAATTGAGAGATATTATTTGTAGGAGCATTCCCATTAAAATTATCCATACAGAAATAAGAAGGAGTATTCATTCCATATGCACCGGTATCTGATGAATATAAAGTAAAGGCAAGACTATCGATTGTGCCCAATGATGAGAGATCGCACCATTTCCAATCTTTTACTATATAATCAAGACTATTGTTAACGAATCTATAATCTGCAAGATAGAAATAGACAGAATCAGTAATTATCCCTACATGGTATCCATGTATGTTAAACATAAACCAGTCAAGAACATTTCCTGTATTATAACCAAATTTCTTAGCATAACTATCTCCATTAAGCATTGAGAAATAAGCATAGGTGTTATTTGTGACGTAAAAACCATTAATTGTTTTTGCTGGATTTAATTTAATAATATTAGGGATAGGTTTATAAGATATCCAGTCGGCTAAAACAGAACTCACCGCATAAGTAGATGAGTTATTATAACCTTTTCCGGCAATAGCTGCAAATTGATTTGGAAGACCTGTAGTAACCGTGTCAGTTTTGTCACTATAAGCAAAACCGCTCCAGACATAAGCAGTTCCACCATAACTGGTATAAGAATTAGGGAAGAAGAAACCTCCATCTGAAAAGCCTCCAGACATATCTAAGCCATTCCAAAATGTGTCGACAGGCAAAGTAAGGTTGTCGAATGTTGCCACTGATTGTGCAGTTAAATTATGCCACTGAATAAAACATAACAAAACTGTTACGATTGTAAATAGTTTAATTTTCTTCATTACGAAAGTTTTTAAAGTTTAATATTATTTATTTAAACTTCAAAACTTTTGGATCTTATGTATGAATTAAATAGAAATGCTATAGAATTCAAACTCGCTTTTTAACCCGAAAGCTTTGAATATATATTTTGTATTGGTAGGTCTTCTGACTCGCTCTCTCTTTTTGCTGCCTTCCCGTCAAATTAATGATAGTGACAATAAAATGCAAAAGAGTATAAAGAACTTACAGCAGCGGGAACTGTTACCGGATTTCACGGTATTCCCTTTTAAGTCCAAAATGGACACCAATGCAAATGCAAAAGTAAAGAATAATATTTATATATGATGCTTAAAAATCATTATTTATTAAAAGTCATTGTAGATTATGTTATTAAATACTAAAGTTAACGTATAAAAAACAAAAGCCTGGACTTATGGTCCAGGCTTTATAAATTAACACTATTAAAATTAACTTAATATATAAACATTAGTTCTTAAACTCTTTTAAAGTAGTCATTAGTTTTTTACGACTGAAGAATATCCTGCTTTTTACTGTTCCTATTGATAACTCTAACTCTTCTGCAATCTCCTTATATTTATATCCGGCATTATGCATTTCAAATGGAACGCGATGATCTGTTTCTAATTTATTAATTCCATTTTGCATTTCCTTTATGAATATTTCAGATTCTGGTGAACCTAAATTAGACTTCCGAGGAATATTCAAAAAATATAAATCTTCTGTATTATCTATGATAGTATTAGCTTTAGCGTTTCTTCTATAATTATTAATAAAAGTATTTTTCATTATAGTATAAGTCCACGCTTTTAGGTTCGTATTTGTTTCAAACTTGTCTTTATATGTAATTGCCTTGACATAAGTGTCTTGAACTAGATCTTTGGCATCTTCTTTATTCATGGTTAATGAATATGCGAAATACTCGAGGCTATCTTTTAAACCGAGTAAACTATGATTGAATTCTATTGCTGTCATTTAATTAAATTTATTTGTTTAAAAATCGTTTAACAAAAGTACTGCTAAAACTAAACAAAAACAAATATATTTTAATTTATTTTGTTAATTATAGTTAAATGATATATAAATGCATTGTAAATGAATCATATAAAAAATAAATAAATTTTAATATGATATTGCGAAATATTGGGATTTGATTAAACAAAAAAAATCAACCCATTGGGGTTGATTTTAAATCATTTAAGTATTAAAATACTTATATAGACATTTTGTCTTTAAATTCTTGTATTGAAGCAACTTTAACAACATTATCAGGTAAAGCAAGGGTATATTGTAGAATTTGTCTGCCTGCAACAAATATTGATTGATTTGGAAATTGAGTTGATATCTTATTTAAAAAAGATTTCATTTCTGTATTCGAATAGGCTTTATTTACGCAAGTAAATAAAAAGTCTGGAGATTTAAAATTAGTTATTTCTGATAAATCTTCAAATGGTATTGATTGTCCTAAATAAATAATCTTATGGCCGGCTTTACTTAATACATAACGATAAAATAAAAGTTCTATTTCGTGGTATTCTCCTCTTGGAAGGAACATCATTATTAATTTTGAATTTTTATTATGCTGGCTATAGATACCATCTATTGCTACTAATAATTTTTGTCGTAAAATATTTAAGACAAAACATTCATGAGCAGTGTTGATATTCCCAGTTTGCCATAATAAGCCAAGACGATCTAAGAATGGAAACAAAACCTCAATAATAGTATTTTCAAAGCCTCTATTTATAGAAGCATTTGAAAGTATATTTTGAAATTTATTATCATCCAGCTCTGTCATTGCTAAAATAAGTTGATCAATTTTAGTATCACCTGTAGATACTCTTTGAAAAACATCGATAATTTTTTCATTTAATTCCTCGTTCGACAATCCTGCTAAATGTGAAATCTTTAAACCCATTCTGCCTAAAGCAGCAATGTTCATGATTTTATGAAGATCCCTATCGGTATAAAACCGAATATTAGTAGATGTTCTGTGAGGAGTTACTACCTGATATCTTAATTCCCAGATACGAATAGTATGGGCTTTTATGCCAGATAGTTTCTCAAGATCTTTTATTGAATATTGGATCATTTTTTTATTGTTCTTAAT
>Ga0118677_10015149_pt1 | contig 10750 bp, 8 predicted proteins | sample AliMusrvi5mmetaG_FD_86154 | JGI IMG/M metagenome (GOLD analysis project Ga0118677, IMG submission 86154)
GGAAAATCATGTCCACAAACTCGGCATCGGGATTGGCCGGATTGACCGGCGAATGAGTGCCGGAAATGCCGATCCGGTGATCCGCCAGAACGCGGGCGATTTCGGCAATGACGCCCGGCCGGTCGGTCACATCGAAACGCACGTAATAAGCGGTGGAGGTTTCCCCCACCGGCAGGAGTTTGCCCGAGGCACAATACGGCAGGAATCCGCGATGGCCGCCGACTTGGCCGAGCGAGCGCGCGGCCTCCACCAGATCGGCCACGACCGAGGAGGCGGTGGGATCCTGGCCGGCGCCACGCCCGTAAAACAGCGACTCGCCAGCCGCATCGCCATGCACCGCCACCGCGTTGAACACGCCGTGAACCGAGGCGAGGATGTGGCTTTTGGCAATGAACGAGGGCTGGATGCGGATTTCAACGGCGCGGTCGGGATGCTCGCGAATCACCGCCAACAGTTTGATCACATAGCCCAAACTGTTGGCAAAGGCGATGTCGGCCGGACGCACTTGTTGGATGCCCGAAACATGGATGGCCGAGGCATCTATCGGAAAGCCGTAGGCAAGGGTGGCGAGCAGAATCGCCTTGTGCGCGGCATCCCAGCCATTGACGTCGAGAGTCGGGTCGGCCTCGGCATAACCATTGGCCTGGGCTTCCGCCAGGGCGGCTTCAAAGGTGAGGGCGGCCTCGGTCATGCGCCCGAGGATGAAGTTGGAGGTGCCGTTGATGATCCCGGAGAACGAGTGAATGCGATTGCCGATGTACGAGTCCTGCACCGTGCGAATGATCGGAATGCCGCCGGCCACCGCCGCCTCGAAATGAATCGGCGTCTGGTATTCCCTGGAAAGCTCAAACAACTCCACGCCCCGCTCGGCCAGCAGCGCCTTGTTGCCGGTGACCACCGGCTTTCTGGCACGCAGCGCGGCCGCGACAATGTCGAAGGCATCGCCAGTGCCGCCGATGAGTTCAACGACAATGTCCACCGCCGGATCCGCGACGAGCGCCCGCCAGTCGGTGATGAGAAGTCCCGCCGGCACCTCGCTGGTGGTGGCACGCGCCTTGGCGGGATCGCGGACCAGAATTTTTGCAATGTGGAGGGTGATCTCGCCGCCGGTTCGACCGGTGATCAGATCGCCATTGCGGGCGAGGGTGTTCCAGACGCCGGAGCCGACGGTTCCGAATCCGGCCAAGCCGATGCCTAGTGAGGAGCAGTTGTTCACAAGCGCCAATGTAACCCTATCCGGCCATCGTCCAAGCCGGAAAGTTGGGAGATTTTCAATGCGGGACAACTGGCACTGTGCCGGGTGAAACCAGGTGCCCGGCAAAATGCCCGGGCCGCCCGGCCCGCCGTGGTGGGGCATTCTGCCCGCCGCCAAATTGCACGTGGGTGCAACGCATTCCATTGACGTCAGTAACACACACTTGCATCAGGCCACCAACACCGTGGCTTGCAGGTGGGTTGAGAGCAGCACCCCTTCCACCGCCGCGCCGGGAAACGCGCGGCTCATCACCTCGCAATACGCCCGCATCTGGCCGGCGTGGCGCTCGCTCAACGCGGCCATGTTCCCGACCGCATCCGTCTTGAAATCGATCACCTCGACCCGCGCGACGGTGCCCGCCGCATCGCGATGGAGGTGCAAGCGGTCGATCACCCCGCTGAGCCACCGGCCATCGACAAGCGCATCGATGGGCTGTTCCCGGAACAAGTCCAGCGCGCGCCCGCGCCGCTCAAAGGTGGCCCGCATGCCGGCGTTTTCTAACAAATCCGCCACCAGTCTGCCCGCGTCATCATGCGGCAGGACGGGTGCCGCCTCATCCACCCATCCCACACGCTCAAAGGCCGCGTGCACGGCGCTGCCAAAGCGCATCCCGGCGGCCGCGTGCGGCCGCGTCCCGCCCGCCTCCTTGTGTGTTGCGCCACTGGGCGTGGTCCGCTCACGCCGCGCCACCCCGGCACCCAGCGCCGGCCGCGTTGCGAACTCCGGCTTCTTTTCTGTTAGCGGCACCTCTTCTATCCAGTCTGTCGCGCCATTCTGATAGACCAGGCCAGGCTCTCCACCGGATGAAACCGCCTGCTCCAACCAGTTGGACAATGACGGCTTGGCATCGTCCCGGGTCTTCGCCGGCGGTTCTAACAAAACATACAACCCGCGCTTGGGCCGCGTGAGCGCCACATACAGTGTGCAGAATGCCTCGTAGCGCTGGTCCGCCGCCCAGCGTGCCTCCGCCTCGCGCATTTCCGGCAGGATGTCGCGTGCCCACTTTGGCGGCGTCTGGCTGATCCAGTCATCCCCCTGCGCCACCGTGAACCGTTGCGCCTGCGGAATGCCGTCATCGGGCACATCCGGCAACACCACCACATCGAAGCCAAGCCCCTTGGCCTTATGGATGGTCATCACCTGCACCGCCGCCACGCCGGGGCTTTGCGAAACCTCCAGCCGTTCCACCCTATCGGCCGCCTCCCGCGGGGTCGCGCCGCCCTGCGCGTCCAAGGCCGTCAGTGCCGCCATCACGTCACCGGCCCGTCGTCGTCCGAAGTCCGACCATGCGGCCCAGCAGGCGTCGACGAGTTCCTCGATCATGCCCGCGAAACCCAGCGTTGCGGCGCGACCCGACAAACCTTCCCAGACCGCCTGCCAGGGCGTGCCAAAGCGCTCCCGCAGCACCGCCGCCAACGGCGACATTTCCACCACCTCGCGGGCGAAGCCGTTCGCGGGATCGGCGAGCCATTTGAGCAAATGAGCGAGCACGACTCCCACCGGGTTATCCTTCGCCGGTTCCCGCCGGCCTTCTTCAATCACATCGAAGCCCGCCGTGCGCAGATGATCCGCCACCTCCCGCACCTGCTTGTTGTTGCGCACCAGCACGCCACAGGAAACCCCGCGGCGGCCGATTCCAAGTTCTTCTAACAATCCGACCAATCGCTCCAGACGTTCCGGCCATTTGCCGGCCACCATTTCCACCCGCGCCTCGCCTCGTTTGTCAGACATTTGCAATGGCGCTGCGGCCACATGCGGCTGCCACTGCCAGCGTTGCGCCACCTCGCCAAACAAGCCGCGCAGGAGATCGGTGTCTCCGCACACGCGGTTGACCAATGCCAGCACCTCCGGGCACGAGCGCCACGATTCCGCCATCGCCTCAACCTCCAGCCCGCCGTGATAGCGCCGCATCACCTCGTCAAACAACCCGACATCCCCGCCGCGCCAAGCGTAGATCGCCTGCTTGCGATCACCCACGATAAACATCGATCCCCCGCCGGCGGCGGCCGCTTCATCCATCAATGGCAGCAAGCCCAGCCAATCGGGCCGGCTGGTGTCCTGGAACTCATCCAACAGCCAGTGCTCGTGGCGCGCGTCCAGACGGAAATCCACCGCCTCGCGCCGCAAGCGCGCATCCTCGGCCTGCGCCCACTCCCCCATCAGATACTTCACATCGTCAAATCCTAACATCCCGCGCCGTCGCAAGCGTCTCTCGCACAACGCGTCATATCCCGCCACCACCTCCCGCACCGCGCGGGTGCGCTGCAACGCCGCCGCCAGCTCGCAACGCGCCGCCAACTCCAGCGCCGCACGCAGCGCATCTCCCGCAGGGCCACCCAGCACAAACTCCTTGTAAAACCTCACTGCCAGCGGCCCGGAGACGCCGGCCGCCACCGCCCCTTGCACACTTTCTAACAAACCTGTCGCGCCGCCGAGGCTGCCGCTGCCGATCGCGTGCGCCTCCAACCGATCCAACATACTCTCCGCCGCCGCGCGCTGCCGCTTGTCGGTGAATTCAATCCCGCCCAGACCGCCCCGCACCGTTTCTAACAATCCATGCTTGCGCTCCTCCCAGGCCTCCAGCGCGACTCCCGCCAACGCGGCCGGTCCCCACGCCAGCTCCCGCGCTGCCCGATAGCGGCCCTGCCATTCCTCGACGAACGAGCGCAGGCCCTCCAACACGCGGGCTTCCTCCTTGCCGAGCATCGCCCGCCGGAACGCATGGAAAAACTCCTCGCCACCCTCATCCCCCGGTGCCGCCGCCAACACCGACTCTAACATAGAGTCCCGCGCCGCCGCCGCCCGCGCCCCTTCTAACAAATCAAACCGGCCGCCCGTCAGGCCCAGTTCATATTGGAAACCGCGGATGACCTTGGAAAAGAAACTGTCCATGGTGCCCAGGGTGAGGCGTGGCAGCGCCCGCACGACCCGTTCCAGCACCGCGGGAAAATCCGCCGCCGGCAGTGCCAGCTCGCGCCGCAAGGCCGTGGCGTCCGACTCGCAGGCGGCCGCCCGCGCCAATTTGGTGAGCACCGCGTCGGCGAATTCGCCCGCCGCCTTGCGGGTGAAGGTGAGGGCGACGATGCGCTCCGGTGCCACTCCGCCAGCCACCAAGCCGATCACCCGGTTACCTAACTGAAACGTCTTGCCCGAGCCCGCCGAGGCGAGAATGAGCAGGTTTTTCGCCAGGATGTGCATCGCTGGGAGGCAGTCTGGCCGAATCCGCTGCGGTTGTCACTCATTGACTCGCTTTCATGAGGGCCAAAGGCCCGGTGTCCTGATATGGCGGCGGGCCGTTGGCCTTGAAGAAAGCAGCAGAATCGGCATCATCTCATTTCCTCCGAGGAATTGGCTGCCCTCAGGCAGTCACCGCGTCGCGCCGCCACCAGCCGGCCGCCACGCCGAGCAGGATGCCGACGGCAAAGCCACAGACATGACCGGTCACATCGGTGCGGGGATCGGAACCCACGCCCAGCCACGACAAGAGCACCAACCCGCCTCCCAGCGGGATGAGGTGGCGGAAGCTCTTGGAACCGACGTGATCGCGGCCGGCATGGAAAACCGCCAAACCGGTTAGAACACCCAGCGCGCCGAACACCGCGGTGGAGGCTCCTAACGACACAAACGGCTCGTCGAAGCGCGACAGGGCATTCAGCCCGTTGCCCAGGGTGCCCGCCGCAAGAATCAGCGCCCAGCCCAGCCACGGCCCGATCGACCGGCACACCCAAGTGCCGAACAACACGCCGCTGGCGACATTGCCCAGCAGATGCAGGCGATCGGCATGCAGAAACAACGCGGTGAAGGGCCGCCACCATTCGCCCTGCCCGAAGATCGCCCGCGAGGAACTCACTCCCTTGCTCACCAACTCCGGATTGTCCCGCTGCAGCCAGAACACAACGCACAAACTCAGCACCCACAGCGCGGTCGGCAGCGCGCCGCCGTCATATTCAACCGGTATCACCACCACCGGCACCGGCATCGCTTGCTCTTGCTCGTAAGCCGCCAGCTCTAACCGAATGCGCTCCAGTTCGCCGGGTTCCGCCAGCAGCACATAGCCGTCGCCCTCCACCTCCTTTTCAATCTGACACGCCAGTCCCATCGCCAGAATCACCAGCGCCCGCTCAAACGCCTGCGCCATGCCGACATAACAGCCAACCAGCGCGAAATCTGGCGACTCGGCTGGATTCGGGGTTTCGGATAGGCTGTTCACGGGGCGGGGACTGAGAACGCCGTCCGGCGGGTCGGAACTCACTGGCGACGGCCCCAGTTAAGCCGGATTGGCGGCAAACGCAAATCATCCGTTCCACGGTTCGAGGGCCCTTGGCGGCCTGCCCGCCCGACGAAAACCCTCCGAGCGCGCATTTTCCGAAATCCGAGGCTTGACAGCCGTCCCCCCGTTGCCCTAATTGTTGCGCACACGCCACGGCACTCGGCGGGGTAGCCAACCGGTAAGGCAGTGGTTTGCAAAACCACCATTAATGGGTTCGATTCCCATCCCCGCCTCCAGCTTTTTCATTGAAAATCAAAGGATTGCAGCGAATCTGAGCAGTTAGCGATCTGCACCGGGATGCACCAAAAAGCACCGAAATGAAGCAAAAACGCGATAAAAAGAGATAATATGCGATACTTGTTAGGGTCGCCTTCTGGCGGTCACTCGGACAAATCCACGACACCGTCGCAACTCGTTATCGCGTGTTTTTTTTCTGACACTCCCCGGCCTGCCCTTCACACGTCTCCAGACAGACAACCCGCCGCCGTGCCACGCCGCATCCCCACGACCAAGGCAGCGGTAGCAGGACTACACCAGCCAAGACACGAACCCTGCGAATTTCACCACAGCCAAAACTGGATCGCCTGACTTCCAGCCCCCGCCCGTCACAACCCTATATCCAAACCCATCCCCCCTCATCTCCAGCAGCGCCCCGGCGTTGCCCCTGGCGTCATCGACCGGGTTGTGGGTGTGGCGGGTCTTCCTGAGGTGCTTGAAGTTGCGCGAGGTGTCGCGGACCAGGCCCTTGTAGAGGCTGCCAAGATTCGTGGACGAGTGCCCGGACGGGTTGCTGCCGGTGAAGTGGCGGGGTGTCGTGTCTGGTGGCAAGGATCCTCCGGGTTCCTCATGGTTGTCGTGATCCCCTCGTGCGGAAGTCCCCCGACCGGTGCAAAACCCGGTCCCCATCCACCATAACTTATAGGACGACTCCATGAGTTCCATCCCCCACGGTTGGTCCGTTAGAACAACCCAAGACCGCATGACCAATCGAGAACCACCAACCAGAATATGACTACATGACACCCATGCCTGTTTCACATCATCCAAAGCGCCCGGGCCGGGCAACATCGGAAAGGAGGATCGCCTGATGCACTGGGCCATCGTTTTCCTCGCGGCCATTTTCCTGCTCCTCACCTGTCACGACAATGAACAGGCGGCCAAAGCGGCCAAGGCCGCCGAGGAGGCCCGCATCGAGCGGGAGGTGGCGCGGCGGGTCGAGGTGGCGCGTAAGGAAATGGCCGAGCGGGATGCCCTGTTTCACACTGTGAGCTGGATCTTCTTCGTCGTGTTCACTGGCGGTGCGGTGGCCAGATTCCTTTGGGTCCGGCGATCCCGCGTCGCCGCACCGGTCATGCCGACCGACCGTGCCGTCCGGTACAGCCCTCCCGCTTATGTTATCCAACAACCCGGGCCGCAGCGGGTCGATTACCAACAGCCGCGCGTCGGCAGGGTGATCGATCTGGGACCGGTCGCGTCATCCCCGCCGGTCCAACAAACACTCCAACAAGAACAACCCGGATCGATCCGTCGGCAACGTCGCCGACGTCGGAACCGGGATCCGGTCCGTCAACCCGAGCCGCCCCGGAGACACCGTTAGACCGCGCCCCGCTCTTGAAATGATCGTGGTGCCGGGCCTCGCCGGACTCGTGCTGGGGATGATTGAAGGGCATGCCTGGGTCACCGCCATCTGGTTGCCCGCACGTGGCCACTGATAGACGATTACCCGCGGCATTTATCAACTTTAACCCCGCGCCCGCCCGGTCCCCGTGATCGTGGCGGGCGTTTTCCTTTTCCCCAACTTTCCCCGGCCCGCCGACGGCGGTTGTCCGGGACCCACTCTGGCTGCCACTCATGGCTCCCAGGTGGGGGCCTGCATGTGGCGGCCTTTCGACAACAACGAACCGAAAGGAACCACAAAGATGAGCCCCAAGATGGGAAGAATGTTAGTCAATGAAGTCGTGCCCCGCCTGCGGAGCACCGCGCATTCGATACCGAAAATCGGCTGCGAGGACGACCAGGAAATCACGCAGGACGCCACGCTGGTGGCAGCCCGGATGATGGAGTCGGCGGAGAAGTCCGGGCACAAGTTCACGGCCGGGAACATCGCGTATTACGCCGCCAGGGCCGCCCGCGCCGGTCGCCGCAGCTACTACACCGGTCGTTGCGATGTCATGTCCCCCGGTTGTCAGATTGATGGCCGGGCGCGTCATGAATCGCTGGACCAGGAGGTCGAGTTCGAGCTTGGCGAGCCCGGCTCCCTGCACGATGTCATCACGCCGTTCGGAACGGATGACCGCGAGTCGGACCCCGCCGAGGAGGCAGCCCGCAATCTTGACTGGCAGGCGTTCCTGGCCAGCCATCCGCCGCGTCATCGTCTGGCGATCCTGGTATTGGTGGAAGGCGGAACGATGCGCGAGGCCGGCAAACGCTGTGGCATCCGCGACAGTGCGGCCCTCAAGCTCAAGCGGAAGATTGCCAGTGACCTAACCGAATTCTTCGGTTTGGACGTGATTCGGTGTCTGCTGGACGGCATCCGGCCGGGCTGGGAATCCGATTTGCGCCAGACCCGGGAGCGGCACCTGCACATGTGCCATGTGAGCGCCGGGCATGAGGTTGCAAGGCCCGTGCCGTGCTGACAGTCGCTTCCCCGGTGCTCCGCAGGATGCGGGGTGCCGGGGAGGTGTCCCACTGATGCGAATGGCCGTGACCTTTTTTAGCTAAGACCCGGCATGGAGACCGATCCATCCGGAAGCGACCGCGCGCTCGTGTCCTGCCGGTGCGTGGCGGAGGAAGAGACCCGGCCGCAAGGGCGCTTCATGTTGCCAGGCTCGGGGTGGCTGCAACCTCCAAATCCGGCCCTCCCGGACGGGCCGGACGGGTATTTCAAACTCTCGCGCTACGCGGGAACAGGAACATCAATGACCATCGGGAAGATATTAAGAACACATATATACGCATGGGACTTGCGCAGACCCGTCCGCCCCGTCCGGCAGGAACCGATTGGCGGCCGGCATGTTGTCCCGACACCCTAGCGTCTCGCCCAAGTGGGAAATAATTTCCCACTTGGCCGAGCGCGTCCGTGGCGTTCAGCGAGGCGTGGATTCACACATCTCCCTGAAGAACCCGCCAAGCCCGATTCGCCTCTGCGCGGCTTTTCTTCAGCTTCAGTCACTTTCCAGCACCCGCGTTCAGCAATCACGAACCGCCGTGCCATCCATCGTTCTCACCTGTCACGGGGGATTTTCCCCAATTGGGGAAAAACGGCTATAGGAACCCCGTGCGCCTCACCTGAGAAAAGCCGGGCCACCTCACGCTGACGCTCCAGAACTCCGACGAAACGGGTGCGACCATCCATGTTCCTGTCAGCATATCAGGGGAGGGCAAGCCACCGGTGATCGCGTTCGCGCCGGGGTATCTGGCCGACGCCCTTACCATCGGCCCCGCCCTGCGCCTCATCCACGGCATCAGTCCGATCAAGACAACCGATCCATCCGGCAGCTTCTGCGTGCTCATGCCGTGGCGCTGTGTGGCGGAGGATGCGGCGGAAGCGGGGGTTGAGAAAGCCCGGGCCCCGGGCGTCGCGGCGTGAACAACGGGCCCGTGGCAGCGTTTATCAGGCCCTCCCGCCGGTCCCGTTGGGGATTGGCGGGAGGGAGAGCGGCTAGTTAGAACGCTGATGGCTTTTTTTAGCTCGGACCTGCCAGCCAGTACGACGTCGGCACGCTGCCGCCGTCCCGCTGGCGACCGGCGGCGACGAGACTGACCGGCCATGGACGTTGAAACCACGGCCTGCCTGAGCTGCCGCGCGCCGACTCATCGGTAACACACGCACCTGTCTATGCTCTCCATGCAAACCCGACCAGGAGCTTCCAATGCCCACACCTTGAGCGCTTACGGAGCGACGTGCCCGAAGGGAGGCAAAGCCATCAACCTGACAGATTTTCAAATCTTTTGTAGGGTGGCATGGCCTTCGCTATTGGTCGGTACTGCCTCGTTAGTATTGAAAACTGTTTCGATCCAGTATTACGGTGGCCATTAAAGCAAAGCATGAACCAGCAAACAAGGCAAGGGACAGCAACTTCATCCAAATCGTTGTTGAGTTCAGTATGGCAACAAAGGACAAAAGCAATGCCAAAGATGCAATCCACTTCGTCCACGAGGCGAAGCAGCCGACCCCGACCCCAATATATCCAGAAGGGGTCGACGCTATACAGACCGATGCCAAAATGCAACACAGCACAGAAATATTCTTACCTAACATCATCTAGGATCTCCATTCTGTGAAGGAAAGACTTCCTCAATGCCGTCTATTTCAATATCAGGCATTCCTGGACTAGTAGTTGCTCCAGAGAATACCCCTGCTCTAGATACGTGATTTCGCCAGTATTTCGTACGTCCCGGTTTGTCTAGATTATTTGGGTATGCATCGAGGGCACTTTCACAGGCAAAGAGTGCTACTGCGGCAAGATGATAAGGAGGATGCACGTCGTTAGGATAGACTCCAGATTCGGATTTGCCACCTGTTGGAAACACTTGTCCCCTTAGCCCATGACCAGAGAATATTACTGCATAAATACCATCCTCATTCCAACCGTCTATAAATACCTGACGGTCGGACCAATCAAGCCGTGGAACAACCCTATACCCTGCGAACTTGTAGGCGTAACTCATCAATCGAACAACTGTTTGCATAAAACCAATGGCAGAACCAGGTACTTTTTCGTACAGTGTTGCCTTGGCAGTATATGCAAAGACAACATTGGGAACCAAATAGGTCTTTCCGGCATCTGGCCATGGGCCGTCATAGTTCTTCACCCACTTGTCCGACTCAAAGCTATCCAGTCTAAGGAGGCCTGCTAATTCATCCCACGTATCATATTTTTCTGCACACACCGACGCCCACGCTCCGCCATCTCGGATTACTCTGCCCCACAGGCCCATATAGTCCCACTTGTTCAGCCCATCGTTGCGCGCGAACCCATACAGGTTCATACCGCCATTTTCCTCAATCGGATCTCTCGACGGCCAGCGACCGGTGAGCGGATCGTAGTAACGATAACCGTAATCTGCCACATCCATGGTCTTGGCGCTGATGTCTTTGTTAGCTAACCGACTGTTAGCAAATGCGTTACGCGAATTTCCGGGCCGCGGCGGCCGGGGACGTGTCGGTCGCCGAATCGGGCGGAATCCGGCCGGCGGATCGTCACCGCCACGGTCCTGGGCAC
>Ga0118677_10015150_pt1 | contig 10749 bp, 8 predicted proteins | sample AliMusrvi5mmetaG_FD_86154 | JGI IMG/M metagenome (GOLD analysis project Ga0118677, IMG submission 86154)
ATTAAGAAGTGTGCCCAAACTTAATCTTGTTCAACAGTTTATTGTTTACAAAGTTAATATACTGAAGTACTGTCAGCATTGTATTTTTTGATAAAATGCGAACGCAAATTCCTAAATTGAATTTTGAATAATTACGATTAATCATAAATTGGTCGTATAGTTGAGTGAATAAAGTTTCGATTCGTTTTATGGATTTTCTATTAAGTACGTATGCAACGGCTGTTTCGAAGTTTTAACGGCATATTCTGCTTCGTTTCTCAAGGGCTATCTGGCATACTTATACCAACACAAAGGTACCCATGAGTTCAGCGCGTATGGGGCTATGCTTTGACAGGTATTTTTTCATTGCATCTATAATCCGTTCTGACCGGTTTTCCCGATTACGCCCATATTTTTGAGGAACCCCTTGCATAGTAACAAATGCTGTTGAGTAATATTTGTCAGGTTCCACTGCTTCTTTTCCTGCAAATAATTTTTGAATCCGATAGCCTGATGGGTTTTCTATCTTAATATAGACAGTAAGTCCAAGGCAACGTTTCACGTAACCCCCCATTTGATTATATGGATCGCACGAAAATGTCCTTTCGAGATTCTCCTCCAACATTTCCTTGATTTCCTCACCTGATAATTCAACAGTTGAAACAGGTGGATTCATCGGAATCATGTTATAGAGATCATTCAAAGTTATTGGTCCCGGAACTATTGGTGCGCCATAGCGCCAGCCATTTGAAAATGCCAGTTGCGCTCCTGTACTTTCAAGCAATGCTTGAAGGAGGAAATTGTCCATAGTAGTCTCCAGGGTTGTTCCCCGGTTGAGTGCTGTAGATGTTTCTCCAACAATCTCTGCGAGTTTATTCTTATAAGGAGCGAGGGCCCGAAATACAAGTTCATCAATTATGGGGTCGGGTGGTAGTGATGCTTCAACTTCAATCAGTTGATGCTTATAATCTATAATTTGTCCATCAACTATCTCCAAATCCAGACGGCCTAAAAATGAACCATGGCATCCTGATTGTATTACAATCGTTTTGCCGATTAGAACAGGTTCATATAGTCGATTATGAGTATGGCCGCTGAGACAAACATCAATTCCTTGTACTTCAGCTAAAAGTTTCATATCCTGAGTGAAGCCAAGATGTGAAATCAGGACTATCAAGTCAACATTTTCTTTAATGCGCAGTAAATCAATAATTGGCGGAAGTTCGTCTTTACCCAAGCTAAAGTATATCCCTTCGCTGTACGATGGTGGCATGGTCTTGTCAACAATATTTGAGGCTATTCCAATAAGACCGATACGTAATCCTCCAATCTCTTTTACGACATAAGACTGAAATACAGGCTTTTTTGTCTCTTTATCATAGACGTTATTTGCCAGCATTGGATAATTGAGTTCAGCAAGCCGCCGCTTAAAAATTATTGGACCGTATGCAAATTCCCAATGGGCTGTCATAGCATCAAGCCCCAAAGAATTTAAAATAGGGATCATGGCTTGTCCCTGTGTATCCAGAGCTGGATAAGTGCCATGCAAAGTATCGCCGCAATCGCAAAAAAGGCAATTCCCATGACTTTCATCCCGAATTTGTTTTACAATGGTGGCAATTCGTGCGTAACCTCCGGCCATACGGTATTCTGCGTGGTTGTCTTGCCAGAACATCTCCTGGTGGATATCAAAATAAGCATGGGTGTCATTCATTTGAACGATGGTGAGCGATCTTTCAGTTGCCATTGCTTCTCCGTTTTTAATGTGTAATTTTTTATCAGTTCTTACAATCCAAATTTTTGGAACATATAGTATTTTGGGAAATCAATGACGAATGTAAACAAAACTGATAATCCCAGAATGGTGAGCACTACCAGTGGACTTAATGAAGGAATAAGAATTCCGAACAGAGCAATGAGTGAAAACACGATAATAGCTGCAGTACTGGATATAAGTAATCCTTTACCCGGAAGTGATGACCAGAAATGGTTTCTTTCCCTTACAATCAGCACCCTGAATTGACTGTTGAATATAAGGCTAAGCATGACAAGTGTGGTGAGTTCATTCCATTGTAAATGAAAATAATACTTACCCGCAAGAATGACCACGATGTCTTCTAAAACATAGCACAGCGCTGGAACTAGAGATGCCAGAATATTATTTTTCACGTTCCACTGATTCGGATTACTCGTATGTTTCACATTGTCGGTTGCCAGCGACATGGTTACAAAATCATTGGCAAACACCAAAAATGATACACCAATAAGCGAAAGTAACATGTTATGAAACCAGAAGAATCCGATAGTGAGCAAAACCACAAATTCAATCACCTTTGCAACTTTATTGATTACCCAGGTAAGCATTCGCTGATAGGTTTGCCTGCTAATGGTTATGGTGTCAATTATTACACCTATTCCTGCTTCGGTCAGGACAACACTCGCTGCCGCCTTTGCCACATCGGTTGAATTACTTACTGCTATTCCCATCTCAGCTTGTTTCAAAGCAGGAGCATCATTTACGCCATCACCTGTCATTCCTACCGTGTGTCCACCCGATTGCAATAGTTTCACAATGGTATACTTATCCTCGGGATATATCTCTGCAAACCCATCGCATTCACGAACAGTCTTTAATTGTTGCTTTGCGCTAAGGTCTTTAATATCTGCCATCCGGATGATATTCATCCCAATTCCTATCTGATTAGAAATTTCTTTTGCTATATCAATGCTGTCACCGGTTAGCATCAAAGGTTTTATACCCAACTGCTTTGCCTGTTCTATCATGCTTTTTGAATCCGGACGTGGTGGATCTGCAAGCGGCAGTAATCCTACCAATTGAAGGTTATTCAAATCGTCTCCTTTCGACCGGGCAACAGCAATCGTTCTGTATCCTTTCTTCGAAAATCCATCTATGGTTTGATTCACTTCTTCAATTGTCGCTTTATCTGTGCCTTTGCATAGTGAAATAATCACTTGTGCAGCACCTTTAACAGTTCTGAACTGCTTTCCACCGTTTTCAATGGTGGCTTCTGTTCTCTTTACCGACGGGTCGAAAGGCGTATAGGAAATCTGTTTGTAATCGTCAAAATTTACTCCCGATTGAGCAGCATAATCAATAATTGCCATATCAATCAGATCCATCCCTTCTGAGTGGGATGTAAGTGAAGCTATTCTCAGCACATCTTCTTTCTGATTTCCTGAAAAAGGAATGCTATCAACTACCGATAACTTGTTTTGTGTTATCGTACCTGTTTTGTCAAAACAAATAATATCGATGGAGGCCGCATCTTCAACCGACTCAAGTCGGGTTACCAATGCTCCTTTTTTGGCCAATTCTGTTGCACCTACAGATTGGACAATGGTGAGAACTGCCGGAAGAGCCACAGGAATGGCTCCCAAAAGAAAAATAACCACGAATGTTAATATCATTATAACGCTTAAATGCATCAATATAGCAGATACGGAGACTAAAATAGACGCAGCGATACCCAAGTACATCATGTATTTTACCACTGCCATCATTACTTCCTGTTGATGAGATTTTGGCTTTGCTGTTTTTACCAACTCAGCAGTTTTACCAAAATAGGTATTTGTGCCGGTATTAATAACAATACACGTAGCTTCTCCCCGCCGGAGTATGGAGCCGGAGTATATAATGTCAGCCGGATGAATTTCAACCGGCATGGATTCTCCGGTAAGTGCTGATTGATCAACTGAAAGTTCTCCTGTTATAATCCTGGCATCAGCCGGAACAATATCCCCAAGTTTTACTGAGATGATATCACCAATCACAATCCCTTTAGCATCTTCCTTTGACCATTTTTTATTCCGCAATACCTTTGCCTTAATTGCTAATTTTTTCTTTAAAAGTTCAATCAGGTTTTGTGAACTGCTTGAATGCAGTTGTCCAATGATTGCATTTATCGTGAGCAGCACAAAGATGATCACCCCTTCCATATAGTGACCCAACGCAAAAGAAAGCCCCATTGCAAGCTCAAGCAACCACGGCATAGGACCCCAGTAACGAAGCAGGAATTCAAGAAAAGAATTTCTTTTCTTTTCTATTAGTTCGTTTGTGCCAAATTTCTCAAGCCGATTCTTCACTTCCGCATCCAAAAGTCCGTCTGCTGTTGTCTCTAAGAATTTATAGATCTCTTCTAAGGAGATATCTTTGTATTCATCTGTTGCTTTAACTTTTAAATCCATTTTATAATCCGTATTAAGTACTTTTTATGTTTTCGGGAGCATACTGTGGTATTGGGGGATTATAGGAAACTGCGTCTACAGTTTTTGTTTTTGAGACGTCTGTCTCAAAAGAGTTTGAAGCAGGTAATTCAATGAATTTCGTGAAGAGAATAGATAAACCTGCTCCGATTATGGAAAGAACAACAATGATGACCAAAGCAAACCTGATTCTATTGCTTTTCATGAGAGCTCTTTATCTTTTTTGCAAAATCCTGCAATTATAAAAGTAGGTATGAGGAAGGGGAAATGTTTTACATGATTCTTTAAATAAGTTACATCTTTCACACATTTATTATTGGTTCAGAAATTATTAACCTTTTTAAATGCGTGTCCCATGTACATAATTTGAGTACTGCTGCTTTCAACCATTCGGAATTTTTCACCAAATTCTTCATAGGTCAAATCCCCAATTGCTCTTTTGTGGAGATATCTAAGCATTTTCGCATAGGAGATATTTGGCTTAATTCCACGGTGTTCTTTCCAATACAATTGGTTTTTCTATAATTAAGATCTTATCTTCTCTGATGCCTTGCCTGCAAAATCCAGAGAAAAAAAGCGTGGGAAAATTTAGGCGCGTAGCGGGTCCCTGAATTTTTCAGACGTTTGCAGAACGTATGGCGCAAGTTCTTTTTTGCCAACTTTCTTCTTTGAAGAAAAAAGTTGTGGCACTTGAAATGAAAAATAATTTTCCGGATTATTTTTATCCAAAAACCTGAAAATAAAGCAATCACAGAATCAAATCCATTTTCGGATTTGATTCTGTGTTGAACCACCCGAGCATGCCCTATGCTCTCAGGCAGAAAAAAAGGCAGAAAATGCGGATATATGACGCACCACACAGCCACACAATAGCCACCATGCAGCCTAATAGTAGCATCCTTTCTGCCAGTTAGCACACACTATTCTGCCAAATAGCAGCCACCATGCGGCCACACAATAGCCACCACGGTGAATGTCAGAATCAGTCCTGATCAATGGTGGTTCAGTCCTGATGCTGGCAGAAATACCAATGGAGTCCTTGTTGCGAAGCACAAGTAAATGCTTATCAAAGTATCAGGATGAATGTTGAATTTTTTTGATCGTATGAAAGGAGAGAAAATAAAATTAAGCAGAATTCGAATGAGTAGATTCCATATTGAAACAGATGACTGATCTGAAGTATGTGCAATTGGATTGGCTTTCTATTGAACTAGGGATGCTTAAAAGCAGGGGAGGAGTGGGGTTTCGTTTAATCAATGACCGAACAAATTTGGCATGAACCTGAAACGAATGACCGCAATGATAATGAAGGGAAATGAATAAAGGGATTGGCAAATCGGGTGAGTGAAATGAATCAAACGTTCTTTGTGTATTTTAGTCCTGGGAGGTGGCTAGGTGTGTGTTCTGAACGAACGGTTTTTCAGTCCGTTTATTCAGAAATTACACATGAGGTGATGAAGATTGTTTGGTGAACGAATGAATTAGCTCGGAATGCAGCTATCCCACGCGAGGATAGTGGGAACGGACGTGCGTTTGAAATGAGTGACCGAAAATCCTGCAAACACAAGGGCATTTTTCTGCTTGTAAACTTCTTATTTTACTTGTTCTTTAACCTGTGCAACAAATCCTTTTGCAGGTTTAAAAGAAGGAACTACATGCGCAGGAATAATAACTGTAGTGTTTTTAGTAATATTCCTTGCAGTTTTTTCTGCTCTTTTTTTTATGATAAAACTCCCAAAACCGCGAAGATAAACATTACTTCCCCCGGTTAAAGAATCTTTCACTGTTTCCATAAAAGCTTCAACTGCTTTTTCTACGGTAACTTTTTCAATTCCGGTGTTTTGGCTAATTTCCTTAACGATATCTGCTTTTGTCATCTCTTAAAAAGTTTAAATGTCAATAATCTGTGTTTCTTAAAAACTGGTGCGTAAATATAAAATTATTTCGGTACAAAGCGGACCTGTTTTCATGCTGCAATTTACTTTGTATTGATTCCAGTGGAAATGTACGACACACAAAAAAGCCTTTCGGCTTTCTTGTGGTTTTCAGCTAGAAAGGAAGGTCGTCTTCAGTTTCGGCAGCCTGTTTCTTTGACTTCTTTTTGCCAGTTTTCTTTTGTTTCTCTGCAGCTTCGTCCTGAGTTGGGATGGCTGAAGAAACTTTGCTCTGATAATAACAAGTGTGGGTTCTTCCGAATTTGTCTTCTCCGCGCAATTTAGCCACCTCAAAACTCAGGTACTTTACACCGTTCTTTTCGAATACTGCTTTTTCAAGTCCTTCTACGGGTAACACGATCTTAATGATGTCAAGGTTTTCTACTTGTGTTCCTTTTCCGATGTAATGTTTTTCAAAAGTTGTCATAATATTGATTTTTAAGTTATAAAAAAAATTTCTGCATGATGACTATTCTGATGAAGGATGGCAATGAAGGAATTGGAATACCGAAACGTAGTGAGGATATGCCGAGAAAATTCATTGACAGGATTCCTTCCATCTAAGAATAAATCTTTGTAGATAATTTTAGACTAACTGCTCAATATTCTGTCAACTGTAGAAAACTACATACGAAACGGTTACACTTGTAAAGCCCAAAATCAGTTTAGAATTGTTCACAGCAGATGGGCTAATTAAGTTGTTTCAAAAATAAAGTAAAGTTCCTTTTGAGGCTGCACTAATGTGTGTAGACAACCGGCTTCCAAACTTGGATCAATTCAATGTTCAGACATTTCACAGGATGATTCCCGAAACAAAAGCCAAAAAAGAATTTATCAGGTTGCCAGGAAGATGACCATCCCAGCTGAAACCTAATGCTGAAAGGATTTTAGGGGAGTTTAAGGCTTAGTGGTTTGGGTTAGCGACTAAAAAAGAGGCGGAGCCTCTTTCCTTTTTCAGTAAGCACATGGACCATTTCCACTGATCATATCTTCGTCAGCTGCTTCTGATCTAAATTGCATGTATGGACCCTCGCCACATTTTTCACAATACACCTTTCGGTCGTATGGCCAGTAATAAATACTTGTACCTTTTTTAATTGTGGTGCCACATTTTGAACAAGCTGATGGAAACTTGGCTGTAATCATTCGTGGGTCATTTTTGTACGTGTTATACATACTTGTTTGCCGCTGCCCTGCGGACTTATATAGGCATCTGGCACGCCTGTTAGTTTAGTTAACGTAATTTGCTTTTGATTGAAATTCAACTCTTTCGGACCCCCAGGCATCTCTCATGTCGTCCATAGACATCAGTTTGCCGGTCTTCTTGAAGTATTCCCCTTTATGCCAGTACCAGGCAGTCTTTGGATGTGAGAATTTGTATCCTTCACCCTTCAGTGTATCCCTTAGCGGAAAGGTGTTACCAGTTATCCAGATCCAGGATCCAATCAGTTCGATTACAATGCCAGGCAAACTAATGATTCGGTCAAGTCGCTGTCGCATTTCTTCCGAAACCTGTTGTTCATACTCTTTTCTTCCTTCTGAAAAGGTTTCATTACAATTGATCAGCTTTTTGGACAGCCGGTCATACTGATCATTGATAGTCTGCATGATGGCCGTGTCACCACCTTTGTCCGGATGATACAGAAAAGCAAGACGGCGGTATTCCTTGCGTAATTCATCCAACGTTTTAATTCCCTCGAAAAATTTCATGTGATTTCGCCCCTGCCCGGGGGACTTGTATTGGCATCTGGCTCGCCTGTTAATTTTGAGCCAACCAGCATATTGAGCAGACCGGATTCTTGTCAAGGCCGAATGTCAGTTTTAAGGCACGAAAAACTGAACTAGCACCTTCGGCGTTGTTTCTGTAATATAGCTGCGCAAAACCCAAAGCCTTGACTTTTCCGGGATGTGTAAATAACTTCGGCGTAAAATTGTAGGAGAGAGAACCCCCTTATGACCATTCTATGAAGGAAAGAGCATAAAAAAAGAGGCTTTCACCTCTTGTGGCAGAATCTGTCACGATTATCTTTCGTAACAACTCTTATAGGAACTGTATTCGAACTCAATCAATTCTTTGTCGAGCTCTTCGGCAGCACCCTCGAAATAAACTGTTTCCAGATATTCAACGAATGCATCCCAAACTGTGTTAGTTTCCTGATTCTTTGCAGCTGATTTTAAAGTGTAAGTTTTCATACGATAGTTTTTAAAAAATTCATGCACTTTTTACTGTTGAATTTTTCGGTAAACAAAAAGCAACTGGAAGATTTTTCGGACAGAATGGGAGAAAAATACCGGGAAAATATTTGTTTAGACGTTAGTCCTTAGCCGTAAAATTCAATGGTTTCTTTGTGTGGATTTTAATAAAAACAAGTATGAAGGGGCCCTTGCACAATCAGCCGCGAAGAAGCTAGGAAATTCGCAGTTTGGTGTTCATTTGATCTTTTGGAAATGGTTTATCGCGGTGCTTCGGACACTAAGGAATTTTGAGTTTATAATTCAAAGGAGTTGTGGGATAAGAGTACCGATTAATAAATTGGAAATGAAATCGGAAAAGTTAATCGAACAGGATTATATTAATTTACGATGATTACCGAAATGGTTTTAAAGGGAAATGTGTCAAGAAACAAGTTTCCAGTATTTCGGGAAGAGATTAAACATGACTCAATTTACCACACTTGAATGCTTTCTTGACTATTGTTAAACTTCTAACGCTTTAAAAAATGCCAAATGCTTTTTCTCTGCATTATCTAATAACTGTTTGAATGTTAAAACCTCAATGTAAAGATTTTGGTCAGGTAACAATTTGAATAATGTATTATAAGGCGTTTCCTTAAAGTGATTCCAATCCTTATTAAATTTTTTTAATTTTTTATCAACGTTACAAATTATGTAGCCAAATTTTGGAGTTGTAGATTCAATTTGAATCTTCCCTCCATTAGAATCTTTTATTGAACCACCATCCAATTCAATAAAATATTTCATAATCAAATCTTCTAATTTTGTATTTTCTGGTATTTCTAATCCCGGTCTTTTAAATTCAAAAACAACAAGTGATTTTATTTCATCAGGATCATCGAAATATGCCCAAGTTTTATCGAACACCATCAAATCAGGTTCTTTATTACTTGACGATGCAAAATTTTCAGTATTTGTACGAGGCTTTTTATCTGATGCTGCATATGTGTGAAGAGAAAGCCTTTCGTCTAAAAGCCAGAGATTATGATTATTGTATGTGGTTGATTGTGAATCAGCACCCATCGTGAAAATAATATTATGAAGATCTTGTTCTAATTTATATTCCTTGTCTTTGTCCCAATTTAAAAATCTTCGCATTAGAGTGATAATTGCTTTTCTCCGCATAATTAGATCAGCCAAACGATTTTTATTATACACCGCTTCTTGCGACATTAATCTCTTAAATTCATCCGAAAAGTCTTCTTCATCAATTCCTTTCTTTGCAATTATTTGTTTAATTCTCTTTTTTCGAACCTTTTCAATCTCAAAGCTAATTCTATGTAAATGTTCCTCTATTTTTTCTGATGATGCATTACTAGGAATGGACTTAAATGCACATTTCTCATTTAATAAATACTTGTATTCAAACCTAGGATTGTTCTTGTTTAATATATACGCTGCTATTTTTTGATGTTTCTGTTTCTCAATCAAAAGAATATGATCTGAATACAACCCCTCAATTTCTTTTTCAATTTCAGAATAAACTTCTTCAAAACTTAGTCTGTCTTCCAAGTCCTTATCCTCTTTTAATTGAGCAATATTAAATGAATTTCGAACTGAATTTACTTTTTTATCTAAGTAATTTCCAGTTATATAGGCTGAAATATAATATTTGTCTTCTCCATCTGTTATTGCAGTATCCAATCCAGGTAAAACTTTGGTTAAATTTGAAGCTTTTCCCACCTGCCTTTTGTTTGCACAAAAAATTAGAGAATTCTGTTTTTTGAGGTTTTCTTTCAATAAGTGTAATTCAAATTGTTCTTTATTAACCTTAAAATAGCAAATATCCTTATCGTATTGGATTAGACTTATAGCTTCATCATTTACTAATTTGAATGTTGAATCATTAAATTGATCATCCGAATACATTATCAATGGGGGACTTGCAGATAAAAAAAATAAAAGGCAGTGTTCGACTAATTTATCTATTATTTGTTGAGTTGATATACTTGATTTATTATAAAATATTGGATAATATGATTCTAAAGATATTTCAGTACGATTATTTATAAATGATTCGACTTCTTTTGGATGTTTCCCTCCTTTAACTTCGTTCGTTTTATCAAATGTGAATGCTCTTTCGTAATATAACCCATTTTCTTTATACCAACTTTTTATCGACATTTTTTTAAAGCAAGCTAAAACTGTAAATCTCCCAACTCCTTTACACCCTTTATGGATATTTAGGGTTGTATATGCCTGATTAAATGATTTGAAGTTGCTATTATTAAATCCGGACCCATTGTCGGTTACAACAATTCTCTTAATTGGATAAAAACTAGCAAATTCATTACCTTCAAATAGTTTTTTTTGATCTTTGTCTCTTTCAATGGATATTTTAATTTGTCCTCTTTCAGATAAATCTTCTACACTATTT
>Ga0118677_10014138_pt2 | contig 10748 bp, 10 predicted proteins | sample AliMusrvi5mmetaG_FD_86154 | JGI IMG/M metagenome (GOLD analysis project Ga0118677, IMG submission 86154)
GGCGGCGGACTGGACGAGCGGGTGGTGGTCGATGGCAATCTCATCACCTCACGCGGTGCCGGCACTGCCGTGGATTTCGCGCTGGCCATCGTCGCACGCCTTGCTGGCCAAGCGGCGGCCGACCAGGTGGCGGTGGAGATCATGGCGTGAGTTGGCCTGCATTGCGCTTGCCATCGCCCTGCCTCTAGGGGATGTTCCGTGCGTCGTGTCTGCCGAGCATCGCAAGCCGTTTTGGCTGTTTCCCAATCTGCTGAGCCTGGATGCTCCGCTGGTGGCGGTCGTTTGGCTTTATCTCTTCGTGCGGACCTGGCGCCTCGGTTACCTCCCGTGGGAGGCCTACGTCACCTTGGGATTGGCGGTGTGGGTGATCTACGTGGCGGACCGCCTGCTCGATGTGGCGTTGCGCGGCGGCACACCCGAGACCCTTGAGTCCCGACACCGGTTTCACCACGATCACCGCCGCCTTTTCAGGCTCGGGCTGATCGCGGCCTCGCTCGCCTCGGTGTTTCTGGTGGTGACCAAATTGGGCATCATCATCTACAAACACCTAATGCTTGGCGGAGTGTTGGTCGCCGGATTCTTCGGCTTGTCCATGCTCACCAACAAGACAACCGGTGAGGCACCGCTGGCGAAAAACGTGCTCGCCGGAGTGACGTTCGCGTTCGGCACGGCCATGACGGCGCACATGTATCGGATGGAACTCGGGCTCTTCGACCTGTTCGCGTCCCATGAGGTCATCTGTTTCGCCGTGCTGTGCATCCTCAACATTTCCGCAATCGACTTGTGGGAACACGCGGCCCGCGCGTCCGATGTGGAAATCAAGGCGTCCGATGAATTGGCGTTGACCCTGCCGCTGGCACTGCTGGGCGGGGCCTCCTTCGTGCTCTCCCGAATGGAAAACGAACAGTCCTCGCAACCGTTTTTCTACGCGGTTCTAACAGGTTCCGCGCTGCTCTTCATCCTCAACCTCAAACGGGCGGAATTCTCGATGGACGCGCTGCGGGTGCTGGCCGATGTGGTGATGCTGGTTCCGGTGTTGGTGTTTCTGGCGGCATCGGCCCCCTGATCGGCACTTGTCGGCCTGCCGCGAATCGCTCAGCCTCCACGCCTGCCATGAATTCCTTGGATCCTCCGAAGTCATCCGGCCTGCGCCTCGTCTTCATCGCCACCGGTGACATCGCCCTGCCCGCATTCCGGCATCTGTTGGCATGCGGGCCACGCCCGCTGGCATTGATCACCCAGCCGGACAAACCGGTGGGCCGCCATCAGATACTGACCCCGCCGGCGATCAAGATCGAGGCCATCGCAGCGGGCATCCCGGTGTTGCAACCGTTGAGAATCGGCGATGCTGCCAGCCAATTGGCCGCCTGGCAGCCAGAGATCCTGGCCGTCATGGCCTATGGGCAGATTCTGCGTGATGACATTCTGTCGCTGGCAAGCATCGCGAGCATCAATCTTCACGCCTCGCTGCTGCCGCGCCATCGCGGTGCCGCCTGCATCCAGGCCGCCATCGATGCCGGCGATGCCGAAACCGGTATCACCTCCATGCACATGACCCGCCAACTCGATGCCGGCGACCTGGTTCTGGCAAAATCCATTCCCATCGCTGCGGATGATACTGGCGGCAGCCTGCACGGTCGGCTCGCCGGTCTCGCCGCCGGGGCGCTCGCCGAAACCTTGGCCCAACTCGCAGCCAACACCGCCCCGCGCGTGCCCCAGGACCCGGCCATCGCCAGTTATGCGCCGAAACTCGGGCGCGACGACGGGCGACTCGACTGGTCCCAACCCGCCACCGCCCTCGAACGCCGGATCCGCGCCTATGACCCATGGCCCGGCACCTTCACCGTGGCCATCGAGGCGGGCAAGGAACAACGCCTGAAAATCTTTCCGCCCACCGGCGTTGTTGATAGATCGCTGGTGGCCGGACAAATCTCCCGTGAAAGCGGCAGGCTCGTCGTCGGCTGCGGTCACGGAGCACTTGAACTGGCCACCGTCCAGCCCGATGGCGGCAAGCGCATGGGTGCCGCCGATTACCTCCACGGCCGGAAACCCGCGGCATTCCGCTAGCCGGTTACCCTAAATCCGGGAATGGGAACCACTGATACCATCTTTCAAAATTAAAGCGATATGCTGCCCGGCGAACTGATTCCATTTTCCCATTTAGCGTCGGCATTACTCGACCCCGGCACCTGCCCGGCTGCCGCCGAGTGGCACCTTCTGCGCGGCGAGGGACGAGCGGGCGGCGGCCGGATTGCAACAGATGAAGGCGTCAAGGTTACGCTTCAGAATCGTCGCGCCCGGCGGCGGCGGTTCCGGCTGGTGCCCCAGAAACAGCGGATGCGATACCATCAGGAAAACCGGTTGGTCGGATTGCCACAAACTGTCGAATTCCTCCTGCTCGATGTAATATCCCTCATGGTTTCCCAAAATCGGCTGATGGAACTCGCCGGGGCGTTTCAGGATACGCACCTTGCGATGAAGGTAAAATGGCAACTCCGAATTGTCGTCCATGACAAACCGGTGGACAACGATGTCATCGGGACCGAGCTTCGATCTAACTGAATTAACCAGGCGTCCCAGGCTGACGTACCCGCCGAACGCCTTGAGGGTGTCGGACATGGGAATGACACTGATCAGCATCGCGCCGGTCAGCGCGCCGACCGCCACCCGGTACCGCCGGAGCAGGATGGCAACGCCACCGACGATGCTGCCGAGGGCGAGGCAGATTCCGATCCCGACAATGTGCGGCAGCATCTGGCGGGTGATTTCCGCAGGGACGGCCTGGCCGCCTAGCTGCGGGACCATGAGGATGGCGGGGGCCGTCGCCAGAGAGACGACGATCATCACCGTGGCCAAGGTCAGGCGGAAACGTTTGCCGTCCCGCCGGGCGATTCCGCTCCAGAACCAACCGGTGAGCAGGGCGACTGCCGGCAGGATGGGCAGGCTGTAATAGAAGAGGCGTCCCTTGGTGAGCGCGAAGAATCCGATCACGCTTCCCAGCCACAGCCATGGCAGATACCTGGCCAGGATTTCGGATGGCGTATCGCCGGGTTTCCGGCGCCAGAACGACCACGCGATATGGGGTAGCGTCAGGCTCCACGGCAAGGCCCAGACCAATACGGAAACAAGGAACACGGGCAATGACGCGCCGACAAAATCCATGGGTTCCCGCCGGTTGAAAAAACGCATGATTTGCTCGTTCACGAAATAACAATACGCGAATCCCGGCACCTGCCAGATCATGTAGATATGCCATGGCAGCGCGACGGCCAGGAATCCGAGCACGGCACCCGCCGCAGCCCGCGTTTTCAGCAGATGCCATTGCCGTGTCATGATGATGAACGATCCGATGATAAGAACCGGAAACACGGTGCCGATCAGGCTCTTGGCCAGCACAGCCAGACCAGCCGCCGCTCCCGCCATGGTCCACCACCACAAGCGCTGCCGGTCCTTGACATAACCGAGCGCGAAACACAGCATCACGGCGGTCAGACAAGTGGAAAACGTGGCATCGACCATCATCAGGCGGGTGAAGATCATGTGGCCGACAGAGGTTGCCAGCACCGCCGCGCTGAGCAACCCGGCGGTTTTCCCGTAAAGCAAACGTCCCAGGTGGTAAATCAGCAGCACCTCGATGAGGCCCACCAACGCCAGGCCGAAGCGCGCACCGAATTCCGTTTCCCCGAAGATCTTCAGGCCGATGGTCGTTACCCAGTAGAAAAGCGGCGGCTTGTCGGCATAGATACAACCGTTGTGGCGCGGCACCCACCAGTCACCGCTTTCGATCATGGTCTGGGCGACGTTGCTGTTCAAGCCCTCGGTGGGTTGGAACAACGGCACCCGGGCCAGCCCGGAGAGGGCGGACAGACCGACTCCCACCGCCAGCGCCACAACGAGGAGAAGGTTGCGTAATCGGTCATTCATGATAGGCACATTCTAGCAACCAACCCCGACATCCGGCAAGTGAAATTGCGGCGACCCGACCCGAATGCCGGAACTGCGCGTATGTTCGGTCATGATCTGGGTCATCAGCGTCTCGAACGCGTCTGCGGCTTCACGATAGTCACCGTGCGCGGCGGCAGCCACCGTGGGCGACCAATACCGGCGACGGTCCCGCAGTTCACCCCGCACGAACACCACCACTTCGGCAGGCTGCAGGCGTTGCACTCCGGTCATCATGGTGAGCGCGCCGGTATTGAAACCGGTTTCCAGTGATTGCACCAACGCTCCCGGGTCAATCGCGCGGGCCTGTCCCTGCGGGATTGAAAACAGCACCTTTTGTTCCGATGCGAAATGGCACCCATCGGGAGTTGCCACAAAAAACAGCGGTTTGATCCCCAAGCGATCCCGCGCCAGGATGAGTTTCCCCGCATCCCTGTCGTAAAGCGCGAACGCGAACATGCCGTTGAGCTTGCCCAGGAATTCTTCGCCAAAGTGGCGATAGGCATGGAGAATCGTCTCGCAAGCGGAATGTGTGGAGAACACCGCTCCCCTCCGCGATCACGTAGTGGTCAACCTGCGGATTTCTGGCACGCTTAGTCTGTAAGGGATAGCGAAAAAAGCCCCCCCAAAGGGCCTGCGGGCGTCGGAAAAAGGGATCCGGCGCCCGCGGTTTTTTTGGCACGTTGAATGTCTTGCTGATGTGCCGTCCCAGATCTGGATGGCCCCGCCAGTCAGTGTCCGAGGATTCCCTTGGATTGTTCCACGCTGAGGTTGCGTTGTTCCTGCCAGTCGATGATTTCGGGTTTCTGATAGGAGTTGCGGCGGGATTCTGTCAGCGCATCGGTTTTCCTGAGGATACCCTGGCGGCTGGCTTCGCGGGCGGATCCGGTGGCATAGGTGCCGGTCTGATAGGTGCCGGGCAGATTGGCGGGCGTGCCGGATTCGCGGGCACCTTGCTGGCTGTAGCGCGAGTTTTTCTGGAAGTGGCTGCCGTCGGTGTTGCCGGCATACGGTTTGAGACCGAAATCCTTGTTGCCCCACCAGGACTTCTTCCCATAACTCCCGGTCTGATAGGTCTTCTTGTCGTACTTGCCCTGAAAGTATGGCGACTGGCCCTTCGACTCGAACTGGCTGCGCTGGTCAATCTGAGGCACCCAGTTGCCATGGCTGTCCTGCTTGTAACCGTTCTTTTGATCCAGCCGTTGGCTCAGGGACTTGTGCTCGGGTGGCAATGATTTATTGTCGGCGCAGGAAACCGGCAACAGCGCTGTCAGCAAGAGGACGTGGAGGAGGGATTTCACTGTTTGTCGAGACTGGCTTCCAGCGCGGGATCCGGCACGGCGCCGCGTTCGAGCGCTTGTTGATAGAAATTGCGCGCGTCCTCAAAGCGCTTGCCGCGCAAACTGATCAGCGCCAGATCGAAATAGGGCTCACTCAGCGTGGGATCGGCGGTGATGGCCGCCTTGAAGTACGACTCCGCCTCGCTGGGGCGGCTGAGACGGTAACAGAGCGTGCCAAGCAACATCTGGCTCTTCGCATCATTGGGCGCGAGGTCCACCGAGTGGCGCACCGCCTGTTCCGCGCCCGCCATGTCGCCGAGTTTCATCAGCGACCAACCGAGCATGCGATAGGCATAGGGATTGTTGGCATCCATTTCGACCGCGCGGCGGAAGGTGTCCACTGCGGCGGGCACGTCATCAAGCCGCAGATCCACGACCCCCAGCTTGCAGAGCGACGGAGTGTGGTTCGGGTGCTGTTCGAGAATCATCTGATAGAGTTCGCGGGTCGGCAACAAGCGACCGGCCACGAACGATTTCTCGGCGGTGCGCTCGAACACGGCGATGTCGCGGTTGAGTTGCTCGGTGGCCCTGCCGACGCTGGCCCGGTCCCTGGCATAGGGCGAGACCGGCGAGACAAACTCGCCGTCCACCTGGCTGTTGGCGATGAGTTTCTGCTCCTCGGGAGTGAGCACGATTTCCTCGGCGTCCAACAACCCGATGGCCTTGGTGTAGGATTCGTTCTGCGTGCCCATTTCCTTGGCCGCCTCGACTAACAGATCGCGGGCCTGGCGGCGGCGTTCCTGGACGCGGAGTTGGCGCTTGATGATGTCGCGCAGCGCCTCGGTCTCCGCGGGATCGGCGGACCCCTGACCTTTGGCCAGCGCCTGGTCCTCTTCCTTGAGGCGGTTTTCCAATTCGGCGAGGCGTTTGTCCTGGTCGCGTTTTTCCTGACGGAGCCGGTTGATCTGAGATTTGGCGATGGCGAGGTCGCGCAGCGCGGCGGTGGTGGCATCCTGGTCGGCGTTGTTCTCACGGCTGAGCCGGTCCACCTTTTCGTTGGCCTCGCGCAGTTTTCTGACGAGCGTCAGGTTCTGTTCTATCAGATCCTGGATACGGCCGGCCTCGTTGAGTTTGAACAAGGCAGCCATTTGGTCGCGTTCCTTGAGCAGTGAGTCGCGCTCGTCGTGGAGTTGGGTGAACGCGTCACGGCTTTCCTTCAATTCATTCATGAGGCCGGTGATGCGTTCGTTGGCCTTGCCGAGTTCGGCATCTTTTTGGGTCAATTGTTTTTCGAGGGCTTCGAGTTGGCGGCGTTGTCCTTTGACGACCTCGTTGGAGATTTTGCGTTCGGCCTTGATGTCGCGGTCGAGGTCGGCGTGTTTCTGCTGCATCACTTTCAGGTCCGCTTCGAGGGTGGCGATTTTGGCCATCGCCTCGGTGTGGGCGCCGCGGCTCTGGGTGAGGGCCATGGCCATCGCTTCGCGTTCCTGGTTGAGGGTTTCGATGCGTTGGTTGAGGGTTTTCAGATCCTTTTCCATCGGTGCCGCGGCCAAACGGGCACGCAGCGCTTCGACATTGGTTTCCGCAGCCCGCAATTGGGCTTGCAGGAGATCGCGCTGCCGCTCCACCTCGTGCAGGTGCGAGGTGTCGCGGGAAACATCGTTCGCTTGCCGTGCGCTCAAGTCGCGGAGCCGTTTCACTTCGGCTTCGGCATCGGCCAGGTGGCGGTTGGCCAGCGGGTCCACTTGCAGCGTGCCCGCGCCGGGATCCGTTTTGTCCGCCGGATTGATCGCGCTGCCTGAGGCTTTGACGCCGCCTTCCAACTCGGCCACGGCAATGCGGTTTTTATTGATCATGGCTTCGGCCTGGGGGCGGACGCGTTCCAGTGTTTCGGCGGTTCTGGCGGTCCGCCCATCCACCATGGCCGACTTCCATGCCGGATAATACTTATGCACCGCATTGAACGCCTTGGTCGCGGAATTCAGTTTTTCCATCGCCCCGATGAAATTGCCGGACGCCTCCAATTGTTCGGCGGCCCGCACCGCCAAATACCCTTGGAAGTAAACGTCCGACGGGTCGAATTGGGCGGATTGCAGCGGCGCTGGCGCCGCCGTGGAGGCCGGCATCGCCAGCCACAGCCCCACCAAACACGTCATGCCGACCAGCGGCAGGCGCAGTGTGTGTGCAATCCGATCAAGCATGAGCGGCAATGGTACTCTCATCTCCCGACCGGGGCAAGCGGGATTAAAGCGACATGCGTTCGATTCAAGGTCCGCGAGTCTCCAGACTCGCCCGTCCATGAAATGCCAATGAGCGGCGGCTTGCCACCCATTATTGGCTCCCCATGGGCCTGCGAGTCTGGAGACTCGCGGTCCATGGGCCATTCTTCAGGCTGCGCCCTGTTTCTTGAGCGACGCCTCGTATTTGCCACGCCAGTAAACCGTGATGAAACCGAACGTCAGACCCAGCGCGCAATAAATCAATTCCGCCTGTGCCGCATACACGAACGTGGTCGTTTCACAGGTGCATGCATTGGCCTTTTCCAGCGCACCTTTCAGCGAGGCATGACCGAGCGATGCGAAAAACGCACCCGAGCCGATGAACAGGGCCGGCACCATATTCTTGAGGTTTTCCGACATGATCGCCGGAATCACCACGATGAAAACCGCGATCGCCATGGCCAGATTCATCGGTTCCGCAACGTTGGACAACCCCTTGATGCCGGGCAGGCCCATGATTTTGATGATGGCGATGGACGCGATGATCCCGGTCAAATAGCCGATCCACGCCTTCAACCCGTTCATCGGCGTGCAGCCGGCGACAAAATAGACAGCCCATGCCTGGAACGCGATCCACATCATATCCATCCCGTGCGTCGCCATGGGCAGAAACCCGTTGATCAGCACCAGAATGCCGGCCTGCAAGGCCAGCCCGCAGGAAACCACAAATAATTGCTTATGTGTCAGAGCCATCTTGATATGTTGGTATATTGTTGGATATCCATCGCGTCACCGGCACCCGTGGCCCGCAATCCGCGCTTGGACGAGCGCGTCTTTAGCGGCCACCACGCGGGTTGCAAAGGGAAAACGCGGAAACTTGCGGAAATCGCGACCACTTCTCGTTTTTTATCCGGACAAGCTGGGTTTGGGGCGGGTTGGCGCTTCAGACTGGCGGCGATCCGGGTTTGGGCTTGGGCGGCGTGGTGGTGCCTGGGATCGTTCTGGGGCTGGTGGTGGTGCCGGGAGTTGTCCAGGGTTGGGTGGTGGCACCCGGATTCGTTTTCGGTTGGGTGGTGGTCTTGGGTTTGGCGGGGGGCGGCGTACCGGACACGCGGGAGAACTCCGCAGAGGAACTGAGGCACCAGATCATGATGGAGCAGGCCACCATGAGCAGGGAAACCATAAGGGAGATCACTAAGCCGATGCCGTGTTTCACGGGCGCGGTGGTAAACGTTTCCGGCGGGCATGGCCAGCGGTAAATTTCCGGCAACAAGACTTGCATGGGGCGGGTTGGCGGGCTTAGTGGATGCCATGAAAGCACCCGAATTGCTGGCCCCGGCGGGTTCGTTGGAGATGATGCGGGCCGCCTACGCCTTTGGTGCGGATGCGGTTTACGCGGGCTTGCCGCGGTACAGCCTGCGGGTGCGCAACAACGCGTTCCGCAATGTGGAGGCGCTGCGGCAGGGCATCGACGAGGCCCACGCCCAGAACAAACGGTTTTTCGTGGTTGGCAACCTGCTGCCGCACAACGCCAAAGTGCGCAGTTTTCTCAAGGACATGACGCCAGTCGTGGCGCTCAGGCCGGATGCTCTGATCATGGCGGACCCGGGACTCATCGACATGGTGCGCGAAACATGGCCAGACATGCCGGTGCACTTGTCGGTGCAAGCAAACACCCTGAACGCGGCGGCCGTGCGGTTTTGGCGGAAACTCGGGCTGGCTCGCATCATCCTGTCACGCGAATTGACGCTCGATGAAATCGCCGAAATCCGCCAGGAGTGCCCGGACACCGAACTGGAGGTGTTCGTGCATGGCGCGCTGTGCATCGCTTACTCGGGGCGCTGCCTGCTTTCGGGATATTTCACCGGCCGCGATTCAAACCAGGGTGCGTGCACGAATTCCTGCCGCTGGCAATACAAGTTATCTGAAAGTCCCGCAGGTTTGTTAGTTGATGAATCCGAAACTCTGCTAGAAGAAAGCCAGCGGCCGGGGGAACTGATGCCGATCGAGGAGGACGAGCACGGGACCTATATCCTCAATTCCAGGGACCTGCGCGCGGCGGAACATGTACCGAGGCTGATGGCCATCGGCATCGACGCGTTGAAGATCGAGGGCCGCACCAAGAGTCCGTATTATGTGGCGCGGACGTGCCAGGCCTACCGCCGGACCATCGATGACGCGCTGGCCGGCCGGCCGTTCGATCCCGCCGTGCTGACCGACCTGGAGGGACTGGCCAACCGCGGCTACACGGCCGGGTTCTTCCACCGGGGGGCGGACGCGTCCTATCAGAATTATGCCGACAGCCATTCGGTGCCGGGGCACGGGCGTTATGTCGGCAAGGCGCTGGCGTGGGATCCGGCGCGCCGGTTGATGGAGGTGCTGGTGAAGAACCGTTTCGAAACCGGCGACACGATCGAAGTGATCCTGCCCGGCGGCAACGCGCGGCAAACCGTGACCCGCATGGAAAACGCCGACGGCCTATCCATCAACATCGCTCCCGGCGATCCGCACCACGTCTGGATCGATCTGCCGGAGAACGCGGTAGGGGCGTTCGTGGCACGGCAGGAGTCCTGAGGAGGAAATACAGTGGCGGATCGCCCGGATTGGTTTAACTTTCCCCCGTCATGAATACCATCCGTATTTCAATCATCCTGTGCGGGGTATTGTCGCTTGCGGGCTGTTCCGCCCGCGAGGAAAAGAAATCCGTAAACATGACGTTCGAGCAGATCGAAGCCGATGCCCAAAAGACGGCGTCGGCCGTCCTCTCGCATCTCACGCCCCGCTTTGCCCGCGACAAAAAAAACGTCATCCAGTACGCGGTGCTCGAGTCCGACAATCCTCTCACCGCCTCCTGCGTCCTCGCTCCAGATTTCGCTTCAAAGTTTGCATCGACGCTTGGTCCCGATCTTCTTGTGGCGATGCCGAATAGATACAAGGTCCTTGTCTTTTGTCGCCAGGACATCCAATTTCAGCGCCACTTTGAAGATATTGTGGCCGGGTATCTGGACTCGACCTACCCGGTAAGCCGCGAGATCTTTGCGCTCGAGAAAGGGCGCTTGCGCTCGCTGGGTCCCATCCAATAGCCGTATTATCCTCTAAAAACGTAGGCTGCAACGGTGAGGGCAGAGCCGACGAGAAGAAGGGGAATCACGTCGGAGACGACGTAAGGGAACAAGATGAGCGCAATGCCGAGCACCATCGGGACCATCAGCGATTGCCGTTTTCCGTTAACGAACGAAGCCATCCCAATCGCCCCGAAGACGATCCCTGCGAATAATGCCTCTGGAGAAGGCATCGAAATTAATGG